>Ga0315320_10003586_pt1 | contig 12710 bp, 10 predicted proteins | sample M140m21515metaG_FD_203458 | JGI IMG/M metagenome (GOLD analysis project Ga0315320, IMG submission 203458) | Ammonia-oxidizing marine archaeal communities from Monterey Bay, California, United States - M1 40m 21515 | ecosystem: Environmental > Aquatic > Marine > Coastal | place: USA: California...
CTTCACATCGCGCCCCCGACGGCACCCGGCGTGCTCGGCGATCCGATGCCGCAGGGCCGGATTCTCGACACACCGCTTCTCGCGGGCAGGATCAAGCTTCGCGACGACGACTTCATGGTCGACGAGCTGCCCCTGTACGAGCCGCGTGGGGAAGGTGAGCATCTCTACCTCCGTATCCAGAAACGCGGGCTCGCCCACACCGAACTGCTGGGCATCCTGCGTCGTCACTTCAAGGTGAAGGAGTCGGCGATCGGGGCGGCGGGGATGAAGGACCGCGTCGCGATGACCGGCCAGACGATCTCGATCCATCTCCCCGGCACGCACGGCCCGCCCGCGGAGGTCGCGACCGCGATCGAGGATTCCCGGGTGCAGATCGTCTGGGCGGACTGGCACACCAACAAGTTGCGTCGAGGGCATCTCGCCGGCAACCGATTCTCGATCCGGATCCGAGATCTCGATCCGCTGCAGGCCCCCGCGGTCTGGCGGGCGATGCAGGAGCTCGAAAAGCGGGGGGTGCCGAATCACTACGGCACCCAGCGATTCGGGTATCGCCGCAACACCCACCGCCTCGGGCGGATGATCCTGGCCCGGGACTGGGACGGACTCGCGGCCGAGATGCTCGGCACCACGGGCTCGTGGTTCCCGGCGCACCAGCGAGGCCAGCGCGAGGCGTTCGAAGCGGGCCGGTTCGACGAGGCCGCGAAGGGCTGGGGTCGCCGCGACGTCGCGGAGCGGGGGATGGCCAACGCGATCGCGAAGGGGCGATCCACGGAGGAGGCGGTCGCCACGGTCTCGAGGCAGATGCGCAACTTCTGGGTGAGTGCGCTCCAGTCGTCGATCTTCAACCATCTCCTCGAGGAGCGGATCAAGGCCGGGACGATCGATCGGATCCTCGAAGGGGACGTGGCGTTCCGCCACGACAGTCGTCGGAGTTTCCTCGCGGATGCGGGCATGCTGGAACGAGAGGATCTCGCGGCTCAGGCGGCCGCCTTCGAACTCTCTCCCGGCGGGCCCATCCTCGGGCCGGGCATGCCGCAGGCCACGGGCGAGGTTCTGGATTCCGAACGGGCGGCCTTCGCCGATGCCGGCGTGGATGCGACGGCCTTCGCCGGAGACGGACTGGATTTCAAGGGAACCCGCCGCCCCTACCGGATCCGGATCACGAATCTCGAACTCGACTCCGGCTTCGACGAGCACGGTCCGTACGTGCGAACCGCCTTCGATCTTCCGCGTGGTTCCTACGCCACGGTCGTGCTGCGCGAGATCATCGGCGACGACGGGGTCGAGGCGCACCGTCGAGACAAGCGGGATCGGAACGCCTTCAAGAAGGATGACACCAAGGAAGCCTGACCGGGCCGGGCCGTTTGAAACGGTCACTTCGGTCGCCGCCGGGCGAGGGGTTTCTGCTTCTCGCGTGTCGGTCGTCGTGCAGGACGTGCTATATTCCGTGCGCCGCCGGGTGGGGCCCGGATGTTCGAAGTCGAAAGGAAGATTCGTCTTGCGAGGATGTCGATCCGTGATCGCGATCGTCTTCTGCATCGCCCTTGGTGCGACGGCCATCGGTGCGCCGGCCGGTGCCTCGCAGGACGACACCAACGCCACGGCCTCCGGTCCGCCGGTTCCGCCCGCCCCGGCGCCGGTCCGACAGCCCGATGGTTCGGTCGCCGACCTCGATGCGAAGCTGGTGGTCTGCGATCCCGACGCGCCCCCGGTCTCCGGCGCCGGCGTCACCAGCATCTTCGAGCCCGAATCCCCGCCGTCCCGGGAGATCCGCGAACTCGGATTCCTCGTCTTCGCGATCTGCATCGGAATCTTCGTGGTGGTCCAGGGGTTCCTGGTGCTCGCGATCGTCCGCGGGATCCGGTCCCGACGGGCGGCCCGGGAGGAAGGCGCCTCCGCCGAGCCGACCCAGGTCTACGGCAGCGTCCCCATCGAAGTGGCCTGGACGGTGATCCCGACCATCATCGTGTTCGTGCTCACGATGGTCACGATCCGGACCATCCGCGACATCGACATCACCTCGCCGCCCGAGGATGCGCTGGAGGTGATCGCCATCGGACATCAGTGGTGGTGGGAGTTCCGCTATCCCGACGAGGCCGGCGAAGTGGTGACCGCGAACGAGATGCACGTGCCGGCGGGAAGGCCGATCTGGCTCCGCCTCGAGTCCGCGGACGTGATCCACAGTTTCTGGGTCCCGAGGCTCGCCGGAAAGATGGACCTGATTCCCGGTCACACGAACTACACGTGGTTCGAGGCGGATCGGGCCGGCATCTACCTCGGGCAGTGCGCCGAGTACTGCGGGACCCAGCACGCCCACATGCTGATCCGCGTCTACGCGGACGAGCCCGAGGCCTTCGACGACTGGCTCGCCGCCCAGCGGAAGCCCGCGATCGAGGACCCCACGGTCGCCGAGGGGCGACGGGTGTTCGCGGAATACGCGTGTCTCAACTGCCACACGGTCGACGGGACGAGCGACGGAATGTTCGGACCGAACCTCACCCACCTCGCGAGTCGCGACACGATCGGTTCCGGGTTCATTCCGCTCAACCGCGAGAACCTGCGGGCCTGGATCGACGATCCGGCGCAGCTGAAGATCGGTTGCAACATGCCCTCCCTCAAGCTCGATGCCGCGGAACTCGACGCGGTGACCGACTACCTTCTGACGCTGAACTGATCGAAAGCCGACCATGAGCACCGCACCGCGACATCCAGGACCGGCCTCGCTGACCAGCCGTGGTGGTCGTGGTCGCTTCTGGGAATCGGTCATGCAGTGGGCGATCTCGGTCGACCACAAGAAACTCGCCCTGATGTACATCGGGGCGGGACTCTGCTTCTTCCTGGTGGCGGGGCTCGAGGCCGCGTTCATGCGGCTCCAGCTCGCGCGGGCCGAGAACGACGTGATCGATCCGGAGACCTTCAACCAGCTCTTCACCATGCACGGCACGACGATGGTGTTCCTCGTCGGCATGCCCATCCTGCTCGGTTTCGGCAACTACCTGATTCCGCTCATGGTCGGGGCCCGCGACATGGCGTTCCCGCGCCTGAACGCGTTCGGATTCTGGCTCTTCATCTTCGGTGGACTGCTGCTCTACTTCAGCTATCTCGGGGCCGACGGCCTGTACGGCGCCGGCACCGCCCCGGACGTCGGCTGGTTCGCCTACGCCCCGTTGACCAGCCGCACCTTCAGTCGCGGAAACAGCACCGACTACTGGATCCTCGGGATCATGGTCAGCGGTTTCGGCAGCATGACCACCGCGATCAACTTCATCGCGACGATCCTCTGCATGCGGTGCCCCGGGATGACGCTGATGCGGATGCCCATGATCGGCTGGATGATGCTGGTGGTGGCGTTCCTGGTGCTGGTCGCGATCCCGATCCTCACCGGCGCCCAGATCATGCTGCTGCTTGATCGCACGCTCGGTGCGCACTTCTTCGATCCCGAGACCCAGGGATCGGCCATTCTCTGGCAGCATCTCTTCTGGTTCTTCGGGCATCCGGAGGTCTACATCCTGATCCTGCCGGCGTTCGGATTCGTGAGCGAGATCATGCCGACGTTCAGTCGGAAGGTCCTCTTCGGCTATCCGCTGATGGTGGCCGCGACGGTCGGCATCGGTTTCATCTCGCTGGGAGTCTGGGCGCACCACATGTTCGTGGTCGGTCTGGGACCGGTCCTCGACTCGTTCTTCGGCGCGACGACCTTCCTGATATCCGTTCCCACCGGGATCAAGATCTTCAACTGGCTGGGCACGATGTGGGGCGGACGACTCCACTTCACGACGCCGATGCTCTTCGTGACCGGTTTCGTCGCGATGTTCGTGATCGGCGGCCTGACCGGGATCATGCTCGCCACCGTGCCGCTCACCTGGCAGCTCTCCGACAGCTACTTCGTGGTCGGACACTTCCACTACGTCCTGTTCGGTGGGACGGTGTTCGGGATCTTCGGCGCGATCTTCTACTGGTTCCCGAAGGCGACCGGCCGAATGCTCGACGAACGACTCGGCAAGTGGACGTTCTGGCTCCTGTTCATCGGCTTCACGCTCACCTTCATGCCGATGCACGTCTCCGGGGCGCTCGGCATGCCGCGGCGGATCTACACCTACGAGGCCGATCGTGGCTGGGAGATCTGGAACCTGATCAGCTCGATCGGCGTGCCGGTGCAGATGGCGGGTGTCGCGATCTTCCTGTGGAACGCGATCCGAGCCCTGCGTCGAGGTCCGGTGGCCGGCAACGACCCATGGGACGCCTGGACCCTCGAGTGGGGGACGACCAGTCCGCCGCCGGAATGGAACTTCGATCGAATCCCGACCTGCACCAGCGCCCGTCCCCTCTGGGACCGGAAGAATCCGGAGGATCCCGATGCGTACTACGAGTGATCCACGGCGTCATCCCGGGCGGATCCGATGGGCGGTGCGGGCATGACGGCGCTTCCCGCCAACCAGGAGGCCGGTGCGACGCTTCGGTCGCCGCTGTCCCGCGCCAAGGTCGGGATGGCCTGCCTGATCTTCATGGAGAGCGCGATCTTCAGCGCGTTCCTCGTGACCTATCTCTACTACATCGGAAAGAGCCCCGACGGCCCCCAGCCGCTGGAGTGCCTCGAACTCGGACTGGTGCTGGTCAACAGCGCGTGCCTGATCTCCTCCAGCTTCACGGTGGTGATCGCGGTCCGCGCCCTCGCCCGGGGTGCGATGGGGGCGTTCCGGTTCTGGCTCGCCCTGACCATCCTGCTCGGGATCGAGTTCCTCGTGGGCACCGGCTACGAATGGTGGGGGCTCATCGAGGACAAGGGCCTCACCCTCCAGTCGAACGCCTTCGGCACGAACTTCTACTCGCTCGTCGGCCTTCACGCCTTCCACGTGATCGTCGGGATGCTGATGCTGGTCATCATCCTCGTGCTTTCGATCTTCGGGTGCATCCGACCCGACCGTGATCATCAGCGGGTGGACATCGCGACGTGGTACTGGCACTTCGTCGACGTCGTCTGGATCCTCGTCTTCACCCTGGTCTACATCGTCGGCCGGGTTCCGCAGGGAGCGCCGGCATCATGACGGAGCGAGTGGAGCAACGAGAAGAACGGGCGGCGCTCGCGCCCCGCGAAGCGCGGGAGATGCCTTATCTGCGAGCGATTCCGCGGCCCACGCCGTGGCCGATCATCACCGCGTTCGGGGTGACCTTCATGTTCGCCGCGATCGTCACCAACATCTTCGTGGTGGTGGTGGGGGCGGTGTTCGCGCTGGTGGGCGTGATCGGTTGGTTCCGCGAGGTCTTCCCGCACGAGAACGTCGAGGCGATCCCGGTCGCGGACTGCGAGATCCCGCTGCCGCCCCCCGAGTTCGCACCGCGTCCGAAGAAGACGCCCCGCAACGTCGTCCCCGAGCGGATCCATCCGTATCGAAGCGGCGTGAAGGGTGCGGTCGCCGGTGCGATCGCGATGGCGGTGGTCGCCGCCGCGTGGGGCGTGATCGACGCCGGAAGTCTCTGGCTTCCGATCAACCTGCTCGCGGGCACCGTGCTCCCCTCGATCGGCGAAGCGACGGAAGCCCAGCTCAAGGCGTTCAACCCGGTCTGGTTCGCGACGTCGATCGGTCTGCACGCCTTCCTCAGCCTCTCCGTGGGCATGGTCTTCGTGGTGTCGCTTCCCATGATGCCGCGGCGACCGTTGCTCGCCGGCGGCCTGATCGCGCCGGTCATCTGGACCGGGATCGCATGGGCGACGCTCCGGGTCGTGAACCCGACGCTCGAGGACTACATCTCCTGGCCGTGGTTCCTCGGAAGCCAGGTGGCGTTCGGGCTGGCCTGTGGATTCGTGATCTCTCGTGCGACGATGGTGCCGCTCCAGGTGGGCTGGAGCCTCGAGCGACGGATGGGCGTCGAGCGGACGGAGGATGACGAATCGTGAGTGGAACGAGCCGAATCACCAGGGCGATCGGCGCGTCGGCGCTGTTGACCACGCTGGTCGGTGTCGCGCCCTCGGGTTGCGACCGACTTCCCGGCAAGCCGCCTCCGTATCCGCCGCCGGTGGTGTCGGCCTCGACGCCCGCCGGATTCCAGGCGACGTGGACCGACCGGTGTTCGGGCTGCCACGGCGCCGACGGCAGCCTCGGCGCCGGCCTTCCGATGCGGAACGGCGAGTATCTCATGGCGGTCCCCGAAGACACGATGTTCTCGATCATCCGCGACGGCATTCCGTCCAGCCGGATGCCCGGTTTCGGCGGCGATGCCATCGGCGGACTCGACGACGAGGTCATTCGAGCCTTCGTCCAGGGCATGCGATCCGAATGGGGCGACGCCGGCGTCAAGGGCGTGTCGCGGGGGATCCCGTGGAAGGTGGACGCCGCCGACGGGGATCCGGCCCGTGGTGGCCGTCTCTTCGCGGCGAACTGCGCGTCCTGTCATCCGTCGGACGAACCGGCGGACCGCGCCGTCGATCCCGGCCCCGATCCGCTGGTCGCGGGAAGCGTGACCGATCCCTTCTACCTGCGACTGGTCAGCGACCAGCATCTGCACTCGAACATCGTCTTCGGCCGTGCGGATCTCGGCATGCCCGGTGCCGCCGGTCCCTTCCGCGGGCCCGATGGAAAGACGGTCGAGGGGGCGCTCGACGCCGGCGACGTCGCGGACCTCGTCGCCTATCTCGGTGCGGGCCGTTCCAGCCTGCCCTCCGGTCCTGAAGTGAAGGATGGTGCCCCATGACCAACGAGAACCACGAGTCGCATGAGACCGACGAGACCGGAGGCGACGCCCCGTCTCCGTGCGAAGGTTGCGAAGGCGCGAAGAAGGGTCGTCGCGGCTTCCTGTTCGCCGCCGGCACCACGCTGCTCACCGTGGGCGGCGGACTCGCCGCGATCCCCATCGTCGGCGTCGCGATCGCGCCGGCCGAGGCGAGCGATCCCAATCGATGGGTCTCGCTCGGCAAGCCCACCCGCTTCAAGCCCGGTGAGACGGTGCTGGTGAAGTTCACGAACCCCTGGGACTCACCGACCGACGGCGAGACCAACAAGAACGTCTGCTACGTCCGGTGCATCGATCCCAAGACCTTCCAGGTCTTCGCGGTCAACTGCGCCCACCTCGGCTGCCCCGTGGAGTGGTTCGCCCAGTCGCGACTCTTCATGTGCCCGTGTCACGGCGGGGTCTACTACGAGGACGGCTCGCGCGCGTCCGGCCCGCCGCCGCGCGGGCTCTTCGAGTACGAGTGGCGGATCGACGGCGAGAGCTTCGAGATCCTCGGTGGGCGACTGCCCGGCCTGCAGGAGACGACCTGACATGAAGCAGGAAGGCAACGTCAGGAAGAGTCTCGACTGGGTCGACGACCGGACCGGACTGGTCTCGGTCGCCGAGCATGCGATGTTCCACAAGGTGCCGCGCAGCGCGAAGTGGTGGTACGTCTTCGGCAGCGCCACGCTGATGTTCTTCATGGTGCAGCTGGTCACGGGGATCCTGCTCACCACGATCTACGTTCCGAGCGCGGCCGAGGCCTACCAGAGCCTCATCTACATCGATCAGCGGATCCCCATGGGCTGGATGCTCCGGGCCCTTCACGGGTGGAGCTCGAACGCGATGTGCGTGATGATGCTCATCCACATGACGCAGGTGTTCCTGCACGGCACCTACAAGTTCCCGCGGGAACTGACCTGGGTCGCCGGGGTGTTCCTCTGCCTCACCACGCTCGGACTCGCGTTCACCGGCCAGATCATGCGGTGGGACGCCAACGCGTACTGGGGGCTCGGCATCGGTGCCGCGATCGTCGACCGGGTACCGTTCGCGGGCAACTGGCTTCGTTCGGTGGTTCTCGGCGGACCCGACATCTCCGGTGCGACGCTCAGCCGGTTCTTCGCGCTCCACGTGTTCGTTCTTCCCGGGACCCTCATCGGTCTGATCGGCGTTCACCTCATCCTCGTCCTCAAGGGCGGGATCAGCGAGATGCCCAAGGTCGGCCAGCCCATCGAGCCCGAGACCTATCGCGAGGAGTACGAGGCACGGGTCAAGAAGACCGGCGTCCCGTTCTTCCCCGACGCCGCTCGACGGGACATGGTCTTCTGCGGGGCGGCGCTGATCGCGTTGATCGGCATCGCCTCCTGGTTCGGACCGATCGGTCCCGGTCCGCTGCCGGATCCGCAGAGCATCGAAGTGGCGCCGCGGCCCGACACCCTGTTCCTCTGGCTTTTCGCGGTGCTTGCGCTGCTTCCCCCGCAGACCGAGACGTTCCTGATCCTGGTCGGTCCACCGGTCGCGATCGCGCTGCTCGCGGCGCTGCCGTTCCTCTCGCCCCGCGGGGAGCGGGCGCCGTCGCGACGGCCGCTCTCGGTGATCATCCTCTGCATCGTGGTCACCGCCCTCCTGGTGCTCACCTGGCTCGGCATCGGTTCTCCCTGGAGTCCGGTGATGAAGGCGTGGACCTCGATCCCCACGCCCGTCGAATACGTCCGCCATCGATCGCCTCTCGAGCTGCAGGGCGCGATCCAGCTGCAGTACGCCCAGTGCCGGAACTGCCACTCGATCGGCGGGGAAGGCGGCAAGCGAGGGCCGGCCCTGGACGATGTCGCGACGCGGTTGAGCTGGGATCAGCTGGTGCGGCAGATCCAGCAGGGCGGCGGGAACATGCCGGCCTACGGCAAGAACCTGAGCAGCGCGGAGACGCAGGCGTTGGTCGCGTTCCTCTCGACCCTCGACGGCGGCGATCTTCCGGCGATGATTCCCGGTGCGATGGAGCAGCAGCCCGGTCGGGACGAATCTCCGACGGTCGAGCCCACCAAGCCGCTCGACGAGACCGATGCGTCCGTCGCATCCAGGTGACGGGAGCGAACGCCGACCATGTCACTCGCGTCGTTCGGCATGATCCCGCCGGGTGAGCTCTTCGAGGCGACGGTCGGCACGGCGCCGTGGACGGCGACCGCCGCCGTGATCTCGATCTCCATCTACGTGACGGGCCGGCGTCGACTGAGACGCGGGGGGCCGCGGACCGCGATGCGGTTTCCGGGATGGCGTCTCGGCGCGTTCGTGCTCGGTTGGATCGGACTGCTGATCGCGATCGCGACCCCGCTCGACGCCGCCGCGGAGCGGACGCTGTCGGCGCACATGATCCAGCACATGCTGCTCGCGCTGGTGGTGCCTCCGCTGTGGTGGTTCGGCGCTCCGGCGATGCCGATGCTGATGGGACTCCCCCGATCGATCCGATCGGGAATCGTCGGTCCGCTGCTGGCGGCACGCCCGGTGCGGAACACGATGCGGCGAATCACGCACCCCGTGGTGGGGTGGACGACCATGGCGGCCGCGACGCTGGGCTGGCACGTCCCGGCCGCGTACGAACTCGCGATCCAGGATCCCGCGTGGCATCTCGTCGAGCATCTCACCATGCTCGGGGCGGGACTCCTCTTCTGGTTGCCGGTGGTCCAGCCGTTCCCGATCCGGTCGCCGTGGCCTCGCATCGCGATGATCCCGTACCTCGTCACCGCGGACATCGTGAACACGGTGGTGAGTGCGGCGCTCGCGTTCGCGAGCGCTCCGGTCTACGGGTGGTACGCGACGGTCTCGGCGGCGCACGGCGTCGACGCGGTTCGCGACCAGCAGCTCGCCGCAGGCCTGATGTGGGTCCCCGGAAATCTCGCTTTCCTCGTACCCGCGATGGTGATCACGGCGCGCTGGCTGCTCGGACGATCGGTGGTCGACCGCACGCCGGTCGCGACCCCGACCTCCGCGGGCGTCGCGCTGCGCGTGCTGCCCGCGGCTTCGGATCGCGGCGATCTTCTTCGGACGCCGGTGCTCGGCCGCTTGCTCGGGTCGGCCCGGTTCCGCCTCGGCCTCCGGCTGGTCTCGCTCGCGGTGTTGATCGGGATCGCGGTCGACGGCATTCTCGGTCCGGACGAGTCGCCGATGAATCTCGCGGGCACGCTCCCCTGGACGCACTGGCGGGGCGGCGTGGTGCTCCTCGCGCTCCTGCTGGGGAACGTGGCGTGCTTCGCCTGTCCGCTCGTCGCTCCGCGCGGGGTCCTTCGTCGCTGGATCCGTCCGACGCGGAAATGGCCGCGGGCGCTTCGATCCAAATGGATCGCGGTCGCGTTGGTGGTGGTGTGGCTCGTCGTCTACGAGGCGTTCGATCTCTGGGACAGTCCGTTCGCCACCGCCATGCTCCTGCTGGGGCTGGTCGGCGCGGCGACGTGCGTCGACCTCCTCTTCGAGGGATCCGCCTTCTGTCGATACGTCTGCCCGGTGGGGCAGTACCAGATGGCGACGTCGACGATGTCGTCCAGAACGGTGTCGGCGATCGATCCACGTCGGTGCGACACCTGCACCACCCGCGACTGCCTGGTCGGCGGACCGCGCGGTCCCGGCTGCGGCCTCGATCTCCTGATCCCGAAGAAGTCGGGGAACCTCGACTGCACCTTCTGCCTCGACTGCGTCACCGCGTGTCCCCACGACAACGTGGGGATCGTGCGGCAGGTGCCCGGCGCGGATCTCGCGACGGCGGATCTCCGCAGCGGCTTCGGCCGGCTGGCCCGACGACTCGACGTCGGCGTCCTGCTCGGGGTCATCGCGATCGGCGGCATCGTCAACGCGGCGGGCATGACGGCGCCGGTCGTGGAGGCGATGGACCGGATCACGGTCGGACCGCGTTGGCTGGTCGAGGCCGCATTCGTCCTGGTCGCGATCGTCGTCGGTCTGCTTGTTCTGTCGCTGGGGTCGATCGGCGATCGTGACGTGCCATGGACCGAACGTCTGGTCCGCGCCGGCCTCGCGGTGACCCCACTCGGGACCGCGATGTGGATCGTGCACTTCGGTTTTCACCTGGTGACCGGATGGCCCACCGCGGAGGCCGCGCTGACCCGGGTCGGACACGACCTCGGGACGACGGCGCAGATGCCGGACCGGATTCTGAGCTGCTGCGTTCCGCCACCGGACTGGATGCTGCCCGCCGAACTGTTCGCCCTCTCGATCGGGCTCGCGGGCAGCCTCGGCGTCGCGTGGTGGGGATGGCGTGCCGCCTCGGTGAACGCCGGATCCGCGGCGTCGCCCGGCGTCGTCACCCGACGTTGGTTGCCGTCGGCGGTGGTGCTCGTCGGTCTGTGGGCGATCACCGCCTGGATCGTCTTCCAGCCGATGGAGATGCGCGGCACTTCGGGGTTCATGCCGTGAGTTCCCATCGAACGCCACCTCGCCGGATCACGAACCGCGTCCCTCGGGGGCGTCGCTGGATGTCGCTGTTCGCCACGATTCCGCTGTGGCTCATGACCGTCCCCGCGCTCGCGGACGGTGGGGTGGTGGTGTGGACCGGACTTCGACTCGATCGGCCGTCCGCGGTCATCGTCTCGCCGCCCGCGCCGCGAATCGGCGGAATCGAGATCGCGTGGGTCGGCGTGCGACATCCGGAAGCGTCGGTCACGGCCCGACACGTCGATGGCGTCGAGCTTCTCGCGGGGTTCGAACCGGGTCTCCTCGCCGACGAACATCGCGCGCTGCTCGACCTCGGTGTTCCGGGCGCGTGGTCGATGCGGCTCGATCCCGACGGCGAAGGCCCCGCGCTGCCGGTCGTCTTCGAAGTGGTCGTGGGCGATGCGGTGCCACCGTGGCGGTCGATGTGGCCGGCGATCTTCGCGTGGGTTCCCCTGGTCGCGATCGGACTCGGTGCCGCCTGGCGCCGGACCTCAGTCCGCTGACGACGGCGCCTCGAGCAGTCCGCGGGCCCGCAGGGCCGCCCGGATCTGCGGGACGGTCTCGGTCTCGTGGTCGATGCGGATCGCGTCCCAACCGCATTCGATCGCCGCATCCACGTTCGGTTGCAGATCGTCGAAGAAGACGATCTCCGATCCCGGGAGGTCGACGTCGGCTTCGAGCGCCTCGTAGATGCGGCGGTCCGGCTTGTGCAGTCGAAGCAGGTGGGAGGCGTGATGCACGTCGAGGGCCGCGACCGCGGCATCCTCGAGGAGCATGTCCCAGTGGGAATGACTGGTGTTCGAGAGGCAGGCGGTCCGGTGTCCGGCCGCCTGCAGATCGTCGATCAGTCCGGCCGTTCCCTCGTAGGCCCCGAGGATCCACGCCCGATCGATGCGGGCGACCTCCTCGGGCGTCCAGACGCCGTCGAACAGTTCGCTCAATTCACGTTGGAAGGCGGGGCATTCGACCTCGCCGCGCTGGTAGCGGGCGATCAGGGCCCGGGCGCGATCGTCGTGGCCGGGACGTGGATGGTGGATCCGGGGATCGATTCCCGCGGCGGCGCATCCCTGGCTCCAGTCGCGACAGATCCGGATCAGGACGCCGCCCAGATCGAAGCAGATCAGCATGATCGCGTTCCCGGGTCGTTCCGCATCTTCGGGGCTCGGTTCACGGGTTCACCCGGTGCGTCGCTTTTCGGCGCGACGTCGGCGGAAGAACGCGCGAAGCAGTTCCGCGCAACGGGATTCCTCGAAGCCGCCGATCATCTCGACGCGGTGATTCAGTCGTCGATCGCCGGGAATGTCGAAGAGGGAGGTGCACGCCCCGGCCTTCGGGTCGAACGCGCCGAAGACCAGTCGCTTGAGTCTCGCGTTGACCAGGGCGCCTGCGCACATCGGACACGGTTCGAGGGTCACCACCATGCTGCAGCCTTCGAGTCGCCAGCTGCCGAGGCGTTCGCCCGCGGCCCGCAGCGCGACCATTTCCGCATGTCCGGTCGGATCGCAGCAGGCCTCGCGATTGTTCGCCGCCTCGCCGAGGATCTCCTCGCCGCGGAACACCACGGC
>Ga0315320_10003587_pt1 | contig 12710 bp, 7 predicted proteins | sample M140m21515metaG_FD_203458 | JGI IMG/M metagenome (GOLD analysis project Ga0315320, IMG submission 203458) | Ammonia-oxidizing marine archaeal communities from Monterey Bay, California, United States - M1 40m 21515 | ecosystem: Environmental > Aquatic > Marine > Coastal | place: USA: California...
CCGAAGTGAGGTGCGAGTCTACGGACTGCGAGCGCCCGCCGTGATCCGCCTGCACGGTCCCGAAGTGGAGGTCCAGGACCCACTCGACGGACCTATCGCCTGCGGTTTTGCCGCTGCGGAACGGGATATGCTCGCCATCGATCTGGAGCGGCGTCTCTGGTCAGGACGCCTCGCCGAGATATTCGGACGAACGCAGATAGGGGGCGTCCCAGCCTCCGACCTCGATATCTTCGTTCGTTTGCTGGGCCTTCGTGAGCGCGCAGAGTGGCGTATGCGGACCCTCGATGAACCGACCCGATGCCTGCTGGAATCCCTTGCTTTAGGCATGAACGCATGGAGCGACGCAAAGCGCTGGGAACACGACTCCAACTGGAGCCGCCTCGACACCCGACCTCGCCTCATGGGCGCAGCCGACTTGCTCCTTCTCGCGACAGCCCGAACCCGAGCTGGACGCCTCGTCCCCGTGGTGCCCCCACCGCCGCCGGGGTGGCAAAGCCATTGGACACCGAAGCTTCAATCTCTCTTACATGCTGTGCATGACGTCACATCGCCCGATCAGCCTGGCACTGGAAGCACCGCGCTCGATGGACCCCTCGGCCTGCCTACGCTCTCCCCCCAGCCACCAGAGAGGGAGCCTGGACTGCACCAAATGGTCGTCCTGCCAGGCGGGGACAATCATCGAGTAGTCCACGGGGACGGCTGGGTGCGCATGTCTGTTCGACGACCCGATGTCACTGTTCGCGACGCCCCACACCGCCGCCCCTGGTTACGGCGCACACCGAAAGGCCCCCTGATCAGTGATCTGCTCCACCGCGCAGAGGAAAGTCCCCCACCTGCGGGAGACGCCTTTTCTTTCACATGGGAACGGTCAGACGGAGTCACACGAGCCCGCAGTAGGCCAACTGAACGGTCAGGCACAATTCACCTCGTGCCCCTTACCGAGGGCGCCTGAGAACAGAACGTATCGTCCGAGAGCGAGAAGAGCATCGCGACGGCTATCATCCGCGGGATGGCGACAAAGCCCCTGCACGTTGCGCTCGTGCTTCTCGGCGCGCTCGGAACCATCATTCCACTGCACGGACTCACCGGCGCAGGCTCTCCAGCCTTCATCGAGGGCGGCGAGTGGCTTCGTCTGGTCCTCGGGCTCCCTGGGGTGGTGTTCCTCCCCGGCCTCGTGCTGGCTCCGCTCCTCATGCGTTCCGATGTAGAGCAGGGAGGCACACTGTCCCTGCCTTGGACACTGGTCGCCGCAGCCGGGCTCAATATTCTCGTCTACTTGGCGCACTTCAACCTGCTGCGCATCCTCGGGATCCCGATCGAATGGCCAGCTCTATTGGCACTCACGGCCCTGGAAACCATTGTCTGCGGGCTCTGGCTTCAGCGCCGCTCTCCCGACCTCCGGTTCGCTCCTTCATCTCCCGGCCTACGCGCTGGACTCGTGGTCCTAGGGATGGGCCTTCTTCTGGCCGCGGGGCTGTGGCGAACAGAAATCACCGTGGACTCATCTTGGAACTTCTACACCGAGGCCCTTAACAAACCGATCGAGCAACCCATCGACCCGGGATCGCTCAGCTTCGACCGAAAGAATGGGGGGGCCCCCTGGGAGAGCGGTGTCCCGTTCGTGCCCGCGGACAATGCGCGTCTGGTGATCTTCAATCCGTCCAAGGAGCCCCAGGAGGTTCCTATTCTCTTCTTGGTGCATGGCCCCATCGGAACCGAAGCGGCGTTGAAGACCGGTAAGTCGGACCTCGCGAGAGACACAGTCCGCCAAATGGTCGAGTTGGAGGGCCTTGATGCTCTCGTGGAGCGTTACTGGGACTGGGGAACGGTTGCCTTGGTTGGCGTCGTTCCGGTGGAAGCATCCTCCAAGCGGACAGTGACGCTCGAGTTGTCCCCCCCAACTGGGTTTACGACGGCTGATCTCGCAGTGGCTGAATGGTCAGGACTCTCGAACGATGAACTCCTTGAGTTCACTCGGACTAGAGGCTTCCGATTTATGCACCCGTTCCAGCTTCTGAACGTCACTGAGAACGTTCGCTGGGCCGACGAAGTCGCAACAGACTATGTGCTCTCAGGCCGAGCCCCCGATGGTTCATCCACCCTCCACCAGCCACCCGGCTGGACCTATCAGTACGCGCCAGTGCGGCAGATGCTCACTCCGCACCTTGTAAGCGCCTCGGCTCTCCTGTTTGTGATCCTGGCTCTGATCGGTCTGACCTGTCTCCTCGGAGCGCAATCCGCTGCGGCGGGACCTCTGTCCACAGCGGTCGGGGGACTCCTGGGCGTGGGGGTGACAGCCAGCGTCCTTCAGCATGGCCGTCTGATGGTGTCCGACGGCTCCATGAATTTCCCGGACAGCCTGTACGCCCTGGCGTTGGTCTTATGTGTCGTTCTGCTTGTGAGTGGACGAACGAAGACGTTCTTGGTGTGGGCATTTCTCGCCACCATCCTGCGTTACCCGGGGGTCGTCGTCGTCGCCATGTCCGCAGGGTCATTGGCGCTGCTACGAGTTGACCTCCGACGTAAAGTCATGGACGCGACGATGCGCTTTGGCCTGGTCGTCGCGCTGTTCTGCGGGGTCATGCTCATCGTGGCCGTGCTCACAGGCGCGCTCGACCAGTGGCTCTTCGCCCTCTGGTTCGAAACAATCCCTGAACACTTCAACAACAACCCCGAGGCCGCTCCATTCTGGGAGAGGCCGTTCGAGTTTTTGAAGATCTGGATGGTGGTAGGAGGCGGAGTTCTCGTGGCCTCGCTCCCCTTCCGAAGCACCCTCTCTCGAGTCGCGGTCGCGACGGCGGTCCTCTACGCCCCGCTCTTGGCGTTCATCGACCACTTCAGCCACCACTACTTCTTGCCGCTCATCGCGCTCATGGGCGTGACTGCGGCATCGAACGCAGCCGCTGCGGGCACAGAGAAAGCTCGAAAGACAGACGCTGCCGTCTTTGCAGGCGTTGCGTTTGCTCTGTTCTGGGTCGCCCGCTCCCTGGGAATGTGACCGCAGGCTGTTGGATCAGATAACGAGCTTGATCCCCATAATCATCTGCCAACTCGACAGCGAGAATGAGTCTGGCGTCAGGACACCGTCGACGAAGTTGGACTGAAGGCCGTTGAATCGGCCCTCAAGAGTGAAGAAGGCATCGTTGATTCCCGACTTGCTGTCCACCTCCGCCGCCCGTGACCTCTCGAGCCAGTCGAGCAAGAACGCCGCGCCGAAGAAGGCAGAGGGGCCAAAGCGGTATCCGGGATTGGAGACGCCACCGCCGGTCTCATTCTCACGGAAGTTCGTGTAGTTGAGACCGATGCCTCCGTAAGGCACGACCGGCTGCTCCGGGACGATGTCGATCCCAACCAGAAGGTCCAGCCCCACGGGGAAGAGCGTAAACATCACCTCATCGGCAGATGCTCCTCCGCTCGCGAACTGGGCCGAGCCAGTGAACTGGGTGAAGCTCACCGACGCGTTCACTTCGACGTGTACGTACTTGCTCCAGGGAACAACGCCGACCTGCAGCTTCGTCATGAAGCGTCCCTTGTCGCCATACAGTCCAGTAAATGCGTCGTCTTGAAAGAAGTGCCAGCCAAAACCCAGGCCCGCATTCATCACCTGAGGGGACTCGTCTCGAGCTTTTGTCGCATCGTCGGCGAGAGCCTGAGAAGGCAGGAGAGAGAGAGAGAGAGCAGAAACGAGGAGCAGGGAACGCAGAGACATCATCGAACTCCGTGGCGGTGTCGGCGAACCAACACGAGCAGCATCAAGGAAAACGTCAGCAGTACCGGGGGACTTTTGGGCGTTCCATCAGAAGGATACTCGCACGAACAGCCTCGATCGCCCGACAACGCGGCGATCCCTCCTGTGACGTTTGGAGTAGCCACGATCACCTCGCTGATCGGACCGCGGTTGCCCTCGATATCCACAGCGGCGACAGCGAAGTAGTAGGTCGACCCGTTCACCAGAAGAAAGACCTCTTCGGAGACCGTATCGCCGGCCGCGATGGGAACGGCCACCGGTAAGGGCGAGGTCTGACTAGCGTCAGAGTTGGCGCCCGTCGGTTCGTCTCCCTCCACAAACTCTGTCTCTGAAAACAGCAGCTCATAGCTCGCGATGTTCTCGTCATCCCCGTGGGTCCACGACGCAGTCACCCGGGCCTCTCCCGCAACAAGGGCGAAGCCCTCCGGTGCGTCGAGATCGCCGAGGTAATACGTCAGAGATGCACGGCCCACCGCGTCCTCATCCCCGCAGAAGAGGTGTAAGCGGTGCCCGCCCTCTTCAAGGTCACTGCCAGGGATGAGCAGAACAGTGGCTTCACCGAGCGAGACCTCCTCTGTGAAGCCGATCTCCGCGCCATCCCCTGCGATCGTGCCGTCGACGGTGCCGGTGAGAGAACACGTCCCGCTGTCACCAACCTCCCCGGCCACGATCGTGACCTCGAGGTTCTCAGACGATCCGATCGCGGAGTCCACCACCTCGGTGATTTCGAGGAAGGGACCATCGCCCAGGACCGCAATCTGACCGAGCTCCCCCAACGCCACATACAAGTGACCATCCTCTACAGAGGAGACCGCCATCGCAGAGCCATTTCCGGTCAGGGCCAAGCTGTCCTGGTCCACGCCGTCGGTATCCAACACGGTGACAGTCGAGCCGGCCAGAACATACAAAACCCCGTCACGGGCGACGAGGTCCACCGCCGGAGTCGGTGCATCGGAGTCGAAGACCCACTCCTCGAAGACGCTACTGCGTGAGCCTCCGGCAGAGTCGTCATCATCACCAGCAGAGTCGTCATCATCACCGGCAGAGTCGTCATCATCACCAGCAGAGTCGTCGTCGTCTCCAGCGGAGTCGTCGTCGTCGTCGTCTCCGGCGGAGTCGTCGTCGTCTCCGGCGGAGTCGTCGTCATCGCCGGCAGAGTCGTCGTCATCGCCTACCGAGTCGTCGTCATCGCCGGCCGAGTCGTCGTCGTCACCTACCGAGTCGTCGTCGTCACCGGCAGAGTCATCGTCGTCGCCTACCGAGTCGTCGTCGTCACCAGCAGAGTCATCGTCATCACCGGCAGAGTCATCATCGTCTCCTGTCTCTTGGAACATCAGATGCACCAACGTCCCGCCGTCGGTCAGGAGCCACCCGTCGCCGTCATCAGCAGAGGCAGCGACAAAGGTGCCAGCGACGCCATCCAAAGTGAGGGGCTTGACGCTCGGCGTTCCCCCGTCCAAATCAATGACGGCTGCAGCGGGATCGCCCTCATCGTGACCACCAACGAGAAGCGAGTCCTCATCGATCATCGCCAGATGCGTCGGAGTGAAGAACAGAGCCAGAGGCCAGCCCGTGGATGAATCGATGGAGCCCCCTGCACCGGTCACGGGAATCCAGTGGAGAGTGTCCGCCTCGTCATCTGCGCCGTAGGCGACACCGCGTCCTGCATCCCAAGCGAGTGCCGTGACAGTGCCTCCACTGAGACCCAAAGCGCTCTCTGCAGAAAACGTCGGAGGAGAGGTCGAATCATCGACATTGAGGATGCCGACAGCGTCGCCACCAAACAGCAAGATGGGGGCGTCCGCGTCACCCGCTGCCACCACGCAGCGGATGTCTGACAGGTCGTCGACCTCCCGTTGCACCGCTGCACCACGCCAGTCGAGCGTATCGAACCACCCCATGACCGGTGTGTTCGTGTCTTGCACGGCGACAACGAGCCGGTCCCCCGGCGTCACCGCGAGCGCGATCGGCGCGTCCCCAAGGTCCACATCATGGGCACCGAACGCGATCACCCCGGCGTGCACCGCCGAGCCGAAGCTCAGGCTGCCAAGGAGACCGATGCCGGCGAGGGCGGACCAGGTCGTACGTCGCATGACCGAATGATGAGCAAGAAGCGCGCCACTAGACGTCCCGAGCTGAATGAGTCCACTCCGGTACGGCCGAATGTCGGACTTAAGTCAACAAGTGAAGGGATCGTGACGCTCTCTCTCAAGCAACGGAATCCGAAACCAACCCCGCGTAACACCGGGAGAGGACCACCGGAAGCCGACAGGTTGTCAACCGGGCGACGGGGCAGCAAAGGGACGATGACAAAATGACAACGGCCCGATTCGGTGGCCACTAGGAGCGGCTCATCGGGAGCCCAGAACGAGCGCGGCCGGCAACACCACCATGGCGTCGCCGGCCGGCTGGCCCGAATCGGGTGAAGGTTGTCGTCCTCTGGACGCCCAAAGGCGACCACAGCGGACACGTGGCTTTCCCTCGAAGTATCTGAACACAAGCCCAGCGACGACAGTCACCTGTCGTCGCAGCTCCTAGAAGTTACCGGGCCCTACAGGGTTTCACTCTCGACGGTAGCGGCACATTGGTTCGCCGCCCCAGCTTCGACCTTCACCTCTCAGTGCAGTCCTTGCCGTTTTCCCGTCGTAAGCTTCTGAGAACCGAAACCGACTCCCATTGCTCCCCTCGTGGACTTCAACTCTTCCATGAAGCGCTTCTCGTGCCTTGCCCGCTCTACACGGTCCTCATCGAGAGAGGACTGCCTATCACGTGCTCCTTCCACGGTGTCTTTTTGCCCTTCAGCGTATGAAAGACGAGAGCATCTACTCCATCACCAGCTCGCGCCGGTTCCGGCCACGGACCTACCTCAACCGCTGCGTTCCGCCTCCGCCGTTTTGACGACCTTGACGGTTTGCTCTGCTCTCGCCCGCCCCCAGGTCTCCCCAGGGAACACTCATGGGCTTTCGTCCTTCAGGGCTCTTCCCGTGCTGCCGAGGATCTCGCCGTTTCTGGCGTGACCTCCCCTCCTGACGTTTTGTCCTCGCGACTCCCGCTCTCGACGGGGGCTTGCACCGTGTCGCGTGGCTTCGCCTCCAGGGGCTTGCTCTAGCAGTCCGACCGTCTCCACCCGACTCAGGTTTCCCTTCCTCGGGGGCTCGCGACCCTCATGGACTCTTTTTGAGACCTCGCACTCCACGTCCCGGGCGAACCCATGGACGTGTAGCCGTTCGGCCCCACCACGTATCTAGCTGTAAAAGAACGACAACCTTCGAGCGGGAAAGTAGGGGGTACCTTGATCCCCGCCAAGAGCTGATTCGACGGTTGGCGGCGCGCACAGAAAAGGCGAGTGAATGCAACATCTTAAAGCACTTATTGGTTTGACTATCTGGGTTTGAGGCCCCGATCCAAAACCTCCTGCAGGCTCGGGCAACGAGGCGACAGCGCAGAGATCGGTCATCAAGGCCTTTTCGGACGAGAGGGAAACCGCGCCGCGGCTCCGGCCAAGATCTGTGTTCCCGTCAACCATAAGGAATGACTAGTATTTCCTAGCCCGCTCTGTCGTATTTAAAAACACACTCAGTCCACGAAAACCTGCCGACGGACGGGGGCACGGGGAGCGCAAGGAGAGTCCGCTGAGGCTGCTACCGGCGCCTGATCACAGACCAAAGCTTCGGCAAGAACTTATGTAGGTCCGAGCTGTGGATCGCTCCAGCTCCTCGCCGGCCAGTCCAGCTGAAGTCGGAGGTGAAGCCTCCAAAGCACTCGGCGACAGGCACCCAGAGATTCTCTCGCCGCGCGGGAAGCACAACCCAGGCCTTCGTGAAGCCACGCTCTGTCTCCTCGACCAGCGCCACCGGAGACTTACGTCTCCAGCAAGCCGCCGCGATGGCCTTGCCGTGGACTCCCCTCTTGATGACCCCCATGGGCATGGACCACAAGGCGGGGCCCCCAGACGGAGAGCCGTGCGCCGGAGCAGTCTCAAGCAGCGCGGAGCGCCCCTGCCGAATGGTCTCTTCCCCGCTCTCAGCGAGTTCGGCGAGCTTCTCCACCGACGCCCAGTCTGCGAGTGGGGTTTCCGCCAGCGCCCGGATCAGGTGCGGGCCCTGGCCCTCATGGTTTCGGACCGCGACGGATGCCGCATGAAGTTGGTTCGCGAGCTTCAATTCACGTGGCGTGGCGCGCCAACCGGGATAACGTCCGAACATGTAACCGAGGCGCTCGGCGACGTGATCGTCAGGTGTCCACCGACCCTTGCGATCTCTTTGGACCAGGTTCACCAGCGATCCACCAGGCAGCGATTCAAGCTTGACTCCAGCGAGCTCCGAAGCGAGAAGCTTCAGCCGTCCCGTCGTCGTGGAAAACCAGCGGACGGGCCGATGAGTGACGTGCGCCTCGAGGGCGGGGCTCACCAGCGCGTTTCCAGTGCCTGAGTAGCCCAGGCACCAGATCTCCACCGCTCCCTCAGTGACCGGTCGCTCCAGCAGCATCGGAAGACGATGCTCGCGCCCCACCGTGACCCACACGGGCCAAGGCGCCGTCGCTGCGATGCGGGCCGCCGCCACGATGGAGTCTGCGCTCCCGGGAATGAAGAGGTGACCCGCCCCAGTTGCAGGATGGTCGATGTCGAGGATCCGCGCCATGCACCCACTTATACGGACGGGGCTCCGCCAGCGCTACTGAACCCACTCCGCGCTGAACACAACGAGAGCCTCTAGGGCCGAGCCACCCACGTGCGGACGGGCCGCGATCTGCGAGAGATGATCGTAGGGGCGACCGCTCACAATCGACTCCGCAGCTCGGGCGTCGAGCTTGGCTCCGTCGTCGAGCTCGACGACCGAACCCTCGTTCCCGAACAGCAGCACATTGGCGACCTCGTCGGCTGTAAACAACACGCCTTCGAGCATCATCGCGGGTACGTAGTCGAAGTCCCAGGCAGCCTCACCCAGACTCTGGAGAGCCTTCTCCCCCACGTAAGGGATGGCGTCCAGCTCCATGATGCTGCCAAAGATGTCGTCATCGATCGTTCCGTCAAGCTCATCGGGCCCTTGGCGATGGCCGACAATCCTCGTTGCGGCACGCGCGTCCAAACTCAACCCCTCATCGAGAAACACGACATCGGTGAAGCTGGCGTCGTTCACCATCGCAAGGACGCCCGCAGACGTGGGGTGGTCGAGGATCTGCTCAAACTCGTAGTCGATGTCACCACCGAAATGATCCATCGGATCTTCCCCCACGAAACCGCCGCACCCCACGCAGGCAAAGAGGGCGGACAAAGCAAGAAGGGGACGAACGGCGCGGAATGAAATCAGGTTGAGCATCACAGCTTCCTAAGCAACAAGGACGTCGGGCGACAGAGCACCACCGACTGCGAGAAGCTCGCGTCCCCTCGTACGAGCCACGGTCAGCGGGACCGAGGCGACCATCAGGTCAGAGTTCAGCTTGTGTCGCCGGGTGGCCGGGGAGGGGGTCCGAGGCAGTCCGTTTCTGTGCGCGACGGCCGGGAACCTAGGGATCGCCCTTCCATGTGTCCTCTTTTTGTTTCACTTCCTCCCAAAGAGAGTTCAAATCCAAATTCGACGCTCCGGAAAGTCGCATGTACTTTGCGCCTCCGCCGTTTTACGAGAGCGCTGCGATCCGTATCAACGATCGAGAAGGAGAGAATTCATGGAGGAGCGTCACCAACCCACACGGGTCATCCAACCCATGGGGATGCGCGTCCTGGTGCGGGTTCTTCCTGCAGACGCCCGAACCCCCGCAGGACTCTATGTCCCGGCGAGCGCGGTGAAGGAGGAGGGTGACGAGGCAATGTACGGCGAGGTCATCGAGGTCGCGCGAGCAGAGCCCGACGCCGAGGAAGAGCTCGCTGGCGCCAACATCTCCGGAATTCCCGCCTACAGCAAGATCCTGTTTCTGCCGAAGTCAGGCATCCGCGTGCCGTGGGACGAAACCCTGAGACTCGTGGAAACAAAGAACGTCCTCGCGATCATTGAGGAGGTTGCGGTGGGATCAGCCCACTGAGCTCGACGACATAGGGGCACCGCCGATCCGGTCACTCGGCTGACCATCGGAATCTATCCACAGTTCCTCAACATCTCCCCAACGACGCGTCTCTAGCGTCCCCGGGTGTCCTCCTCGTCTCCCAGGCCCTCCGGTCATCTGTCGACGCTCTTCGCGTGCGCAGTCGTCGCGCTCGTCGCTTTAGGTGGCCCAAGGGCGCAGGCCCAGGACGTTCTCCCCCCCGGCGCCTTTCTGCCCGATGGGATGTCGATCGATCTGACCAAAGCCGGGCTCGCCAAACCCATCGAGCTCCTCGTGGAGGGCATTCCCCCCGAGCTCGTCATCGGAACCACGCCTGGCCAGGAGCTCATCAACCTCCTTCTGTGCAGCGAGGACCTTCAGGTCCAGAACCTGACTGTGTTCACGGAGTTCCAGACCGCCACTGTGTCCGCCTCCGCCGCCGGGATGTTTCTCGACGTCGACATGGCGTTGAGGGTGAACAGCAGCACCAATCCCGCGTGGGTGGTTCTCGACGGCTGCTTTGACTTCGAATGCTTCCTCTACACCGACCCCGCGACGCTCCTTGTGGAGCTGCCCATGCAGCTCGCTCTCGTCCCCGGCCAGGAACGCATCGATCTTCAGCTCGGGCCGCTGAGCCAAAACATCGGCTGGTTGGTCGAGAACCGGGTGCACTTCGGCGGCTGTCCACTCATCGACATCAATGAGTACCTCGTCGAAAACTGGGGGCTCGACCTCATTGACTTTGTCATCGACGAGCTCATTGACACGCTTGAGAACGAACTCGACGGCATGCTCATCGAGCTTGAGACGACGGTGGAGGATGCGCTCACTGCCCTTTGGCTCGAAGACACCCTCGAGCTGGGTAATGCAGTAATTCACTACCAAATCGAGCCGACGGCGGTAGAGCACACCAACGCAGGCTTGCGGCTGAAGCTCGGAGGCTCCGTAGAGCCTTTGGTGATGGACCCCTGTGTAGACCGCTTCGATCCCGGGGGATCCCCTTGGACTCCATCGCAGCTCCCTGAACTTCAAGGGTTCATACCAACAACCTCCCTTGGATATGACGCATCCATCGTCCTCTCGGACGACCTACCAAATCAGGCCCTTTGGTCCCTCTGGCGCGCCGGAGCGCTCTGCTTCGAAGCGTCCGAGCTTGGGGGATCACCCCTCACCACGACCCTCCTGGGTGTGATGCTCGGCCCCGACCTCCTTGAGGAGATGGAAGGCGTGTTGGGCGTCGGAGCCCCCATGCTGGTCAGGGTCGTCCCTGAGCGAGTCCCAGAGGTTAGGTACGACGGCGACTTCCCCGTGAGATTGGAGGTCCCCGAGCTTCATGTTGAGTTCTGGGCCGACGTCTTGGACCGACCCACGCGATTGGCATCGATCACAGGTGACCTTATGGGGGTTGTGGACGCCAGCATCGACTCCACTGGAGCTCTGGTCTTCGATATCGCGTTGCAGAATGAAGAGCTACGCGAGAGGGTCACCTACAACGAGTTCTTTCCTGCGCTCGATGCAGAGCTCGCCTCCGCCTTACCTGGCCTCATCGATCTGGCGATCGGTTCGCTTCTCGGGATCGAGCTTGCAGGGGGCGTCGCCCCCCTCCCCACTTTGCTGGGCTTCGGGCTGGACTCGATGTGGCTTCAGCCCTCAGGCGACTTCGCATTCGCTCCTGATCATGTCGGGGCGTACGTCACCGTCGGACCGAGCGACGGCGGGGGGGATATCGCCTGCGAGAGCGCCGGGTGCGAGGCGATGGATGGCTGCGCAACTGCAGACGGCTGCGCCGCCGCTCAGGGGTGCGAGGCGGGCGGGGAAGGGCTCCTCGGCGGAGGCTGCGCTTTGCCCGAGGAGGGTGGCTGCGATGCCCAGGACCTAGTGATTCAAGGTGGATGCACTGGGGAGCTGGGGACCTCGACGGACGAAGGCTGCCGGATCGGCCCACCTCGGCTGCGAATTGGAACGATGGATGCTGTGGTCTTCAGCCTGCTCCTTCTGTGGCGCCGTCGACGACGCTGACCAACCGATTGGCGGAAAGAGATTCGTCCATTCCAAGGTCGAGCCCGGGTCTGATATCCACCAAAGGATAGGCTCTCCGCTGTGGTATATCGCGCCGATCGCCAGCCGCCACGCGCGTGTGCGTGCGCCCGGCTCCATACGCGTTTTGGAGATCTTCAATGAGCACCGCCCTTACCCAACTCTCCGCCGATGAACTCGCTTTCCAGGAGGCGTTCGCGACCTTCTTCCGCGAGCGAGTAGGACCTCTCGTCCACAAGATGGATCATGAGCAGAAGCTCGATCCCGACATGATCAAGTCTTTCTTCGAGATGGGCCTGATGGGTATCGAGATCCCCACAGAGCATGGGGGAGCTGGTGGCTCCTTCTTCCTCGCATGCCTCGTCGTTGAAGAGGCCGCGAAGGTCGACCCTTCTGTGTCCGTCTTCATCGACGTACAGAACACCCTGGTCCTCAACGCGATCAAGAAGTGGGGCACAGACGCCCAAAAGGCCTACTGGTTCCCGAAACTGGCTGGGAACACGGTGGGGGCGTACGCGCTCTCCGAGAGCAGCTCCGGCTCGGATGCCTTCGCGCTGCGCTGCAAGGCCACCAAGGATGGTGACGATTGGGTCCTCAGCGGCAACAAGCTGTGGATTACGAACGCCAACGAAGCCGGTCTCTTCATCATTTTCGCGAACACCGACTACGACAAGGGGTACCGCGGGATCACGGCCTTCCTCGTCGAGCGCGATGCCCCCGGCTTCACCATCGGCAAGAAGGAAGACAAGCTTGGAATTCGAGCGAGCTCCACGTGCGAGCTCGTTTTGGACAACGTGCGGGTGTCGCCCGATCGCGTTCTTGGACCGGTCGGCAAGGGCTACAAGGTCGCAATCGAGACGCTGAACGAGGGCCGCATCGGTATCGGAGCCCAAATGGTGGGCCTCGC
>Ga0315320_10003589_pt1 | contig 12709 bp, 3 predicted proteins | sample M140m21515metaG_FD_203458 | JGI IMG/M metagenome (GOLD analysis project Ga0315320, IMG submission 203458) | Ammonia-oxidizing marine archaeal communities from Monterey Bay, California, United States - M1 40m 21515 | ecosystem: Environmental > Aquatic > Marine > Coastal | place: USA: California...
CCTGCGGGCATTGGCGACAATACCGGTACAGTTGTAATTAAAGGAAATCTACAAGTTGATGGCGCTACTACTACTATTAATTCCACTACTCTTACTGTCGACGATCTCAATCTTACTTTGGCGTCGGGAGCTGCGAACGGAACCGCGGCGAATGGCGCTGGTATTACAATTGATGGCGCTTCGGCAACTTTAACTTATAATAGCACAGGCGATAACTGGGCGTTTAATAAAAATGTAGATGTAACTGGTAGCGTGACAGCCGATGGGCTTGTTGTAGACACAGGAGCTAATAGCTTTAACGCTCTTCAAATTAAGGCTTCTTCAGCAACAGCAGGAACTTATGGATTAGGCATTGGTAGCAGTTCTGATTTTACTATCTATGCAAATGGAACATCTAAAAACTTAATAAGAGCGACTGCATTTGGAGACATCAGCTTCTATGATGGTTCGGGAAATCAAGGCTTGTTCTGGGATAGTTCAGAATCTAGCTTGGGTATTGGTACTACAGCCGTATCTTCATTTGCCATAAATGATTTGGTCGTTGGTTCTGGCAGTAGCGTTCATGGCATGACCATTTACACAGGTACGTCACATGAAGGAATAATTAGATTTGCTGACGGAACATCGGGCGCACAGCAATATGCGGGTCAAGTTAAATATAACCACTCTAACAATAGCTTAAACTTTTATACAAATGGTTCGGGAACTATCAGACTTGCTTTAGACTCATCAGGCAACGCCACATTCTCAGGTAGCGTGACAGCTACAAATACTATATTAAATACTGGGTCTACGACAGTCTCCGCAATACTAAGAGGAGGTGATGGAAACTCTAAAAATTTAGTATTCCAAAAAACCACAGGAAGTGCTCAACAAGCAAAAATAAGTGCAGTTGGAGATGATTTAAGATTTACAACTGGCACTACCCATGAGCGCATGCGTATTACTAGTACAGGCAGCGTTGGTATTGGTACTGTTAATCCGGGAAGAAAATTAACTGTACAAGGCGCTACAGACGACAATTTGCCTGCAAGATTTATTGGTGGAGCAAACACGACTCATGGATCTATTGAGTTTCAAGATCCTAGTACAACCGCAGATTATAGAGTTCAAATAGGCTCTAAAGGAGATGACTTATATCTTCAGGCGGGTGGTGGCGAAAAAGTAAGAATTAAAGATACGGGCAACGTTGGTATTGGAACTACGACTCCAGATTATAAGTTAGATGTAGAAGGCTCAGGAAATGGGTTAATTGTTTCAAGAGTTAGAAATACCACAGCAGGAACTACTGCAAGAGCAGATATGTTGGTAGAATCAGATGCGTCTGACATTAGAATGATTGCGACTTCTTCTCTATACACGGGCGTTGCGGGTTGGGCAGATACGGGTATTATAAACACAAGTAGTGGCACTAGTGGTGGTATGCTATTTAATGTTCAGGGCAACTATCCTTATAGATTTATGCAGAATGCTACAACTGAGAGAATGCGTATTCATACGAATGGCAACGTTGGTATTGGAACAACTGCCCCCTCAGAAAAGTTAGTTGTTAATGTTAATAGCACAGGTATTAAAGCAGGTCTAATATTAAACAATCAACATGGGTATGGTAGTGGTGTAGGCGTAGCTGCAACAGCATTACAGTTTGCTAGAGATAATACACCGAGCAATGGACAAGCTATTATTAGTGGACAAATTTATTCTGGTAATGAAAATGAAACAACCAGTAACCCTTGCATGATGGCATTTTCAACTAAGTCAGGTACTGCACCATATACTCTAACAGAGCGTATGCGTATAAGCTCAACCGGCAACGTTGGTATTGGAACTACGACTCCAGATCAAAAACTCTCTATTAAAGGACGAGTTTCTTCTGATCTTGCTGATAGTTATTACGGGGCTTGGTTTGAAGGAAACTCAGCTACAAACGGATATAGTTTCTTCTCAGTAGGTCCTTGGTATAATGGTGCAGGCTACTTTCAAAGAAAACAAGGAACAGCTTATTCTCATATTTATGAATATGCTGCAAATCATCATATAGTTCTTCAAGCCGGCTATGGTGCAAATGGTGAAACTGCTGGAGGCGGCAACGTTGGTATCGGAACAACTACTCCACACAACAAGCTCCATGTCAACGGAACAGGCAGAATAAACTCGTTAATAGTAGGAGATGCTAGTGCTAGTAATACTCCCGCCGTAGCATTACACATTAAATCAAGTGCAACCAATGCACGTCTTAGAATAGAAGATTCGGATTCAAGCAATGATTATTGGGATTTTTATGTTAACCAAGGTGATGGACTTCATTTTCAAGAGGACGGAACTAATAGAGTAACATTTAAAACTGGTGGCAACGTTGGTATCGGCACAACTGATCCTAAAAGACCCCTACAGATAGGGGCAACAGGATCTTTCCCAATTTCGTTCAACGGCAACTATCCTGATATTCATTTTAACACTTACTACGAGAGTGGTTGGAGAATACACACAGCAGGGTTTGGTGCCAAAACTACTTTCAATGGTGCTACTGGAGCATTCGGATTCTCTAACGTAGCTTCTACGCAAAATGCTGCCGCCACCTTTACTCCTATAGAAAGACTTACTATTCTAGCTAATGGCAACGTTGGTATCGGAACAGATAACCCAACTGATCAATTACACGTTAGGACAACAGATACTACTGGTGATATTAGAATTGGTGGTGGCAATGGTGCAAATAATCATAGAGTTTATATCCACGCGCATCCTACTGGTGCCTATATTGACAGTTATGGAGGCGGAGCGCATAATAGTTTAGGTATTCAAGCATCTGTACTACATTTAAATAGTGCTTCAGGTGGCAACGTGCTGGTGGGTCAATCCACGGCGGGAACAAACGGAAAGCTACAAGTTAATGGTGGTATTGGATTGACAGGGACAGCTGTAATCCGTCTTCAGTCCAATGGAGATGATTCAAATTCATTAAAATTCTTTGGTAATCAATTTGTAGCTGGGCAAAATAACTCACATAGTTATTCATACTCAGGGGGTGGATTAATAGCTTCTGTATCTCCGTCAGCAGGTGCAATATTGATGGATGTTGGTGCAAATAGCACTTCAGGTCATAGACTTAAAGTTATTAACGGTAGTAATGGTGTAAACGGAAGTTTGCAGTATTTATCAGGAACTACATCCAGATTCCATGTAGATAGTTCATCAGGCAAAGTTGGTATTGGAACTGCTTCTCCTGGTACAAAATTTCATGTATCTGCAGGAAGCACAAATGCAAATATTATAGCTCGTTTAGAGCAAGGCACAACGGCTGGAAACTATAGTGCAGTAGAAGTGGGTAGAACTGACGGTGGAGGAAATGTTCAGATAACACCAGCCGTAACAGGCGGAGTTCCTATATCTGGAATACCTGGTATTTTACTCGGCTCAACAAATGGTGCCCTTCCTGCCGTAGCAATTCAAACACCAAATTCTTCAAGTGGACACATTGTATTTAATCCAAAAGGTACAGAAAGAGTTAGAATTAGTGCTGATGGTAACTTGGTGGTGGGAGGAGGATCTGTTCCGGGTTCTAATATTGTTTATATAGATGCGGGCCGAATAATGCTCGACAAAACTAGTGATTGGAACATTGAAAGCGGCGGTAGCTCCAATGGATCACACATAAGATTCCGCCAGAGTAGTGCCGATGTAGGTAGTATTACATCTACTTCTAGCGGTGTTTCTTACTTAACAACCTCTGACCGTCGCCTAAAAGATAACATCGAAACCATCACTGACGGCACGGACAAGCTGATGGCGATGAATCCTGTCACGCACGGATGGAAAGCTGACCCAGAAGCAGACCCAGTTCACGGCTTCATTGCACAAGAGATGATGGAGATAATTCCAGAAGCAGTATCAGGCGATCCTGAAGGCGAAGAAATGATGTCAATGGATTACGGACGTATTACCCCAGTAATCGTAGCAGCTTTACAAGATGCTTTAAAGGAGATAAAAGAATTGAAAACACGAATAAACGAATTGGAGAATAAATAATGAAACTCACTCCCATAGGACTTGTAAGCACTGGCGATCAATTATATCATCCTAATGCTCATGGTATGGTTCCTCATATGGGATCTAATGCAGGTTCGATGACAGATGCCTTTAATAGTGGATGGACCATTCCTTTTGGAAGTTTAGTAACTGAATTTACTATGAATACTGGAACCGCCTATGCTTCACGAAGCACTGAACAGCAGGAATTATTAACTGCAATGAGTCGTCAAGTGATGCATTTTCAACCTGGAAGTATTATAGTAAAACGCTATACTCTTCCTAGTGGAAGAGAAGGTGGATATGCAGGAGCATATCAACAGATTAGATCACACTTCGGGGGGATAATAACGACAGCCTCTTTTATTAAAAGAATATCGGGAAACATGCCAACCGGTCACTGGTGCAATGGGTATAATACTTCAACAGGAGGCTGGCAGTTATGTGGAACCCACTTCCATGGGGCTTCAACTGGGTACACTCATAATCATCCATATGGGGCTGCCACAGATAGTGCTTGTGTATTTTTAGTAGCTCTTCCTGCCGTAGTTTTTGGACATGTTAATTTAGATTCTAATCGTAATTGGTGGCCTTTTCCACAAGGGGCCGGGGTGGCCGCGGGATAAAAATATGACACATATAGCACAAGACGGACAACACTACTCATCTGAAGAAGAAGAACTTGAAGTTATTAATGCGGGTACTGCACTAATTGCTAGAGAGCAAAGAAACTTACTTTTATCTCAATCTGACTGGATAGTAGTAAAATCACAAGAAGAGGGGACAACTGTTCCTACCCCTTGGGTAGAGTACAGAAACGCTTTGCGAAACCTGCCTTCTGCTGAGGGTTGGCCTCTTACGTTTGAATACCCAACAAAACCCTCCTAATAGCAGAATAGAAATATAAAAGACACAACCAAAAACAGAGCATAATATTATGCAAGAATAACGGAGTTTAACTAAATGGCACTCACAAAAATTAGTACAGCAATGATCAGTCAGTCAGCCGCAGCAGTTGACCTAAACGTTGACGCGGGTACGTTCTATGTTGATACTACAAACAATCGCGTGGGTGTCGGTGGAAAAACAGATCCTGATACTCCACTTCATGTAATTGGTACTGTAACCGCAACAACCTTTGCAGGTTCAGGTGCCTCGCTCACAAGCATTCCAAATTCAGCACTCGTAAACTCAAGCATTACAATCAACTCGACTGCTGTCAGTCTTGGTGGAAGTCTTACTCTTACGACTGCGAACATCGCTGAAAACACGAATCTGTATTATACAAACGCACGAGCGGATGCTCGTATTGCAGCCGCAGACACTGATGATCTTTCCGAAGGTTCTTCAAATTTATACTATACTGATGCTCGAGTAGATGCTCGCGTATCGGGAGGAAGTTTAGGAAATATTACCACAACTGGATACATTCGTGGACCTGCTACATTTACTATCGACCCCGCAGCGCATGGAGATAATACAGGAACCGTCGTGATTGCAGGGAACCTGCAGGTTGACGGGACTCAGACAGTTATTAATTCTACTACTATGACGGTGGATGATAAGAATATCACTCTTGCTAGTGGTTCATTGAATGCTGGTGCTGCAGATGGTGCTGGCTTTACAGTTGATATTGGGACTGGAACGAATCCAGCGATTACTTACGATGGCACAAATGATGAGTGGGCTTTTAATAAGAAACTAAATGTTAAACAGGATGTAGATTCCTTTATAATGAAAGTAGAGAATGATGGTAATTCCGCAGGAACATCTGGAGCTTCATACGCTGATGCATCGGATGGTTTATGGGTAGATACTCGTTGGAATACCAGTTCTAATACTCCTTTCAAAGTTACTTCTAATAGTGGCACCGCCCCTATGATGATTATTAAGGGTAATGGCAACGTAGGTATCGGCACAGCTACTCCAAGTCATACGTTACATACCAGTACTTCTGCTACTGGAGTTTATATTCAAAGAGAGCTTACCTCTAATGCAGCTAACCTTTCAGAGTTTAATTCACATAGATCACTAATCATAAAAAATAGAGCTAGTGGATCCTTCCTAATGTTTGGTGGGAACGGAGCAAGAACTGATATTCAAGCTACTGATGGCGCAGGAACCCCAACTGCTAAGAACATTGCTTTAAACCCCTTTGGCGGCAACGTTGGTATTGGAGAAACAGCACCGCTTGGCAAACTTCATATAAAATCGGCAGATGCGGGGTCTATTACACCAAACTCTAGTCATGAGGACCTTATTATTGAGGGTAGTGGCAATACTGGTATTAATATATTTTCAGGAACGTCATCATATCAGTATTTAGCTTTTGGCGATAGTGGCGGATCTAATCGAGGTTATGTAAGATACCACCATGGTTCGGATCAAATGGTTTTGAGGGCTGGTGGCACGGATACAGTTCATATAAATGGTAACGGCAACGTTGGTATCGGAGAGACTAGTCCAGGATCAAAACTTCATATTAAAGACGCAACTAATATAAGTGCATCTGCTCAAGGAGCGGGACAGTTCCGCGTAGAAGGTAGCGGGTATACCACTTCGATAGCAATGGATGCTACTCGCGCTCATATTTATCATAATTCTTCTTTAAGAAATCTTAGTTTCGGAACCAACGAAAGTATAGACATGACAATTAAAGGTAGCAATGGCAACGTTGGTATCGGAACAACTAACCCAGCATCAAACTTACATATAAAAACTTCTGTAGATAATAGTGTAGCTCAAGGATTAGTTATTGAGAGAAGCGCAAATACTGATAGAGGTTATATTAATTATAATGGTGGCGGATTCCAGTTTAGGTCAACAGTCGGTGATCCAATTGTATTTGGTGAGACTGACGCTGAACATATGCGAATTCTGCCTGACGGCAACGTAGGTATCGGCACATCTTCTCCTAATGCGACCCTTTCATTGTCAGACGGAACTGATGTATTTGATTTCGGTGTAACTGCAAATCTTCTAATGATAAAATCTGTTACAGCAGATGGATCTGATGATCATAGAATTATTCTTGATGCTGGTAACGGAGGCACATCTTCTACTCGAGGCGCATTTATAGCTTTATCTGGTAACGAATCAACCAGTGAAGCAGGTAAAGCCATCTATCAAATGGGTAATGTCACCACCGCTTCTCATGTGTTTAGAAAAGCAGGTGGAATTGATGCTGTTACTATTGATCGGGATGGTCAAGTTGGTATCGGAGCAGTTTCTCCAGGTTATAAACTTGAAATCTCTGACGACACAAATAGTACCGTAAATTTATTAAGACTAAGAAACGCTGACGGTACTTATTCTCAAACATGGGATTTTCAACTAAATACAAGTAAACATTTAGAAATTACTGGAGCCAGTGGTTCGGGGGGTATTGTATTAAATCCCGGCAGCACAGGTACTACAGCCAACAATGGTTTATATGTTACCGGTAATAGCACTTTACAAACGGCAGTTGCAAAAATAACAAGAGTACAAGCTTCTGCTTCCAACAATACTTACACATTTGAAGTAGACAGTTCAGCACATACCTCCAATATGACATCTGGGGGTGCTATGAAAGTTGATGTTAATAGTGGAAGAGCATTCACAATTAATGGTAGTGGCAACGTTGGTATCGGAACAGCTTCTCCGAGCACAAAGTTACATATCAAAGGAACTAATAGTAGTAGAAATACTATTGTTTCTAATTTAACTCTTGATGGGGGAACAAGTGCAGCAAATCCCTATGATGGATTCGGTTTTGGAATTAATTTTATAGGTAGAGATTATGGTAATGCCATAAGAAACTATGCACACATTTATTCTGTAATAGAAGGCCAAACATCTAATAGTGGTGGTGGCGATGCAGGATTTAAATCTCTTCTAAGTTTCTATACTAATAGCGGTGGAGCAAGTGGAACTAATCCAACAGAAAAAATGCGGATTACTTCTGCTGGCAAAGTGGGTATCGGAACGGATAATCCATCTGGTTTATTGTCACTAAAAAGTGGTACTTATTGCGATGTGGAATTTTTCTCGCACCCGGACGGGGGCACCGTCCAAACATTTAATAGGACATCTGCTTCATATGGGTATTTAAGATTTCTCACTAAAACAGGTAGTGCGGGCTCTGAAACTATGCGTCTTACACCTGACGGCAACGTTGGTATCGGAACAGATTCTCCGGGCCATTTATTAGATATACTGAAAAGTGGCAGTGGAGATGCAACTGTAAATATAAAATCTACTACTGGCGGAGACCCTACACTTATATTCAATAGTGCCGCGGCAAATAGAAACGGTCTAATTAAGTATCAAGACAATGGTACGAATGTAGGTAGAATTGACTATGTTCATAATGGCGACAGAATTGATATACAAGCCGGTTCAGCTACCGGCGCTACAATGAGTATAAAAAATGGTGCTGTTGGTATCGGAACAGATACTCCAGATGCAATATTAGAAATAAATGCACCTTCTTCAGGTCATGATTCATCGGCCAGAGTAGCTACAATTACAGCGCCTGTTTATCCATCGCTAGAATTCTACAGTACAAATACAAATACGAATAATAGAAACTGGAAAATAGCCTCAGTATATAATGCTTATGGAACTCTTGAATTCTTACAGAGTTCTGCAGCGAATGGTGCTCCAAATCAAACAGTAATGTCCATGGATAAAGTTGGCAACGTTGGTATCGGAACAACTGATAACGGAGGTAGACTAACTATTCAAACGGCTGATGCAACTACTAACTCTGCTGTTAATAGTCTTATGATTAGAAATTTGTCTAGTGGTACTACTACTACAGGTTTTGGTGGTGAAATACGTTTCCAAGCTCAAAGAAATAATGGTGTTAACCAAAACACTGGTGGTATAAGATCCATAGCCGAAGTTAATTCTGGGTCTAACATATCTTCCGGCATGGCTTTTGATACAAGTACAGCTGGTGTAAACAATGAAGCACTAAGAATTACTTATGATGGCGATGTATTAATTGGTACTAGCACTAATTTAAATGTTTTATCAGGAACTCCAAAGCTCCAAATTGGTTCCGGTACTGGACATGCTTCATTGCAATTCTATAGTGGTACGACAAGTGTTAATGGAATCTATTTTGGTGACACTTCTAATGCTAATACTGATAGGTATAGAGGTTATATAGAATATCGTCACAACGATGATACCATGGCGTTTAGAGCAAACGGAGCCTCCGTACTGACACTAGATTCTAACGGATTAATGCAAGGTTCGTTATCAAGATACACTAATAGTAGTAATGTTAATGTGATAATGGAGGATGCACACGAGTCTGCGGCGACAATAGGCAGTAGTTGGACAACGCTAACCTATTGGATAGCTAGTCAAAGTGGTGAATTAAGAACAACCTTAGGCTTATATATCTCATCAGGCAGTTATTACTTTAACTACAGATTCTTTAATGCGACTAAGAATACAGTAGTAAAAATGTCGAATAACTCTACCGATGCTTCACATTTCTATACCGCTAATCGAACAAGCAATGAAGGTAACGTTCACCATTGGCAATACTACCAGTTAGACTTGGGTGTAATTGATGCAGGTGATGAAATTAAAATTCAAATGCAGGCCGCCAATGGCGCCGGAGTTGCGGCCGCTGGTAATGGTCAAACTGGATATGTTAAGCAATGGAGATTTTTATCTGGCAAACAAGTACCCGTGGAAAGAGACAACGGCGTTATGGAACGTCCGACTGTCAGAGGTGTAATGCGCCAGAGTCAGCTACAGAATGGAACAGGGCCGGTAACACATACTATACCTATATTTTTAGGGTCAGGTACACATGATATATTCTCGATACTTACTGGTTTCGATCAAGGTAGTATGGCAGTTGCTTCTATTCGTTATGTAGGTCTATACGCATACGCAGCCAACAACTCAGCCCTAGGTGATCAACAAGCTACAATACGTAGAGGAACTGGTAACACAGTGTGGCAGACTGGCGCAAAAACAGTACATTTTGAAACTAATGGTGGTTCACTGAGCACGCCCTCTTTTGCTTGGACAACAGGTGGAGTATTACAGATGATACTAGCCGGTTCTCATCAGATTGTAGGAGAAGTCACAATTACAACACATAGTATTCCAGGATATAAGTACGGTGTAAACGTCTAAACATGAGCATAAATAACCAAGCATAGCAATAAAAAGCTAACAAAAAATAATATTTGACAACACACCTCCTTGGTGCTATAATTCAAAATATTCAGGTGCTTTTCAAAGCAAAGTTAAAAGAGATAAATAGATATGGCAAAATCACGCGCACGCTTTCTATCCGAACTGCTAGGAACAACAGGATTGGTCAAAAAGTCCAAGTCTGCGCTCGCGGGTGCGGATGAAGTAATTGACTTATCTACTCTTCCAAGTATTCCAAATTCCAAACTGACAAATTCAAGTATTACTATAAATAGTAGTGCTACTAGCTTGGGTGGAAGCGTTACTCTGACTACTGCAAATGTAGCAGAAAATACAAATCTCTACTACACGGATTCTCGTGTGGATGCAAGAATCACTGCAGCAGACACCGGTGACCTCTCTGAAGGCTCAAATCTTTACTATACAAATGCAAGAGCAGATGCAAGAGTTAATTTACAAACTGGCTCAAACTTAGATTTAAGTAGTAAAGACACAGGAGATCTTTCAGAAGGCTCAAATCTTTACTATACAAATGCAAGAGCAGATGCAAGAATTGCAGCAGCAGATACGGGGGACCTTTCAGAAGGCTCAAATCTTTACTATACAGATGCTCGTGCTGATGCTCGCGTTGCTTTAGTTGTAGATTCTGCGCCAGGAACTTTAAATACTCTCAACGAATTAGCCGCAGCACTTGGTGATGATGCTAACTTTTCTACTACTGTTACGAACTCAATAGCAGCAAAACTACCTCTTGCAGGCGGTACAATGACTGGTGGGCTGAACATGGGTTCCCAGAATATATCTGCAATAAACAACGCAACTGCAGTAAGCTTCCTGTCAACGAATGGATATTGGGTAGGCGGCACTCAGCGCATGAATGGTAGCGGGAATTTATTAAACATCGGTTCTATTACTGCTAACGGAACTCTACAACTAGACGGCTCATTTGTAATAGATACAGACACGGGTAATCAACCCCTATGCATCAACCGTCTTAGCTCAACAGGCACGGCAGATAATCAATCTCTTCGTATTCACATTGACGATTCAGCTGCAGTATTTGAAAGCGAGCAAGATGAAACAGGCAGATATGGCGGCTACGTATTCAGATCAAAAAATAGCACTAATGTGCGAAATCGGTACCAAATTGAACACACTACGGGAGACTCTATTTGGTACAACGATGCTGGCACGGCAAAAATGCTATGGGATGCAAGCGAAGAGCGACTCGGCATCAACACGACAACGCCTGCAACTACGCTCGATGTAAATGGTGCTATTACTAGCACAGGCACAGGCTCCTTTGCTGGAAAATTAACAATATCAAATGCTTCTTACGCTAATCATTTGGAACTTGTGCGTGGTAGCGATACGATTTACCTCACGCCTAGCGGTGGACAATTGTTGACTAATGGAGGGTTTTCTCCAGATGTAACCAACCAAGATGATTTAGGAAGAACAGATAAGTATTGGCAAGACCTATGGCTAGGCACCTCGCTCAAGATGGGCGGAACCACAGTAATAGACGCTAATAGAAATATTACAGCGGGCACTATCTCTAGTGGTGCTATTACTAGCAGCGCGCACACAATCTATACTCAAGCGTCTACGCTTGAGGGTATTAACCTTGTTGCAAATGTTAACTCTGCTAATCAAAACTCTGACTCGCCAAAAATACAGTTTAACGGCGAGTATCAAAGTAATGGTCCTTATATATACGGAGATAATATCGGATCTTATGGCTATAAATCCCTAAAGTTTTACACGAACAGAAACAGTGTGACAGACTACACGACAGCGCCAACTGTAACGCTTACACTCGATTCTACTGGTAATGCTCAGTTTACAGGAACCCTCTCTAGTGGTGCTATTACAGGTACAGGTGCAATAAACTCTACTGGTACTGGTAGGGCAATACAAGTCAACGGAACTACAAGAATTAATAGTGTAGGAGACATAATAGGTACATCTTACTATGTCGGTGCAAATGCAATTGTAGACACTAATAGAAACCTCTTAAACATAGGCACTATCTCTAGCGGTGCTATTACTACTAGCAGTACCTTTACTGGGCATAATATAAATCTAAGAAATGATACTGCTGGCGATGGAGCAATTATACGAGATATTAGTTTCCTAACAACTGCAGCACAAGGAACAGATGATAGAGTAGCACTAATTCGTGCTAGTAATCAAGGAGGGGATGGTACAAACAGAGGTGGAAAGTTTACTTTTTATACTCGTCAGTCTGGGGCTGCGGGCTTTAATTCAGCATTAATACTTGATAAAAACGGTAATTCTACCTTTGCTGGCACTATCTCTAGTGGTGCTATTACAAGCACAGGGCTTACAGTAAATGGCGGAAGCACAAATGTTGTTGCCAATTTTGTTTCAACGGACAGTATTGCAGGAATAAAATTACAAGACAATAATGGCAATGTTGAGCTCTCTGCATCAGGAAGCACCTTCCGTGTTCAGCCTAGCGGAGGTACACCCGTTTTTGAAATAGATA
>Ga0315320_10003590_pt1 | contig 12709 bp, 9 predicted proteins | sample M140m21515metaG_FD_203458 | JGI IMG/M metagenome (GOLD analysis project Ga0315320, IMG submission 203458) | Ammonia-oxidizing marine archaeal communities from Monterey Bay, California, United States - M1 40m 21515 | ecosystem: Environmental > Aquatic > Marine > Coastal | place: USA: California...
TCCATTTATCGCCGACGTGCTTGCCGTCGGTGATCTTATCGAGGGCGACTTTGCCTTTGTATCGCGGTGGGCCGTGCGCCATGAGGACGTTCACTTGGCTACGGTTCTTAGCGATCTGTTTACCCAGAGCTCGGATATTTTTGCGCTCATACAAGCAGCCGTTGCGCCCATAGAGGAACTTTTTGTCGTGGTATCCTGGAAGGCTCCAGAGGCTGTACTTACCCCAGCGCACTTGCCGAACCCAGTTGCCATTGATCAGCTGTGGCACCTTGCGAGCGACCTCGGTTGCGGTCCGGTTAAAGCTCGTCCGGCTCTCCGAGTTTCCTGCAAAGACGATGACCGGAAGCTTGAGCTTGCCGAGCTCAAGAAAGACCTCTTCAAGATCAAATTCGTCCAGCGCTATATCGCCGTTAGCGACGACTAGATCCACTTTGTTTTGCTTGAACCAGTTGGCAAAGACTTCAAGGTTTTTCTTGGTGTCTCGCCCGGCGTCTTTGATGGCTCCGAGCACGCCAATATTGAGCGTGCCCGAGGTGTTGGTTTGTCCTTTGATCGTCCACGTGCTGCCGTTGCGCTCAATCTCATGGCCAACCACCTTGATGGTGTCGGGCTCTTTCACCTTGGTGAACGGCCCGGGGCATTTGTAGCGATATTTTTCGGTAAGCTGACGCCAGGAGTTGGGCGAACTGTCCGCACCAAAGGGGCTTTGAGCCAAGGCAGGCGAGGCGATTAAGGCGAAAATAAGAGTCAAGCGCATGGTGTCAGGGTCCTGATGAGGGCTGGCAGTTGTTTCGTTAACGAACTGTGGCCAGGTTTTGAAGGGGGTGACAAGGCGGCATGAGGCAGTAAAGAGTCGTCGAGCACTTGCTAAACGCTCCGTTGGCGTTTTGATTCATTATGCACCGGGAGTCCAACCATGTTTCGAGCAGCCCTTTTTGCGAGTTCTGGTCGAGCTGAGCAAGCTCGTATCCACGCGGGTTTGAAGCGCGCTCAAGCAGCGGGAATTGAGTTAAATGAAGCGCCTGAGGAGGCGTTCGCTTGCCCAGGGGAGTATCTGGCGGGCGAGGATTCGGCGCGTCTGGATAGCTTGAAACAGGCGCTGGCCGCGCCGAGCGATATCGCCTGGGCTGTCCGGGGGGGCTATGGCCTAACCCGCCTCATTCCGTTTGAGTCAGTAGCCCTTGAGCAAAAACCCATCGTGGGCTTCTCTGATGTGACCGCCCTTTTAGCGGCGGCGCACCAAGCAGGCGGCTGCGCGATTCACGGTCCGGTGTTGACCAGCTTTGCTGAAGCCGACGCGGCGAGCCAAGATGCTTTACGAGCGGCGATCGATGCTGAGGTTAGACAATGGCAACTTCACGGCGAAGGTGCCGGGTTTGAAGCCCCAATTATCGGCGGTAATCTCGAGGTTTTGACGCGCCTGATCGGCACAGCAATCCAGCCTGAATATAAGGGTAAGGTGGTGGTGCTCGAAGAGGTTGGTGAGCCCTGGTACCGCTGCGATCGTGCGCTCACTCATTTGCTCGCATCAACAGATTTGAGCCAGGCACGAGCGATCGTGTTTGGGGCGTTCGTGAATTGCGGCGAGGGGGCCTTAGAGCGGCTTGTGAAGCGGGTTCAAGGGCTCGGTTTGGAGGCATTATCGGGCGCACCAGTGGGCCATGGCTCAGCCAATCAGGCCTTTGTTTGGGGTGAGCGAGTTGTGTATGAACACGGGACGTTAACGCTGACTGGGGTGCGCCCGTGACGGACCCCTTTGGGCTCAAAGATTTTGTTGGCGAGGGCAGGGTATGCACGGCTCTTGCCTACGCAGTGATCCAAGGAGAGCAGCCCGCTCAAGTTCAGGTATTTGGCTGCGGTTTAGACGACCTCTTTGATCTAGCGAGCCTGACGAAGCCCTTGGCGACGGTCAGCACCATTGCTCATCTCCTCGCCGAGCAAGCCATCGGTTTGGAGCAGACGGTCGGGCATTGGCTCCCTGAGGCTCAAGGGCTTTTAGCCGACGCGAGCATCAAAGACCTTTTGCATCACCGCGCGGGCTTACTGGCGTTCTCCGAGGATCTGGCGAGCGACCTGAGCGGACCGCCCGAGAAGCGCTTGCGAGAGCTGAGACGGCGGGCAGTGGAGATGCCGCTTCGTCATCGACCCGGAACTATTGTGTATTCGGATCTAGGATTTATAATCCTGGCTTGGATTTGCCAACGCGCAGGGCGGAGCGTTGATGAGCTTGCCAGCGCCGGTGGATTTGTAATCCCTGAACCGTCGATGGCTACTCAATGCATCCCCACCGGGTTAGATCAGCGCGGCCGACCTCTGGTCGGTCGAGTCCATGACCCGACCTGCCGTTTCGCTGGAGGCCGTAATTGTGGTCACGCAGGCTGGTTTGGGAGTCTTCGAGTGACCGAGCGGGCGGTTCGGGCCTGGCTGGATTTATCACAGGGCCGACCCTCGGTTTTACCGGAGGAAGCGAAGGCTTTGATCACACCTGAACCTGGCGCCCGAACCGCAGGCTTTGATGTGGCCACACCCGGCGGCACGACGGGTGGGGGATGGAGTGATCAAACCTTTGGTCATTTAGGATACACTGGAACGGCTTTTTGGATTGATCCGAGAGCCGACCGAGCCGCAGTTTTATTGACCAATCGGACGTGGCCCGATGGGATGGATCGAGGCATCGGTGACCTGAGGCGAAAGTTTTTTGCTGCAGTGGCTTGCCTCTAGGGCATTGCGCGCCCGGTAGTCGAAGGGCGCTAAAGAGGCTAAGCCTCCCGAGACAGTTGATGCGAAGCATAGGCTGTTGAGGAAAGGAAGTCGCCTTATGCGCCGATCCCTATGGACCCTGATCTTGCTCTCGACTTGGGCGTGCAATTGCGATGATCCGCAATTCACCCAAAAGCGATGCGAATACCGCGTCACGGCGCTGAGCGCTCCTCCCGGAACTGCGACCGTCGACTTCCAGCGAGTGCGCGTGCGCACACGGGAAGAGACCATCGTTCGAATTGAAAATACGGGCAACACGGCGCTGCCTCAGTTTGAGGTGCGTTGGCGCGACGGAACCGGTGAGAACGTGAAAGCTCAGTTTGAGAGCTTGCCCGTGATCACCGAGCCGATTCCGACCGGGGCGACCATTGATTTGACCATCACGTATGCGCCGATCACAGCGGTTTCGGCTGGCGGTCAAAGCCATCGAGGGACGGTCAGTTTTAGTCACGCCGACATCAACGAGCAGGTTCGATGCCCAGCGCCTTCAACCGTTTCATTGGTCGGTACATCGTATGAGGGGCAGCCGCCTCCTCCGCCCGATGCTGGGCCGAATGATGCCGGGCCGAGTCCGGATGTTAGAGACACCGGGTTTCATGATGCGGGGCGCCCAGATTATGGTCCCCCGATACGACCTGATGGTGGGTTTCCCTTTTGGTCGGATGGTCATTTCAAGGCCGCTTACGCCGGTCAGCAGGCGCGCGCAGATGGCGCAGCGATCCAGCTGCCTGACGGTCGCATGGTGCTCGTAGGCGGTATCAATCGTCAGGGCGCAGCGGATAACACCATCGAGGTCTTTGACCCAGCGAGTGGCTCGCCCACCTGGCACGGTCCGATGGCTAATGGTCGAATTCGACCCGCCTTAGCCTTACTTCCCGACGGCACGGTGCTGATTACTGGCGGTCTGGACAACGCTCTTGCGGATCGCGCCTCAGCGAGCACTTCGATTGAGATCTTCAATCCAGACGATGGATCGATCAGCGCCGCCGGGGCGATGAATATTGGACGTTATGGTCACACCGCTAGTCGCGTCGGTGATGCGGTCGTCATCTTAGGCGGTTTGACCCGTAGCCCGGGGCAGGCACCTGGCGAGGCCTTTAGCGAAGAGCCTGCGGTCGCGGTTGAGATCTTTAGTCCAGGCTTAGGTCAGGTACGAAGCCTCGAGGTCACGAGCGCGCCGCGCTGGTTCCACAGCGCGACGGTTTTACCCGGTGATCAGGTGCTGCTTTTGGGCGGCATGGGTGACGAGGGCATCCGCGACGACGGCGAGTTCTTCTCGGGTGAGGCTTTGGTGCCCTTGCAAACGACTTTGGGTACGCCGCGGCTCGATCACACGGCGACGTTGGTCAACGAAGGCGGTCAAAGCAAGGTCATGATCGCTGGCGGTCATGACGGCGAAACCGTTCATTCCAGCGTGATCTGGCTGACGCCAACGGGGGTGCCGGGACAGGGTTCGTTAACCGAAGGAATTGCGATGACCCAACCTCGCTATGGGCACAGCACCGTGCTTTTGAGCGATGAAACGGTTTTGGTGATGGGTGGTGCCGACCGTATCTACGTGGTCGAAGATGGGCCGCAAGCGGCTCGCCAAGATGCTGAGCGCTGGGTCGGACTGCTCGGTCAATGGCTGCCTTTAGCCAATCGAATGAGCAGCCGTCGCTACCACGCCTTCGCTGGCGTTTTAGGCGAAGAAGGAGCGTTTATTGTGGGCGGCTCCTCGATGGTTGGCCGCCCGACGGCGCACACCAACGCCGAGCGGTTCGTGCGCAGCAACGCAAGCTTTAGCTCCTACGGTCTTTTAGGGCCTCGCCACGCCAAGGCCGCAAGCGGTCAAGACATGACCTTCTTTGGTGGGATCGATTTGCACACAGGCCGGGTGACCGACCGAGTCCGTAGTCTAAACACTGGGTTTTCGGATCTGCCTCCGATGCAAGTCGCTCGCGCCGACGCCGCGGCGGTTCGGCTGCCTGGTGAGGACGATGCGTATTTGATTATCGGCGGGCGTGATGAGCAGGGTCAAGCGCTGCGCAGCGTCGAGATCTGGAACAGTGAAGACGGCGGTCAGCTTACGGGCTCCTTGCATTTAGCGCGCTCAGATCACGCCGCTTATCTCTTGGACTCAGGGCGCGTTGTGATCGCTGGTGGTCTGACCAATCAAGCGGACCCAACCGATACCCTCGAACTCTACGACCCCTTCACCGGTGAGTGGTCTGAGGTTGACCAGCGCATGAACACGGGTCGCTTCCAGCCCAGCCTGAGCCCCTTGCCGGATGGGCGAATCCTGCTTCATGGCGGAACCGATCCTCAGCGCAATGCGGCGCCGGTTGATTTATTCAACCCGCAAGACCTCAGCGTAGCGACGGGCAATTCGCCGGACACTTCGCGTCGTCATCATGGTCATTTAGCGGTTCGAGTCGCTAACGCTGACCAGGTTTTGTTCGCTGGCGGTGAGGTCTGGAGCGGTGGCTACCGAGCCACCCGAACGGCGGAGCTTTATGTGGTCAATTCGGGGAACTTCTCGCCCATTAACCTGGCGCAAAACCGCCGCGGGCCTGCGGTGGTGCCGGCCGGCGACGAGTTGGTCATGGTCGCTGGCGGAAACAAAGAGACCGCCGATATCCCGGGCTTGCCGGTCAAGGCGTTGTACTCGGTAGAGATGATTGATTTGACCACCTTGCGCAGCTCGGTGATGGAAGCCGAAATGAGTATGCCCAGAGCGTTCCCCACGCCGGTGATCGTTGGTGAGGGTGACCAGCTCAGCGGTTATATTGCAGGGGGTTTGGTCTACGACGGGGTCACCGCCGATGATCAGCAGATCATTACGCCGCTCACCGGCATTGAATACAGCGCTGAAGGAGACCCTCCGACGCAGTAGCGCGAAGAAGGGTCAGTCGAATAGTGCATCCAGCGCATCGCTCAAGCTCTTGCACGGGCTGATGTGCATGCCTTTGATGTTCAGCTTTTCGCTGCCGCAGGGGATGACCGCTCGGTCAAAACCGAGTTTAGCCGCCTCTTTGAGACGGTTCTCTGTGGCGTGAACTGGGCGCAGCTCGCCTGCGAGCCCTATCTCGCCAAAGCACACGGTATTTTGCGCGATGGGGACGTTGCGAAAGCTCGACACCATCGCCGCTGCAAGCGCCAGGTCAGCGGCTGGCTCGTTAAGGCGAGCGCCGCCTACCACCGAGAGGTAAAGGTCGTGGTCGGCGAAGGCTAACCCGACCCGGCGCTCGAGCACTGCGGTCAAAAGGTTAATGCGGTTGCGGTCCAAGCCTAGGGCTGTGCGTCGTCCGCTTGGCATGCCGCCATGCACCAAGGCTTGGACTTCAAGTAGGATGGGACGGCTGCCTTGAAGCGCTGGGATCACCGCGGACCCAGCGGCATCCTCAGGGCGCTTGGAGAGAAAGATCTCGCTCGGGTTGCTGATCGGCTCTAGCCCTCGCCCGGTCATCGCAAAAAGACCGATCTCGTCGGTAGATCCAAACCGGTTCTTACGGGCTCTGAGCAGGCGATGAAGACCGCCCGCTTCGCCCTCGAAATACAAAACGGTGTCGACCATATGCTCGAGCATTCGAGGCCCGGCGACTTGTCCGTCTTTGGTGACATGGCCGATTAAAAAGCAGGCGACGCCTTGGCGTTTAGCCCACATGAGAATTCGAGCGGTCACCTCACGCAGTTGAGCCATCGAGCCTGGCGCCGAGTCGAGCTCAGGTGCGAAGAGGGTTTGGATCGAATCGAGCACTAAAGTGGTCGGTTGGGCGCGGTCGGCTTCGGCTAAAACTTTCGTCAGGTCGGTTTCGGCGAGCAGCAGCAGCTGCGGGTGGCCGACGCCAAGGCGTTCACCGCGCAGGCGCGTCTGGGCGGCGCTCTCCTCGCCGCTGATGTACAGCGTGGTCTGGCCTTGCTGAGCGAGCAATTCGAGCGTTTGCAGCATCAGCGTTGATTTGCCGATTCCTGGATCTCCGCCCACCAAAACCAGCGAGCCTGGCACCACGCCGCCGCCTAAGACTCGGTCAAGTTCACTCAGGCCGATCGGCTGGCGCGCGGCGTCGGTGAGATCGACCTCGGCTAAGGGGATCGCTCGAATGGGCGCCGTGGTTTTACCGACCCGCCTGGCGTGGCGTTCAAGCGTGGGCGCAGCGACGGCGCGTTCGGAGAGCGTGTTCCATTCACCGCAGTCAGGGCAGCGCCCATGCCATTTGACCTGCACCGAACCACATGACGAGCATTCGTATTCGACTTTGTTTGCGCGTGCCATGCACCCTGCTCCGGATTGATGATGAGAACTCTCTACATGCACCCTCTGACACGATTGGCATCGACGCGCACGACCTCAGGGAATGATCGAGCGCAGTAGATTAGCTTGCGCGGCGCGCCCGGGCCCCGTAGGGGCTCTTCGCCGCTGGCTTTGGCCGGCGAGTATCAAAAGAAAGGGGTGACGGCATATGACCGTTGTTCAAGTCAGGGATGGTGACCCGGTTGAGAAGGCACTGCGCAAGTTCCGCCGCAAGGTAGAGCAAGCGGGAATCCGCAAGGAAATCCGTAAGCGTGAGTACTATCTCAAGCCAGGTGAGCAGCGCCGTAAAAAGGAACGTGAGGCAGACCGCCGCCGTTTCAAGGCGATCAAAAAAGCCAAACAGGGCAAGAGCAAGCGCTCGAGAACCTTCCGACGCTAAGTCGAAAGAAAGAGTGCTTTACCCGAAAGCGCGCATCATCTGATGCGCGCTTTTACTTTTTTGAGTCGAGCATGCCGGCGAGCAGCCGGTAGGCTAAGCGGGCGGCAACCAACGCATCAAAGGGGTGCCCCGCTACCTCACTTAGATCAGCACCGACTAAGGTTCGGCCGCTGCTGTGTATCCGGTCGATCAGATCGACGGCTCGATAATACGACAACCCCCCCGGAACGGGTGTCCCAGTGTGAGGACAAAGGCTTGGATCGAGGCCATCGATATCAAAGGATATCCATACCTTTTCAGGGAGGCATTCAATAATTGCTCGCGCTTGCTCTGCCCAAGGCATGCCCAAAAATTCTTGCTGCACTAGGGCTTCATCGAAAAAGGCGATGATCTCAGGGTCAGAGTCGATGCGCTCGCGCTCGCTTTGCCCTAAGTCCCGTAACCCGACCTGGACTAGGCGCAAGCTCGGATGCTTGAGCTTGAGCCGATACATGACCGACGCGTGCGAGCAGGCGACGCCCTCGTAAGCGGCTCTTAAGTCGGCGTGGGCATCGATCTGCAGGATGCCTAGGCTTGGGTTGTGGGCCTTGGCGCGATCCATAGCGGCGAAGGTTGACCCATGGTCACCGCCGATGACCAAGGTGCGCCGCTGCTCTTGCCAGTGCCCCGCGAGCGCTTCGCTCAGCGCTTGCTCGACTGTTGAGGCGGCCTCTTCAACGGTTTGAGCCGCTCCATCAGCGCCTCCTCTGAGCTCGAGCATCGCGGCGTGAGCGCTGTCGTTAAGGGCATTGAGGTCGAGCCGGCTGACGACTAGCCCTGCTTGGGCAGGGCAGCGACCATCAAGAAGCGTTAGCTCGACTTGGTGGCTGGCCGTTCGGATCGCGTCGGGGCCGCCTGCGGCGACTCGGCGATGAGAGCTCGTTGCATCAAAGGGCACCTCGATGATCGCAAAAGCGCCCGTCTGTGTTTCGCAGCCAAACCAGCCGGATTCAGTCGCCGCTTTGTCATCCCAACGATTCATGACGATTTAGTCTTCTAAACCCGGAACTGAGCCTCGCTCCTCAAGGTTAACCTCACCGTCTCTGCGTTTGATCTGCAGCGGCTCTCGATTGGAGGCTCGCTCCCCCTCAGGGTGCCAGCCTTCCGGTCTCTGCACCGCCTCGCGCAAGTCTAGATTCGCTAGGCTCTCGGAGTCATCAAGGATCGGAGGCGCTGCTTCTTCTTCTTCTTCTTCTTTTTCATTTTCTTCATGACCTCTCAACGGGGAGGCGTGAGCGACGCTAAAGTCGGCGCCTTCAATTCCCATGTAGATCAGCAGACTGCGAGCGGTAATCGCCATCGGCAACGCCAAGAGTAAACCCAACATAAAAGCGGCGCCGAGTGTGGTAACTAGGCCCGCTAGTAGGTCCGATAAGGTGGCGCTGCCGGTGCTCGCTAGGGTGACGCCAACATCGCGAAAGCCAACCAGATAATCGAGCCCGACCGCCAGCTCAGTCATCCCTGCGCTCGATGAATTGAGCGCCAGTAAGCGAGTGGTTCCCATGCTCAAGACTGAAGTGGCGGCGATCGCCATCAGCGCGGCGCCAATGAGCCAGCTTAGGGCAGGGATAAATCTCTTTTTGTCGGTCGCTGCGCCGACCGTTTCGTTGAGTAAAGCGTCATCGAGCTCAGCGCCTGCTGCGACCCGAAGCGTCACGAACCCAGCGAGCGAAACAATCGCCGCGGTGCCGACGACCATCACCGCACCGGCGACCCCGCCAAACATCACCGCAAGAGTGCCGAGCAAGGCGCCGCCGATTCCCGGCAAGCCGCCAGCAGCGGCGGGAACAAAGGCGATCAGTAAGATCACGAGCGCCATCATTAACCCGCCGACTAAAGCCAGCAGACAAAAGGCGACGGTCCCGCCGATAATTCCCATACCCGTTTGCCGGGGATTGTTTGGCCAAGCTGCGCAGATGAGCCCATAAGCAAACCCAAGCGCGCTGATTCCCATTTGAACGAGCGGTGAGAGGATGGTGTTGTCGATTCGCAACGCTGCGATCTGACCAAGGATTAGCGCGCTCGCCAGAGCGATGCCTCCGACGATCGCGCGGCGGCGAGCGTAATAGTCGTCTCGCAGCCTCAGAATTCCATGCTCCGGATGATCAACAAGTTTGACCCGCATCCGTTAGCCCTCCACTTTGATCCAAAGCGGAACCGCGTAGTTCGGCGGTCGCGCTTGGCTTAAAATCTGAGCAACAGGATGCGCCTCGTTGAGTCGTTCGCGCAAGGTTTTCAACGCATTTGCTGGCAAGGGTTTGAGCGTGGCCGCCCCCGAGAGTTCGAGTTGTGCCTCCGCCGTTCGCTGCAAAATAACCAAGTTAAGTTGGCTGTATTCGTCGACGTTCGTGCCCGCACAGGGAACACCAAGCAATTCGGTCGCAGCGGTTGGGCTCTCAAATACGCCTGCCATCACGTCAAGTTGTTGCTGCAACCGCAGCGCGAGACTTTGCAGTTCACTCAAGCGTTCAATCGGTATGGATTCGTGCTCTTTGGATACAACGACAGGCTGAGGCTGGGCTAAGCCTTGCACCAGCAGTTGAGCCTCTTCACTGAGCCAAGACGTCTCTTTGCCGGGCCCGCTGCGCGGGTCGCGCTCGATTTGTCGAGCTAAGTCCTGCAGCGGTCGCCTGAGGTTAAACCCTGCTCGAAAGATCGCCTGGGCTCGATGAGTGCGCAGCACCTCGGTTGTAGCAGCTAGGGCTTGGCTGTCATCGTCGGTCGTCGCGCGAGCGGCGAATTCTAACCCTAAACTGATCGTGGCGCGTAAGCTTGTCCAGGCGCTTTGAATCTGTTCTGGATCACCCACCGTGCTGCCCTTAGCGACCATCAATTGGTTTGCGACATAAGCGAGCTCTTGGAGCGCATGAGCTCGCGCAGCATCAGGCAAGCCCGCTAACGCTGTGGCTAACAGATCGCGTCTGGGTCGGATCCGAAGTGTCAGCGCCGGAATCTGATCGATGTCGTTGCGTAAGGTGCGCGCTCCGGTCGCCAAAATGGCGCCTGGGCGGCCTCGTGCGAAGAGCGCAATGGCTTCTTCGAGGGGCGGGAAACCCATCTCTTCCATCCGCGCATTGCGTAATCGCAGGCAGTCTTCTTCCAGCGGTGTGGCAAGCTCCCAACGCAGAGCGGCTAGGACGCGAGAGAGCCGAAAGGGGTCCATCCCCTCAAGAGTTTTGAGCAAGGGCCTGATCGGGTCGCTCGGCAACCGATCATGGTCTTTGAGCCAGTCGATAATCTCTAAGCAGAATTTTCGGTCTGGGCTGTACCAAAGCGCGTCCCCGGGCACTGCGTCTGCCAGGGTTGGAAAGTCACCCTCTTCATCGGCTTCATGCACCCGCATGCGATGGTTCATATACAGCAGTAACTGCTCAATATCTGAGGTCTTTAGATAGGTGGCGATGGTCTGCTCGCCGGCCTCAAACATGGCGGTAAGCCAGTCTTCGTAACCGACCAAATCAAAGCGAAACCCTTGCCACCCTGCGAGGTCAGTTAAGCCGACGAGCTGTTCTCCACTGCAATAGGGGAGCAGCTCGTGTGCTTCTTCTTTGCCGACCGCAAGAGCGATCGCTTGAAGATCTTGTGGCGCCATGGCGCGCACCAACTCTGCGGTATGCTCAGAGCCTACCAGGGCTTGGTATTGATCTGCAGGACCGAGTGCGGCGAGTTCCATCATCGCCTCAGCGATGGGCGCGAGCGTCGTGGTCAAGTTCGTCTCCGGCGGCGAAGCGCAGGTACGCAGAGTAGCCACAAAAGACTGACCGGGCTTCCGCCGGTGCAGCCACAGCCGCTGTTATCAAACAACCGAATGGATTTGGGTTGACTCGATAGCTCCCCAAGCTTGACCGTAAATCGAACCTCCGTGTCCTCACTAAACCCAGGGCGCCACTGCCGCACAAACGAACCATCAACTGCGTTGCGCTCGGTCTCAGTGACAAAGAACCCTGAGCTGGCTTCGAAGATGAGCTCCGAAGCGTTGAGCTCAATCAGGCATTGAGGATGCATGACGTCTTGGCACAAGTCCTCCGAGCAGCTTGAGCAGTCACCGTCTGCTATTTGATAGGGTTTGTCGTTAAAACCATAAAGGTTACCGAGCGAGTCGCTCAGGTAGGCGCGCACCTCAAAAGTGACGATGTCAGCGGTCCCAACCTCAGTCACCTGTTCATTGTTGAGCGTGATGGTCAGCGGAACTAAGCTCATATCGAGGGGACCCGGAGCGATCTCCAGATCACCTTTGCTTCCACCGCCAGCGTAGAAGTCGTCGCCCGCAAATTCGGCACGGAGCATCAGCGCATGGTAGCCCACGCCCGGGTGTCCGAACTCGTTGGGGCTCGACGCAAAGCTCATAAAGGCTTGCCCTTTTTTGTCCGTGGTCGTCTCGCCTAGGTAATCGCAAGCCTCCGCCACACACGCACCATTTAGGCAGTGAAGGCCTTGGACGCCAAAGAAGGGGGCACAATCATCATCGACAGCGCATTGGTTTAAGCCGGCTTCCGCAACACAGAGTCCCTGGTCGCAGACCGAGCCGGGGCAGTCTTCATCGGTTTGGCATTGAACACAGTGGCCGCCGACGCAGGTGCCGCCGGCAGTACAATTGTAGAATTGCTGGTCACCGTTGCGATCCATCCAAATACTCAGGGTTCGTCCTTGGATCCCGACTTTGTTGCTCTCGACCGCTTGCCCGTTGTCAAAGTCCCAGTCGCGCGAGTTGTCGCCGCTGTCCTCAAGGGTCACCTTGAGCGTTGGCTCGTAGCCGGCGACGGTCGTGACCGGTAAGACCGTAAGAGCAGCTTGTTCGCGCCGGATGGTCAGCGTGCCATAAGCGACATTGAAATCACCCGCTTGCCGCCGCGCAACGATCCTGTATTCACCGGCGCTGTAGGCGGCCCAGCGCTCTTCTTCGGTGCGGTCTGGTTTGAGCTCGTGGGTGGTTTGTTCGGTCATTCCATTGACTAGCCGGATTGATCCTCTGGCGACGCCATTGGTATCGGTAGGCGCTGTGTCTGACGTTCCGACCGCTACATAATTGCCGTCCGCATCAGCTCGTTCAATCGAGAAGGAGATGATCTGGTTATTGAGCGCGACCTCACCGTTCATCAGCTGGGCTTCGAGCAGAGCCTCGTCGCTGTACTCAGCGGTCGCATCGCTGACCGTGAGTGTGACTTCAGCGCGGGCCTGGACGGCGAGCATAAAGAAGGCAAAGGGAAGCAAACAAAGGCGCATCGATGTTCCTTTCG
>Ga0315320_10003593_pt1 | contig 12703 bp, 19 predicted proteins | sample M140m21515metaG_FD_203458 | JGI IMG/M metagenome (GOLD analysis project Ga0315320, IMG submission 203458) | Ammonia-oxidizing marine archaeal communities from Monterey Bay, California, United States - M1 40m 21515 | ecosystem: Environmental > Aquatic > Marine > Coastal | place: USA: California...
TCTCCAGTAGATTTTTTACTTTTACGACACACTCGGCTTCCGTTGCTCCTTTTATCATTATTCTGGCTTTATCTCTGATGCCAAATTTTGAAAGTCTAGCATTGCCTAAAACCGATTCTCCAATAATGCCATTGGAATCTAGTTCTCTTACCTCTATTTTTAATGTTATAATTGCTGCATGAGGTCTAGCCCTGACTGGTTCAATATCCTTTTCTACCCTGTTACGGATCAACTTTGAAAACATTGTTTCTCTCATACCGAAGGACGCTCCCCTGTTTTAACCCAGTGGGTTTGTTGCTCCGGTGTCATGGAAACTATTGCCCGATGACGTTCCCTTGTTTCTCTTTGCTTCTTTGACAATTCTGTATTAAGTTTGTCGTTAGCTCGTTTAGTTTCTAACTCATAGTTTCCCATTTTTGCGGTGTTTCTTTCTGCCTGCTGTGCGACGGTCGTAGGCTCTCCCCTAATAATAATACTCGGAGCATTGATGTATATTTTTTTTAATGTTTCTTGTTCGCATATGGGACATGTGTGAGTCTGAGGTGCATCATGTCGCTGAACCATCTCTATATGATAAGCACATGGCTCACATTCAAAGTCGTATGTTGGCATATCGTTTCCTTGTTCCTGTTCAATAAAAAGGGGGGTACTGTATTATAGATACAAGTAACCCCCGAAGCACATCTTTTGGTTATTTTAGCCTATTTAAGACTCTTGATATGATTTTGTTTCTAACAATGTCTTCTGACGATAGGTAGCAAATTCCAACCCCTTCTAAGTCTTCCAGCCTGTCCATGCAAGACTGCAAACCGCTTGACTCGTCGGAGTGACCGCCTCTTAGATCTGTTTGGTCCAAGTCTCCGTTTATAACGGCTTTTGAGGCGATTCCAATTCTGGTCATAAACATCTTAATCTGTTCGTAAGTCGCGTTTTGTGCCTCATCTAGAATCATAAAGGAATTATGAAAGTTTCTTCCACGCATATATTCTAGTGGACAAACTTCAATTTGATTTGTGGCCCGCATAGAATTGTACGTTTCCCTTCCTAGGTACAACTTCATTTCTTCGATGATCGGAACCATGTAAGGATGAACTTTCTCATTCATCGAACCGGGCAAAAACCCCAAGCCTCTTCCAGACTCAATAACTGGCCTAGATACAACTATTTTATCAATCTTCTCACCTAGCATGTACTCACAAGCCATACCTACCGCAACCGCCGTCTTACCAGAACCGGCTGGGCCACTACAAAACGTAAGATCGTTTTCGGATATTTCGTCTATGTAGTCATATTGATTTTCACTTTTTGGTTTAAGTTTTTTTCTTGCTGGCCTAATGGGTTGCTTTTGCTTGTTGTTTCTCTTTTTCGATCCGGTTCGCTTAACCATTTTAGCACCTTAGTAAGTGTCAGAGGGTGAAAATTCCTGAATAGTGGAGTCCTTTACTAGAAATACTTCGTTATTATTTTTGTATGTTAGGGTTGCTGTCACATTGCCGCCCCCGACTGCTCCATCCGAAAAGGAAAAATCAGTCAAGAAGTTCTTGGAACCCAAGTTCCACTGCCAATAATTTGAGTTATTAACTGGATCTTTTGCTAAAATTCTAATTTCTCTATCAGCCTTATTGTTGCCTTGAAACTGTTTAGCAAAGTAGGCATACAGATCCGATCCGGTGTTAGTTGTTCCGTAGGAGCTAAAATGAGTGTCTGTAACCAAGTGATCGAATTTTGTTATCGGTGGCTGAATAGCCGATGGATTGGCATCCGAGGTGGTTTGCGTATTAGAGTTGATGTAATTGTCTCTAACGATACCTTCAAATGTGCATGTCACCTCGACTGGAAAATCTAGTATTTTATACTGATTTATTTTTGTTTCCCCTTCCTCATCAGGTGTTCCCGCAGTTTGTGCAGCTTCGCTGCTATAAACATCGCTGCCACTCCACTGTCCAAATTCCTGTAATTCTCTGATATTAAAGTTTATGTCAATGTTAACAGAAGTTATTCCAAGTATAGGTATTCCATCCTTATTTGTGCCGAGGTTAAACAACTCCTGAACTTCCAAAGGTAGCCAAGCTAATGGGTTTGGATTTGCTGGCGTATGAGGAACTACGTCAGGATTTAACACAATATCTTTTGCAGACAGCGTTTTTCCAGATCTGGGTAGCGGTATTCCAACAGGGGTTGCTGTTGGGTCTAGATCTTCAAAAAGTAGCGGATCTGTAACTAAGTCTTGCTCGTAGTATTCTGCGGTCAGGGATATTGACTCTGTTACTGACCCATCAACACCCATATCATACGATAGAGAGTTTAGCACAGCACTTCTGTAGGTTATAGTTCTACATTCGCCCGTTGTTGCCGGTGGATCTTCCCTCGGAGGAAATACCCCATCTATATTAGAAACTTCGTCCCTACCATAAACAACGGTTATATCGTAATATCTCAGCTTTCCATTTCCAACACCTATCCCGTTAGTAATGTTTGCGATATGTGCAGTTTCGTATGTCGATTGACCAGAGGTGTTGTAAAAAAAATCACCCTCACCGCTACGTGGTGGTGCGTCTGTCATAGAACTAAGCACTCTGGTTATTTCAATCTGGTACTTAGTTTTTCCATACTTTAATGTATTTTGAGTAATCTGACCGTAGGACGGAATTTCCTCTAGAGAAATCTCTCTAGATACGTTCACATCCTGAACGCCGTTCAAAAACAAGTGGTCAGCAATAGTGGTAGTCAAAGGATCGCCAGCACCAATCGCGGTTTTATAAAAAACCGCTTGGTTAAAATAGGCTATTCTGTCGTTAAATGGTGATGTGTATGCCATTAATAAGTTTCTCCTTTACTTATAGTACACATTTCAATCACCATCTTTAACAAAAACTCCATCAACCATCACGCCTTTCCTGTCTTTAATGTCCAGCCAAGCCTGTGCCAAACATTCGCAAATGCTGAGTCCGTTTCGCTCTGCGATATTGATAAGAACCACTAGCATATCGCCAATGTCGTCCGAAACAGACTTTCCTTTGCAAATACTATCCGACAGTTCACCGGCTTCCTGTATTAGTTTGCAAAACTGATCCTTGTCTGTCGAACCTTCAATCAAATTACGCTCGCGATGCCACTTAGTGATATTCTCAATCAGTGTTTTAGTTCCTGCGTTTTTATTGATTGAATTATGGCTTTTATCAAGCATTTCCATTCTAACCACATGGTCCTGACACTCAGGAAGATTGTTACAGCATCCCATTATTTTTCCTTCTTAAATTTAAAGTGAATTTTTTCCAAGTTAATTGTCACAAAAACCTCGTCACCAACCTCTTGAACAGATGTACTATCAGTAACAGCTTTTACTACTTTTGATACGCCTTTGAGCATGTCGTCTGTGATACCGTACTTGCTCAATATATTATCAACAAAACTGTCTACAATGCCACCAAATCTTTCATCTTTACTCACAATAAATCCCCTAGGTCCATGTCATCCAAATCGTTTTTACTAGCACCAATCTTGTAGCTAGTAATCTCATGCTCTTGTGGAGCTACCTGAACGCTTTCGCTGCTCATCCAGTGGCTAGTCCATCCAGCAATAGGATTCTTTCCTACGTTGTCGTATGGTAGTCCTATGGTCTTTCTCCTGCTCATACAAAGCCAGTCAATGTACTGGTGTAAAACCTGTTCGTTGAGTCCTAAAATGGAACCATTTTGGAACAGATAAGAGGCCCATTCTTTTTCTTCTTTAGCTGCGTTTTCAAACATTTGGCAGGCTGCCTCTTGGCACTCTTCGGCAACCTTTAAAAACCCTTCATCTTCCTGCTTGTGGAGAATTTTTAATATCGCTTGAGTGTTTGCCAGATGCAAAGCCTCGTCACGCTTGATAAGTTTTATGATATCAGCATTGCCAACCATTTTCTTATTCTCTGCGAAAGCAAAGCTGCAAACAAAGCTAACATAGAACCTTACAGCCTCAAGGATGTTAATGCTGACAACAGACATGTAAATCTGCTTTTTTAAATCAGCTTTAGACGATGTTGAACAAGCCATGCCCATCAGGTTATTGTAGTCCTGAATAGCTGACCTTGCCCGTTTCATTATCTCTTTGTCTTCATAGATTCCGTCAAACACCTCTGAGCTGTCTGCATATACGTTTTGAATTACATAGCTGTAACTTTGAGAGTGGATTTTTTCAAAGAATTGCCAAGTCATCAAGCAGGCTTCTAGCTCGGAGTTGGTAACAAATTCTAACAGAGTAGGAACACCTCTACAGATAACACTGTCTAGCATTGTCTGGTATTTTAGGTTTGAGGTGAAAATAAACTTCTCATTTTCTGACAATTCCTTAAAGTCAGAACGGTCTTTTTTTAGCTCGATTTCTTCTGGTCGCCAAAAGTTCATCATTTGCTTGCTGTCAAGATCCTTGAATACAGGATACTTGATTTGGTCATAGCGTTGAACCCCTAAGTCTTTGCCAAGAAAAAGAGGCTGGGTCATAGGGTCTACGTTCTTGGTATTAAAAATGGTTTTCATTTATCTCACTTATAAAAATGTCTAAGGACTTAGGGCTATCAAAATGATTAAAGCTAAAATTATTGAAGTAATTAAAATTGTTATGGGCCAGTAGTGGATTGCATACATTACACCAATCGCAATCAACATAAGTATTTGAATCCACCAAGGCATATATTTTCCGCCGTTACTCATCGGCAAACTCGTTAATATGTTCCCTGATTTGTATGCCCTCGTCTAATAACTTCTCATATTCCTCGTCCGTCATGTTTGGTAATGCAACTGTACGCTCTTCCCATCCATAGTCACCTCTAGCAACTCTAATCCTTTCTTTAACCACAGTACCAACCTTAATAACCTCATGCTCTACATTGTCTATCTTTGCTTCCATCCCATCAAACTTGTTTCCGACCCAGTTATATCCAACCCAAAAAAGAGCTAAGAAAACTCCAGACGCAAGCAGGTTTCTCCAAACCCACACGGCAGCTTTAGATATTTTCTTTTCCTTATCTGATAACTCACTCATATTGCACATGCTCCCGATTCGCAACCCATATCCTTTTCGGTATCACCATCGCCGTCAGGTGTGTTGCAGTAATAAAAATTCTTTAGCCCGTATTTATATCCGTAAATTTGATCCTTAATTAACACACTTAGTGGAATATTTCCATCTTCGTAATGAGAGTAATTGTAGTAAAGATTTGTACTCATACTCATGTCTACGAATTTTTGAATTACCGCAGCTACGTCCATTAAGTCGCGGTTCTGATCCATTTCCCACGCCATAGTGTAATACTTTCTACGCAAGTGGTAGTTAGGCACTAGCTGTTTCAAAACACCGTTCTTTGCCTTTTTTGATATCAGCAAGGATCTGACCGGTTCAATTCCATTTGTACTGTTTTGAATAACGGAGCTAGACTCGCAAGGCATAATAGCAGAGAGAGTAGAGTGACGCAGACCGTGTTCTTTAATCCTTTCACGTAAACCTTCCCAGTCCATGTTGTAATTCGGTTTGATTAATTCGTCAACTTCTTTCTTGTACCAGTCGATAGGTAGTAGTCCTTTTGAATACTTGGTATCACCGAAGTGTTTACAGGGGCCTAACTCTTCTGCCAACTCACAACTAGCATTAAGTAGGTTCCACTGAATCTGCTCCATAGTCTCATGTACCAGTTCAAGCGATTCGTGACCGTATCTTAGTTTATTCTTTGCTAGGAATCCGGCAAGGTTAGTGACTCCTATTCCTAATGATCTGCGGTTCTTGGTAAAGTTCTCACCGGCAACAAAGGGATAGTCCTGATAGTCAATGACGGCCTCTAATGTTCTTACCGCCATTCGACACGCTTCTTCGATATCTTTCTCGCTAGAAAGTTCCAGAAGATTCAGTGCTGACAGAATACAGATCCCAATCTCTCCCTCTTTGTCATCAATAGATTTTATTGGAACCGTAGGATGAATAATTTCTTGACAAAGGTTTGACATACGGCAAGGAATATCCCACGATCCGTGTGCATTGGCTGAGTCAATATTCATGCTGTAAATACGACCAGTCTCTAATCTCTCGCGGGCGTAGATTTGTGCTAGTTGTCGTGCTGGTATTTTCTTTTTAAACTTTAGAGATCTTTTTGCTTCGTACTTTATATAAAGTTCTTCAAATTTTTCGTTATCACCAAACGCTTCGTACAAACCTTTTGCCTCATGAGGACTAAACAGCGTAATGTCCTCATTGGCGATAAGTCGGTCGTAGAACAATTTGCAAAACTGAACGCTGTAATCTAGCTTTCTGACTCTGTTATCGTCAGTTCCGGCGTTATTCTTTAGTACAAGGATGTCCTCGATCTCGTAATGCCAAAAAGGAACATGGACAGTAGCAGATCCGCCACGTAGTCCGTTCTGGGACGTTGACTTAACAGCCGATTCAAAGTTCTTTAAGTATGGAATCAGCCCTGTGTGGATGACCTCGCCGCCTCTGATCGGGCTATTGATTGGTCGCATACGTCCGATATTAAGGCCAATTCCCGCCCGTCTTGCTGTATATTTGCCAACAGCATGGATACTGCTAAAAATAGCGTCCAGATTATCATCAACATCAACCAGAACACAACTAGAAAACTGACGTATGTTAGTGCGAACCCCCGCCATAATAGGAGTAGGGAGATTGATTTTAAAAGTCGAATAACAGTCATAAGCCCTTTTTACCTCTCCAACAGAATTAAACAAGCACATGGCAATACACATGTAAGCAAATTGTGGTGTTTCATAAATCTGGCCTGTGCTTCTATTCTTTACTAAATATTTGTCAATCATTTGCTGCAAGCCAGCGTATGTGAAGTTGTCATCGCGTGAGTGGTTGATGTACTTACCAAGAGAGTCAATCTGTTCCTCTGTCCACTTTTTCTCCATTGACGGATCGTAAACACCTTCGTCTACGTTTTTTCTGATATAGTTAAGAAAATCTGGAACGTCTTTAACCTGCCAAACCTGTTTTCTTAATTGCATATTTAACAGCCTAGCTGCAACATACTGGTAGTTTGGATTCTCTTTAGAAATAAGATCGTTAGCTGACTTAATCAATACGTTGTGAATATCTTCTGTTTCTATTTTGTCGTACAGTGACAAATTTGCATTCATTTCAATATCAGAAAAGGATACTCCATTTATCCCTTTCGTCGCCCACTGTACGACTTTGTGAATTTTCTCTACGGAGAAATCTTCTAGTGTTTTATCTCTTTTGGTTACTTTCATTTTTGTCCCTGTGTTTCAATGATGTGCCTGCTTATCATTATACACTATTGGGAAGTAAAAGTCAAGCCCAAAATAGTAAAAACTCTATTTTTTTACAGCCTGTCAATCCTATCAATCAGGTCTGAAAATTTATCGTTTACCTGCTGACCTAAATTTTTGTTTTCGTTGATTGAAATCTTTACATCATTGATGTTTTTATTAACTTCATCAATTTTGCAATCAAGATTTTCTACCTTGCCTTCAACGCTGTCAATTCTGGTCATTATGGACTCGTTTACTCTTTGCTCTAACACGATTAATTGCTTTCCTTGTTGAATAAGAGTGTATACAACCCATGAAAAAACAGGTATCGCAAACATTCCAACAACCTCTGTGACGTTGCGGATTAATGCCCATGTTTCGTTCATTGAATTCTCTACCAGAAACGGTTATTAAACTAAAAGTAGGACTCGTCCACACCGAACGAGTCCTACGCCTAAACAACTAACACGAATTACATACCCGTAATAGGTTTGTAATCGTAGAAGTCTCCGCTTGTGGCGAAGTTAAGATCAACAAAGTCAACCTTCATAACAAGTGAACCGGGAACTGCTCTAGTCGGGTTAGCAGCAGCATCGCTGTTAGCCGAAGTAGATCCAGTCGTAGGATCAAGCATGTCGCTATCTGTTAAAGTCGCAGGAACTTCTGCTTCATCACCAGCAGCGTTAAGCCAGTTTAGTCGGGAAGGAATCTTAGTACCGTCATCAAGAACACCCATGAACGAGAACTCGTTAGCTCTCCATTTAGCAAGAAGTCTAACACCGAAGTCGTGCTTGAATCTTGCGATGGTTGAACGATCAGATGGATTACTAGGAATAAGAACCGCATCTGTTGCCACACCAGAAATCGTTGTACTGATTGTACGAATAACGTACTGACCAGCTTCCTGATAAGCAAATGTTCCACCAGAAAGAATTTTCTGAGTACCGTAAATACCTCCCGTTGGGGCGGCAGGATATGCTCTTTCGACAACGCCGTAAGATTTTAAAGTATCATCAACAGCGTCTTTGAGCAAAAACGCTTTCGTAATAACGGAACCAACAATTCCGTTTCCAAGTAGAGTACCACCTTGTTGTTGTGCTGAGAACGCACCGCCAGTGGTATTTTTAAGATAGTTTGCCGAAGCACCGGGAACAGCCATAGGAATCTCCTAAGAGTAAAAAAGTTAATTTTCCAAATTATCCAATAATAGCTGTCCGGTTCCTAGCTTACTATACACAATTTGTCAGACTTCGCAAGAACTTTTACAAATGTTTATTGCATTTTTTAATCTACGTCTTGCAGTTTCCCTGCTATATCCGTTAATTTTACCAATCTCTTTCATTGTTAAGTTTTGATAAAATCTTTGGTCGATTATGTGTCTTACATCTTCTGGCAGTCCAGAGGTGATGTCTGTGTACTCCATGTAAATTTCGGCCTTGTAGTCATTCTTTTCAATGGTTGAGCAGTTGTACTCTACCTTTTTCTTTTTGACCTTATTTTTAAGTGCGAAAGAAAGCTGACTATAAAGAAAAGATGTAAATTTAGATTTACTCTCGTCATGCTTTTCGATACATTTCCACAACGTGTTCATTTTTATAGATTCAATTTCGTCTAGGTCAATATTTCTTCTGTACCTATTGGCAACTTTATTCATAATGTTTGAAACATTAGAGTCGTTCCACTTGGTAGTAAATGCTTCACTAATATCAATATTATCCATGTTTTCCTCTCAAAATTATGCCGCCACGCGACTGCTTTAGTTCTACGAGTTTGTTCAGCCTTTCCATATATTGCTGATCTAGCTCGTCCGATACAACGTAATCCAAATTTCCATTAATGCTGACCAGTATCGACCAGTATTTTTGGTTCTCAAGTTGTTTTTTTACTAGGTCAACGGTTGCTCTGACCTCATCTGTCATTACTTCTTGCTCTGTGTAAACACAAAGTTTGTTTTCTATATCGCACCGCACCTCATTAAATTTAAACTGCAAAGCCGATACGCCAATGAAAAACGAATAGCGATCCATTATCTTTAAGCAGGCGACACCCGGAATTTCCATTAGGTCTTTTTTAACTTCTTCTGTTATTTCAAAATTTGCCTGACCAATCCAGCAATCCCACCTGTCTGACGGTTTAAACATCGAATCAACGGAGTATACACCTATAGGAGTTTGAATTGCTCCCACAACGGTCCTGAACGGAAGTGGAGTTATTTCCTGCCCCTCGTCTTCCATTGCACCAACTAATTCCTCCATCATATTAAAGTCAGCAGCCATAGAAACTATATGCTGTTCTGACATTGCGTTCCAGCTTTTCCAAATTATACTTTTTGGCTTTACCATGATCTGACCTCATATAGTGTAAGCGGATTTATCAGGAGACACTACAGGCTTGCTTTTAGTTTCTTCATAGGGAGCCTCGTTACCTGATTGATTAACCAATTTCAGAAAAGACTCAAACTCAAGCTCTGTATTATTTAATACGCATTGTTCTTTCATTTTTGACAAAATAACATCCCCGTACCCATTAACACAGACTTCGTAAAATATTTGAGATAGTGCAAGTATCCCTTCTTCGCCTTCTTTCCAGTCCATATTATACTGTACGCTTCCGAGTTTGTCAATCCAAATTAGCAAATTTGCTAAAACTTCTTCGCTACCGTCCGCTTGCAAGTCTTGGGATTTCTCTGATGCACTGTCCATATTTTTCCTCTAAAAGTATACTTTCTAATGGTTTGAGTTTGTAGCCATTTCTACCACATATGATGTCCCTTTGAACAGATGCACAATAAATAGCTTCTACAACGGAGGGACTCGCTTTTACAAGTGCTTTTAAACGCGGAGCTAAAAAATCACAATGAACATTACAAACCTCAGAACATAAAGAAAGCAAACAATCTTCTACGCTACCAGCAGAAATATACCTGCTAGGAAACAAACCATCCCGCGATACAATAGTATTAACGGTGGGTATGACCCCGCCCGCTATGTCGGGCATTTCAAGGATTATTAGCGTTATCTTGGTTTTCATTAACACTTGTCTCCATTTGTTTTTTAAGCCGTTCAGCGTCTTGCAGAATATTTGAGTTTGCATTATACCGCCGAATACATTCCTCAAGTCTCTCTAGTGCATCTTCCATTGTGGGATCAGCGAGTATGCTATTTATATCAAAAAGATTTTTATCAAATTTCGCTTTTACTTTTGAAATAAGTACGTCAACAATGTTCATATTTTTCCTAATTAGCTAATGCGTATGCTAGTCCACTAAAGTCGTTTGAAAGGCTTTCCTTTTGTTTTTGAGAAACAACGGCGTTTTTTACACCTATTGATTCTTTAAAAAGTTCCTCAATGCCGTCTGCGTAACCATCGTACTTACCCGCCAAGCTGGTTCCAAACTCGCTTTCAGCAGCTAGTACGTATATGTCGTTTACCTGTTGTCCTTTGCAATCCCAGTCCTCCACCCTTTCGGAAAAAACCATATTAAATATCGCCAGTTGTAACCTATCATCCTTATCGGTTACAAGACTGGCAATACTTGAAACATTTTCCAAAGTGGCGGTGTCAGGTTTAGGAATATCTAAAGCTGGAACAGTTGGTAGGGGGATGTTTGGAATATTGTTCTGAATGGAATCCCAAAAGAATCCCACCAAAATTAGACAAACTCCAAGCATAGCTCTAATATTATTCGTCATCAGTTTCTACCTCATCTTCTCTTGCTGTAATTAGTAATGGGAAAACCTCATCCAATTTTTTGCAAGCGTCCCAGAGTTTTCTTTCTTCACAACTCTCCATTAGTCGCTCCCACTGTCTAACAATTTGAGTTAGATTTGGCGGACCTGTCACATCTACAACAGGATCGGGAGTAGGTTTTGGTTTTGGTTTTACATCATCCCATGATGGAATCTTGTCCTTAACATTTTCCCACAAAAGCGGAAAGACAAGAACTGCCCCAAGACCTAGAAAAATCCACTGAATAACACTTACCTCGCTTAGAAATTCCATCCTAAAACCCTCTTAATTACTTTGTTTCTCTAACAGTGTCACCGATTACCCAAGCGACAACGATTGTCACAATTCCGAGCATCTGCTCTTGATTCAATTCAACGCCTAGAACATCTGCGGCTACCACGCTTACAAGACCGATAGCACTAACCCAGAAACGTCTAGAACTTAACAGTGATTTCCACTTACTCATAATTTATCTCCTAACAATAACTATTGTTAACAATCAGGGGTCAGTCATTTTCTTCCGAAGAGGCGACCACCAAAAACTCCTCTTCGACTTTTATTGTATGATTTTGTAGGTGCTGGTGAGTGAGAAGGTGATTCGGGTTCTGGACAATACTCTGCGTCCCCCGAACCGTGATAAGGACACGGTGAAACGTGACCATCTCCTTGGACTATTTTTCCAGTACCCTTACAAATGCACTTTTTAACATCGGGATCTGGCCCAGACGGAACAATCGGCTTTGGATCGGGTTCTGGTTCAACTTTTAAAACTTCTCTTTCAGCCTCTAAAAAACTCTCTGTCGTTCCCTCTATTATACTTTGTATTTCGTCATTTGTCAACCCTGAACTTGAGAATTGTTCAGAATTTGTAAAATAAACAAATGAAAGTACAGCAACTACGCCTATTACGGCTCTTTGTTTTATGCTCATTAGAAAACCCTTTCAATAGTGTACTTAATGTCTCTTGCTGGAAACCCGTTAAACTTGCTAAAGACCCAAGCCCCGCCACCAGCAAGCATACCGCGAGCATCTTTTTCTCTAATCCAAAAGCTTCCATCGGGTTGACCGTGGCTCTTTGGTCCGCTATTCCATTTACCCCAACTGTTCTGTACTAAAAATAACGTTTCATTAAGTACCTTGCGAGTGTCATCACAGGCAATCCAAGCCATAGCATGATTCCAACCCTTAGATCTTTTAGCGATACCATTGCTATCCCTTCTAGAAGAAAAGCCGTACCCAGAACATACAGAAAGAGCATAACCATTAGCCAAAGCATCTCTAGCCTCTTCTACAGTTCTCACGTTTGATATTGTTGTTACTTGGTGCTTTTTTGCTTCCGTCTTGTAAACACTATCTGGAATTTTATGTTTTGCACCAATACTAGAGTCGTAAACGGATAAATCTATGGCCCCATAGTCTTTTCTAATTAAAACGCCACCAGCATCGTTGACATACCTTGCCGCACCAGAGCAACTCATTCCCTGCCCTTTGTGCCCTCTGTACTGATAAATTCCCTCTGTAGCACCTCTAGCAAGCCAAGCCTCTCTTTCTCCTTTTTCGAGAATCTCAACAGCTCTAGTAATGTCTATAGCATTTCTGGTGGAGTGAGAAACGCAGTCGCCAGTAGTTTGTCTTTCACTGGGGCCAAACCCATCATCAAATTCTTCTACACACTTAAACGGAAGACTGAGTAAACCCTCGCCCGATCCGAA
>Ga0315320_10003595_pt1 | contig 12700 bp, 12 predicted proteins | sample M140m21515metaG_FD_203458 | JGI IMG/M metagenome (GOLD analysis project Ga0315320, IMG submission 203458) | Ammonia-oxidizing marine archaeal communities from Monterey Bay, California, United States - M1 40m 21515 | ecosystem: Environmental > Aquatic > Marine > Coastal | place: USA: California...
TTTTTGGAGAGGATACTTTGCATATATGCGCATCAAGGGGGAACCATATACACATGATAGAAGTGGGAAAATGGGTTTTAATATGGTAAATTCACGCAATTGGTGAGCCTTGGTCGCAAAGATAAGGTGAGATCCTTTATAAGTGTATTCTTTCTTGGTTTTTGTATTAAAACAACTCACTTCATAAATACCGTTTACCGAAGAATTCTTCACCCGATTCACGTGCCTATTAGAACAAAAATCTATATTCTTGTTATCTTTATGGGCATCATACATATTGCGACACAATTTGCTAAACCCCTCTTTCACCACATAGAACTGATTTGACAAGAAATCTCTCTCAAACGAAATAAGAGAGTCATACGCATTCATTTGCGTGATTTCCGAATCATATCCAAATATGTCCCGTATCTTTTTCGCCAATTGAGGGTCTTTTGACAAATGAATAATCCATTCCTTCAATGTATATTTTTGCAAGGTGGACTTGGGTGTTTTCCTAGATCGCTCAATAATATTTTTCATGATGGTTTCTAACGTCATATTCGCATTGTGATAAGGTATAATTAGGTTATTGTGATTTTGATGTAAGAAATGCGACTTACTTGATATAGGTACCTTGTGACACTTGTATTTTTTCAACAAAGACAGAAGCAAGGGGTGGTTGTCGTGAAAACGAGCCCCACCAATTTCATATTGTGGGGTTTTATGCGTGACTAAACGACCACCCCAATAATCGCGTTCATCTAAAATCAACAATCTATGAGATTTATTTCTTTTATGGAGTTCTTGGACTGCGTATAACCCCGAAATTCCACCACCAATGATAATATAATCATAGTTCATATTTATAGTATCATTATAATTTATTGCAACATTTCACCCAAACGTTTAAACTGTTTCCTGTATTCGGGAAGCATTTCAATGAAAGCAAATAACAAGGTAAAATCACACACATAAGATATGGTAGTGAAGGGGACAAATTTATCACTCTTGATGGCACCATACGATGGAACGAGTAATACCAATTTCCGCATATAAAATACAAGAATTGTCAAAAACATGGTTTCAAAGAATACAATGAGTATTAGTTTCCCAATCCCCCAAATACTTCTTTCCTGTTTTTCCATTTCTTCGTCTAATTCACGAACCTTGTCATAATAGGTCTTGTTTAATATAGTTGCAACAAGAAGACTCAATAAAAAGAAGAAAAACGTATATTGAATCATTTCTATGATTTTGTATTTTCGTATGTTGTCCATGGTAATCAATTGACTCAAACGTCCATGAAATGTGTAATCCGGCATTATATTAAATACTTATATTATTATTTAAAGAATAAGAAGCATGAAAACTATAATTGAACGCACATGCCTTGTCATGTATTAATGATCAAAACAGTTCAAATCGCACCATTTCGCACTTTAATGGTGGCGTTAAAGGATATTCTACTAGAAACAAATATCACATTTGAAAAGGATGGAATTCGTATCATCAATATGGACAAATCCCAAACGATTTTGGTGAACATGCACCTTGCCGCGGAAAACTTTGAATACTATGAATGCAACAAGGAGAAAATCATTGTGGGAGTGAACATGCTCCACTTTTTCAAGCTCATTAACTCCATTGACAATGACGAAACCCTTAGTATCTACATTGAGGACCGCGATTATAACCAAGGAATTGTGGAATATTTGAATCTTAAATTTGAAAACAAGACCATTAAACAATGTAAAATTCAAAAACTTAAGCTCATTGAACCGGACCAAGAAGAGCTCAGCGTACCCGATGTTCCCTTTTCTTCTATCATCCATATGCCCGCGAGTGATTTCCAGAAGATCATTCGGGATCTCAACAACATATCCGACAAACTAGAAATAAAATCCGTACATAATCAACTCTTTTTCAAGTGCGATGGTCCGTTTGCAAATGCGGAAATCGTGCGTTCGGAAAGCGACGGCATGGGATTTACTCAAAAGAATCATTCCATTATTCAGGGCGAATTTTCCCTAAAAAACCTCAATTACTTCATCAAGTGTACCAACCTATGTAACCACATTGAAATGTATCTTGCGAATGATTTGCCACTCATTGTAAAGTATAACGTGGCGTCACTGGGCACCATCAAACTAGGACTGGCCCCGATTCCATGCGCGGAGTAAATATATATGAAAAATAAATAATATGTTTCATGTATATAGTATGAAAGCATCGAAAGTATCGTTTGGAATTCATCTTTTTTTTTCACTTGTCAGTTTATTCATTTTAGTCAGCGTCTATCAATATTTAGAAAAGCTGAAAACATGCTCTTGCTTTTTGGAACAACAAAACCCCAATCATAAGATCAACGTGGCCTTTTTGCAATTCTACCAAGTCCTTGAAATCATGTCGCTCTTTGTGTTTATCTGCTTCATTACCATGTATAAAAGTAAACTGTTCAAGGGTGGTGCTGCGATCAACCGCAAATTGGGAATGCGTTTTTTCGTCCTCCTTTCGGCATTTGTCTTTTTTCTCATATCAGGGTACGTTACGTATCAATCGGTTTTGCTCTTTCTCATGGCCAAGAAAGACTGTGCCTGTTTAGAAGACTGGCAACGATACATTGTATATGTGCAAGGTATATTCAATAGTATTTACTTTTTAAGGCTGTTGTTGTGGTTTGCGCTCATTGTCATTTTGATCTTGTTTAACTTTGTTAAATAAAAGAATGTTCCTATATTTTTCTTCTTTTTCCTCTTTTTCCTTCTTGGGCGTGAAGATCTGATCCGTAGCCGTGGGGGTACGGAGATGCGCTCGCCACCGGCGGCGGGGGATTGGGTCCATTGTCATTCTCGTATTCGTCATCGTTATTTTCACTGTCGCTGTTATTTGGGTTTTCGTAGTTGCTGTTACTCAGATGATTTGCCCCATTCTCAGGGCGCCTATTTAATTGATCCGCCGTTTCCACTTGTCCACGAAGAAAAGCACGTCGCTGCTTATGCCTTGGTATGTTATTAGCAGGCATTAGCGTACCATTACTTTTTCTTTTTCCCCCTCCCCCCCGCATCCGCCTCCGCCGGCTTTGTCTTTTTTTATTTCTTAAACTCTTCTTCGTTTTTTTTCCAACTTTCTTGCCTCCCCGTTTGACCCTATTCGTCTTATTCTTTTGTGTCCGCCTGTTCTTCAATGCCATGTTTATACACTACGCACATATTTTATTTTTATTCACCAAAATCCACTAAAAACATATTGTGCTTAACTCGCAGAAGGATATGAGCTTTGTCGCAGTTGCTCCACGTACATACTGAAATACTTTTTGCTTATCTTTAAGTTGGGTTGATAGTCACAATACTTCTTATATAACGCATGAGTATTATCCTTGATTTGTATCTTTTCCTTTTTGATAAAGTCATTGATTTCCTTCTTCTTATCCCATAGTTTACAGCGAATGTTATGTATCATCTTGCCATGAACGAGCGTTAGATCCGGATAATAGGACTGTAAAATAAGTTTCACCGTTGACTCCCCCATGTTTATTTCCTTTTGCTTTTGTTTCACATGGAATAAATGCAAAATCTCACTTATCTCAAAATAGTATTCGTCGTCACATGGTACAAAATATGACTCCCAAAAAGATTTGAACCGATCTATCATAGGCAATTCCATACTGTAATATCCAACCAGTTTTCCGGTGCTCGAACATTGACGGACAAAACGAAAGACACTAGAGACAAAATCCTGATAACTCGTGAAATGATGCACAAATAAATCTTTTTCTTCCATAAAACGCTTCCACAGGAAGATCAGATCCTTTTCTTTCAAATGTTCTTCTTGATTTATGATGATGTATCGCGCCATATAGCGTTCAATGATACTTTCCTTCGTTTGTTTATTGAAGAAATGCACACATGTATTGACTTCTTCTACGTCGCCAACCACGTTCCCCAAATATTCATCAATACACTTATACCGATTCGCATAGTAGATCGCCACGCAAATGAGATTAACGTAGTATTGTTCACTAAAATTCAATACATCGTAATGAATGTCGTTGCATGGTATTTTCCACTTTTCTAATTCACGGTGATCCTGTGTATACTTGAACTTGAAATGATTGAACACGTTATTATTACAAAAATACATGGATATGTATTTGTTGATTTCACTCAAAAACGGCTTCATTTGACTCCGTGTAAATAAAATGGTGCGGTGTTGATTTAATTGTTTGAGCACAATATTACCAATAACCAATAGGAATATCTTACAATACTCTTTCTTGGGGAAAATATTGGGATATAATGCGTTTAACGTCTTCTGGATCGTATCCGTATCGGGAATCGTTTCGTATATTTGATTCTCGCGAATGGCCTTGATGATTTTATTCTTAATCGTGGTTTTCAAGGACATATCCATGGAGTTCCGATATTGTTTATAATTTGTAATGTAGTCCAAGACATGGTACAACATGTTGTCTTCGTTGAACAGTACGTAATCATTGTTTAAATATCCATAGTATATCTTACTTGTCTTGTTGTAATAAAATGTATTGTTTACCAGAAAATCATCCACGATTTCGCAAATAATCGTATTTTTGGTGACGTCTTGATTTTGAATGTCTTGAAAATTCTGTAAATGTTCGTAAAACTGTTGTAGCTGAGAAGGGTCATCCAGTTTGGATTTAATTTGTTCCACCATATCATCAATCGATTCGGTCCTCTCCATTGTATTTAATACAAATGATGCATAAATATTTAAATATTTATATAAAAAGTATTATTAAATATGAATTCTTCTGATTATTCTTCGGTCAACGCAACCGTTCCATCACAATCCGAAATAAATACGAAACATTTGCGATTAATGAAAGACAAAAAAAGTGGAAGACAAGGACCGGTCATTAAAGAATATCGCATGCAAACCGACTTCAAGAATTTAACATCCAATGTGGAGTTTAATACAAATATTAAAGATTATTCTATGGATGATATCTTTTCACTGTTGGATATTGAATTGGGATCTATAGAAACCTATGCCGTACTGAAAGATTTGGTGAACGAAAAGGTGGACAAATATGTGGGTATGTTCAAAAATCTTGGAAATGATGAAGTGGTGACGTTTTTTGAATCCATTCGCACTTCATTGCTTGGTATCAGCAAAGACGAACCTCAAAACTTAACCGAAGCCGAGCGATTGTTGTTAATCTTAGATGATAAATTCAATGCCGAAAAGAATAGAGGCATTCTCACAAAAACCACGGATACCACCGACCAAACCCTATTTGATAACTCAAAAGGTGCGGGAAACCCTCTCAACCGTAAAACAATCACAAAATTACTCACAATTGATAGCCGTTTTCGCAAACACTACAACGAAACGACTTCTACGAATTACAGTGTGGAACTTCCGTATATTATCAACAATGTGATTGAACTGAAATTATCGGATCTAGAATTGCCTTCTACGTTTTATCCATTCAATGACGAATATGAAAATAACTATTTTTGGGTGAAAATAGTGAAGAATACTGGCGCGGAGCTTTATTTATATGTCTATATTAATCCTGGGAATTACTACCACGTAACATTTATAGACAACATTAATAATTTTATAGGAGCATATGGGTTAACGATGACATTTGATTTGAATTATAACAATTCAGGTAATTCGCCAGATGGAACAGGGAAAGTTACTTTCTCCGTGCTTGAAGGGTTTAATATTGAAGAAGTAGAGATTAATTTTTATGGACTGAAACTGACGGAAGATATAGAAAATTATAACACATCCCATGCTGTAGCTTCAACTGATGTAGACGACATAAAAGAGAATTTTTATGATACCAATACAACCATTCCCAATACACAAAGATGCGGTTGGTTATTGGGATTTAAATATTCAAAATACACCGGTGGTACATCCTATACAAGTGAGGGTATATTGGATATTTTAGGACCTAAATATTTCTATTTGGTGTTGAACGACATGAATACATCATCTAATATTAATTTCTTCAGTAACTCGGAAGATTCGCTTTTGAACGGTGATATATTGGCGCGTATTGCGCTAAAAGCAAATCAATTCAGTATTCAAACCCAAGGCGATTACAGCATATACACCCAACCTCGGTGTTATTATGGACCGGTCAATATTCACAAATTTGAAATTATCCTCGTAGATGAATATGGCCGCACCGTCAGTTTAAATGGCATGGATTTCTCTTTCACGTTAAGTCTGACGACCATTTACAGTCAAACCAATTGATCCTTGTATTTTTCATATTTTTGGATTAATATGCGTATGTCGGTGTCGTGGCTTCCGTAAAAGGACGCATAATTGCTATGCTTCTTCAGTAAATAATGTATCTCGTGTTTTGCGGTAGCGTCTTCTACGTGTACATCACTCCATGGCAAGGCACCATTTGCATAGAGAGAAAAGAACATGTAAAACGCAGACAACATATCATCGCATGGAGCATAGGATACATCGCCTTCATATAAACGATAACTACAATACAAGGGACTACCAATGATTTGTTTCAAAGGGGTTGTATCATCAATGACCGAGGCCAGACCAAAATCAATCAAAAAGACACGACCCTTGGAGTTAACCAAAAAGTTGTCAGGCTTCACATCCCGATGCACAAACCCCTTTTCATGAAGTGATCCTAATAAACGGGTCACTTTATGAAAAAGATTCATCAATAGATCTGGTCGTTGTTTCGCATAATCTTCCAGTGTATAGGGAAGGTATTCCATGATTAAATAATGCTTGTCTTGATATACCCCAAATGATTTTATACTGGCAATCTGGTCAATCTTGTCTTTCCGTAATCTCAAATACATGCGTATTTCATGGTTCATCAACTTTGTCGCGATTTCATTGTTGTTTTTATCAAATTTAATGGCTACTTTTGTCTTTTTTTCCACATGCTCGCCTAAATATACAACCGAATAACTCCCTTCGCCGATCTTTTTTATCAAACGATACTTCATCTGAAGTAATTGTGATTCTGGGTTATCATCCATTATCGTTATTCTAAATCCGTTTAAAGCTTTAAGTGTAATTCATAATATCATGGAAACATCCATTCAATCTTTTAAAGAGTCTACTCATAACAACTTTGAGTTTAGCGAGTTTCAAAACAAAGCCTGCGAGGCAATCGTCAACAAGGACCACGTATTGGTTACCGCCCATACGGGGTCGGGTAAAACCTTGCCCGCTGAATTTGCGATATACTATTATGTGACTATATTGAAAAAGCGAGTGGTCTATACGTCGCCTATCAAAGCATTGAGCAATCAAAAATACAAGGAATTCAAGGAGAAGTTTCCTACAATGGAGGTGGGGATTTTGACCGGCGACATAAAGCATAACCCGGAAGCGGATGTGCTCATCATGACAACGGAAATCCTACAAAACAACTGCTTCAAGCAAAAGAATCGGGGGTTGTATCTAGATTTCCAAATGAACATGGAAGAAGACCTGGGGTGTGTAGTGTTTGACGAAGTGCATTACATTGATGATATGGATCGAGGGACGATTTGGGAACAAACGATGATGATGTTGCCAAACCATGTACCCTATGTGATGCTTTCTGCGACGATTGGACAAAAGGAGGTCTTTGCGTCGTGGGTGCAATCCATGACACATAAACCGGTGATTATTTGTCATCATCACGAACGAGTAGTACCTCTTACGTTTTATGAATATTTCACCTTACCGCGCAAGTACGTGGACAACATCCAAGACAAGACAAAGAAGAAAATGTTTCTAGAGAAAACATCCCAAACTCTTCGGGTGGTGAAAACCCCTAAACAATACCATTACCCCATCTTGAATCAAAGCAAAAAATGTGTTCATGAGCTCCATAAGGACCGATACAAGGTACCCCAGAAGTTCGTACTGAACGAATGTTTGCGCGAATTACGAGACAAGGACATGTTTCCGTCCTTGCTTTTTGTCTTCTCACGCAAACAAGTGGAGTACTTGGCCCAACAAATCACGACCCCTTTGTACTTGGAAGGCGAAAAGGACTCTCCCATTGAACCCTATTTTCGCCAAACCATGGTGAGGACCTTTCCCAATTGGCGGGAATATGTGGGATTACCGGAATACACCTTGTATGTGAACCTCCTTGAAAAGGGTATCGGCGTGCATCATGCGGGGATGTTGCCTGTCTTCCGCGAAATCATGGAAATTCTCTATGAAAAGAAATACATCAAGTGTTTGGTCGCCACGGAAACATTTGCGATTGGACTCAATATGCCTACACGTACCGTGTTATTTCACTCCCTGTACAAACACGACGGGACTCAGATGCGGTTGCTTCAAAGCCACGAGTTCACGCAAATGGCGGGGCGGGCGGGACGTCGGAACCTGGACAAGGTTGGTCACGTCATTTTACTCAACAATTTGTATGATCCGCCCACGGAAAGTGAATACGAACGCCTGTTTCACGGATCACCCAAGGTGCTGAAATCCAAGTTCCGGATTACGTACCACTTGTTGTTGAATTATTTGCACGAATATGGGGAAGAGGATTTCGTGTCCATGGTACAAACATCCATGATGAATACGGACATTGTCGCACAAATCAAACGTTCCGAAGAGATTCTCGTAGACCTCGTACAAAAACACGACGATTGTGCAAACATTGTGAATTCCCTTGGACCCGATATGAGTTCGTTTTTTGAGACCCATGCTTCCATGGTGGAGAAAATAAAAACGGCCAAAAACAAGGAGCGGAAAACACTCGGGCGTGCGTTGCGCCAAATGGAAGAACAAGAAGGACAGAAGTTGAAACAGAAACCATTTTACGATACCATGATTGAAATAAAAGACAAAATAGACAAGGAGACAAAAACCAAGGCCTATGCGCAAGGATACATCTCCGATCAAATTCATGGATTATATGCGATCTTGGGTAGCCAGGGATTCATAGATGACGCATTGAAACCCACCCAAAAGGCCCTCAATGCGTGCTATTTACATGAAATGCCGTGTCTCGTCTTTAGCGACTTTTACGAAGCGTTCGGTAAATTGGGGGACTACAGTGAGGTCCAGTTGCTTTGTCTCTTGTCTTGTTTTTATGATTTGAAAGTGAAAGACGATTACAAGACCCACTACCCACCCCTTTTGAAAAAGGAACTGACCTATATAGAAGAGAAAATAAATACCTACATGGATAGCGAGTTGAAGCATAACCTCTATATCACATGTCAATACAGGCTACAATACGACCTCATGGTATACATGAAGAAGTGGTACGAAGAGGTGAACGACGAGGGACAGAGTCGTTTATTTTTCCAAGAATTGAAGAGCGAACTAGATGTGTTTATTGGAGATTTCATGAAATGTTGCATGAAGATTGTCAACATGTGCAATGAGTTGAAGATCTTCGGAGAAAATGACGGGAATTATGTGTTTGTGGAGAAGATTTTAGGAATCCAAAAGAATGTACAAAAGAATATTGTTACGAACCAGTCGTTTTATTTGTGATAAGAACCATTTATACCATCAATTGTTTCACTTTGTTAATATAGTGAACCATCGCTTCTTCGGGTTTCATTCCTTGATGTGTGTTCCAAGCCCCCCATTTTCGTTTACCCTTGAAATCGAATAACCCATTTGGACACGGAACATTGCAATCTCCAATGGTGGCCTGTTTGTAATATCCATAAAGACAAAGTAGATCATCGTCGTTGGGTTTTGTTGGAAGGAGTTTCACCAGTTGCGTGAATCGGTGGAAAGTATTTGAAATATCTAAAACCGAAAAAGCACTCATATCTATATATCTTTGATAATCATTAAAAAAAATTGATTTAAACTATATAATTCATCTTACTATACACGAATATGACCACGTTTACAAAACAAGCTCAACTCTATGATTATTTAAACGTGACCAAGTTGAATCACACCATGAGCGACGATGAATTTGAGAATGCATTGCCCTCCTTATCTAAACTTCTCTTTGATTATGGTTTTGATAAGATATTGAAAGATTACAACCAGAAAGCATTGAAAGACACACAAGACGATTGGCATACCCTTAAAACCAAGAAAATAGATCAAGATTTCATCAATTCCACCTCTACGGTTGGTATGGCGATCATCAAGAAGCATATGCTCCATCTATATCATGTAAAAAGTCACAAGGGGGTTTGTATTCGCGATTTGTGGACGAAGGAAAACCTTGAAAAGGTGTTGAGGTTAAATCGTAAGACCCATTCTACCCCCTATGTCACCGAATTGATTCGCCAGTTGGGATTCATGGCGGGGACGTCCAAGGTGACAATTTATCGCCCCTTGCTCACCAAGCGCATTGTGGATACGTTTCAAGCAAAAAAGATACTAGACGTATGTGTGGGGTGGGGCGGGCGGATGTTGGGTAGCGTTTGTCTGCCAGGGGTTCACTATAGTGGCATTGAACCGTGCACCAAAACCATGAAAGCATTAAAAAAAATGACAAGGGAATTGAACATCACGAAACAGGTCAAACTATATCACGGTATGGCCGAGCAAATTCTACCAGCATTGGATGTAAATATGAAGTACGATTTGGCATTAACCTCGCCGCCTTATTATAACCTAGAAATATACAGCGACGAAGGCACTCAGTCGCATCATCATGGTAGTTACGAGGACTGGGTGGAACAGTTCTTGAAACCGGTTGTGTTTGGTGTGTTGGACCGCATGGCCGAGGACGGACATAGTTGCTGGTCCGTGAAAAATTTCCGCACGGACAAGGCGTATCCATTGTATGATGATATTGTGAGATTACATGAAGAACGCGGGTGGATCAAATCCGATCGGGAATTTTATATTGGGAATTGTTTACGACCGGGGTTGAAAGATGATGCCGGTAAATCGGCCAAGAGTAAAGAGAGTACGTATGTATTTGTTAAGGGGGAGTGATTGGGGGTGGTGGCGTAATAAACTGAATCAATTCATACTCATTCTTGATTTCATGAAAATAGTCCAAAAAGGATTTACCATGCTTCGCAAAATCAGAACGGGAGAACCAGTATCCTTGTTGGGCATTTGCGACGCCGTTTTCCGATTTTTTTCCCTGTCCTGTAATAATCCCCATTGTTATAAGCGATTCTACGGTTTCACGTGATGCAATAAAATTGCGAATTCTATGAAAGTCAAGACCCGAGAGAAACAAGTATGACCAAGGATGTTTCATTTCTATGTGTTGCCATTTCCAGTCACCTCCGTTTGCATGATATCGGGCGGATTTTTCTTCTATGGCATAACCCAGTTTTCGGTGATCGTGTCCAGAATCGTCACGAGGTTCCATGTTATAATGAAAGCGAGTAATTTGTTCCATATATTTTTCACCAAACGTCTTACCAGGCAATTCTACAAACATAAGTATTTCAAGAGGGGCACCATGTTCTTCATAATATTGATATTGGGTTTTGTGTTTATTTTGCATAAAATGTTGAACGATAGGGATTTTTGTCAACGTCTCTATCGTCAATCCATCCTCATTTTCCATATATACAATCCTATTAGAATTGTATATAAGATATTATTTATATCTATATTCAATTTTTTAACTTAGGGAAGTGACTCATTTTACCTGATTTTTACCAAATAAATAATCCTAATCCACAATCATATTTCGGTTATTATAGAGCATGAGTAATATTTTGGACTTGACTTTATTGATGATGATGCTCTCATCTCTATTTTTCAAATATCTTTTAAACGATGCGATGATTTCGGGATATTGTTCCTTATACTCATCATACCATGTTTCCAACACGACTTCATTGTATTCAAACATGTTATCAATTTGTTCTCTCTTATTGACAATTTGCCATTTATTATCCCTGTAGACCATGGCGTAGTTTCCCTTGATGTTAGAAATGTATATATTCATGTTTTCCGGTTTCTTTTCATTGAAATGCACCTTTTCTATGAGGGTTTTCACACATTGATTACAATCCTTGATACATCGCATGTAATCCCGGGGGGTCAAGTGACTATAATCGGTGTCCTTATAATTCAAAAGTTGAATGTTATATATATTACTGTTGTTCAGTTGATTGGTCGCGTTATTCACATTTCCATTAACCACATTCTCAATTTGTAATTTATTGGTTAGCTTGTCAATTTGCTTTTGCATGCTGTCCTGTATTTTCTCAATTTGTTTATTTTTGTCTTGGAGTTGGCGGTCCTTTTCGTTCAATAAGCGGGCTAATTCTTTCATTCCTTCGTCTTTGTTATGCTTGCAACTATATTTGATATGACGATACATACCCTGTTTATATTTGAACGGTTTTAAACAATAATGACACTGAAAAGGTGTTAATACTGTATTCGTAGAATTGGTGACTTTGGGGTGACTAAATGGTGACTTTGGGGTGACTAAATGATGACTTTCGGATGACTCGATGTGCTTCTTCGTCAAAAGGTGTCTAGAAAAATCTCCCTTCAAGTTTGTATAAAATCCGCATGTTTCACAGTTATATTTTTTGTTCATGACTATACTAAATAAAGATATAAAATATCTCTATATTCAAATTAAAAAGAAAACCATGTTTTTTCCATGTTTTTCCATGTTTTTTCCATGTTTTTCCATGTTTTTCATGTTTTTTTATTTCAGTTACTTTTATAAGTACATCCTATATGGTATTAAAAAGATTATATTCTATTATAATTATAACTGCATAAAATAAAAAAACATGAAAGGTGACTCGAAGAAATTCAT
>Ga0315320_10003599_pt1 | contig 12694 bp, 28 predicted proteins | sample M140m21515metaG_FD_203458 | JGI IMG/M metagenome (GOLD analysis project Ga0315320, IMG submission 203458) | Ammonia-oxidizing marine archaeal communities from Monterey Bay, California, United States - M1 40m 21515 | ecosystem: Environmental > Aquatic > Marine > Coastal | place: USA: California...
TCCTGCATGAAGTAAGTCAAAAGCACTGCATGTAATCCCTACTTTATATTTCATCTATTGCTTCTCCAGTTTTTGTACTCTCTTTCATCTCTTCTCTATCTTCTGGGTTAAGTACAGACTTTGGTCCAATTCTTAGTGTGTCCCAGTCCATTTCAGAAGTGAAGTCTTGCATCTGAGCACTTCTCATCTTTTGACAACTGAATGTCATACAGTTATCTTGTTGTTCCCAAGCGTTTAAGCTGTAGGCTGCATCTGCGGCATCAAGTATACCTTTTGCAAATCTTGCTTCTCCTGTTGCATCAGTCTGATAAGGAGAGAACACCATAGTCTCATATTGTTGAGCCATAGATTTCAAAGTTTTACTAACTTCGATTTGTTCTGTCCATTCATATTGACGACCTGAAGCTAGTGATCGTTTGACTTGGTTTAGATAGTCTACTATGATAACGCCAACATCGGGTAATTGATTCATTTTTGTTTTGAGTACTGCATCTATCTTACCAATTGTCAGCATCGGATCGTAAACAATCTCAATCTGTTTGTCCTCTCTAAGAGGGTTCTTGATAAGCTTAGTGTGTAAATCGTTAAAGTTTCTATGATTATAGAAATCAGTGAGCAAATCCCCACTATCTTGATAACGATCACACCACCACTTTGCAACTCTATTCCACTCATCCTTAGATAGATTCTTTAACTTCAGTCTGTTCACAGGCACGTTAGCACCTAGAGCACAACACCTCTGTAAAATCTGACGAGAGTCCATCTCGATAGTGAAATATAAGGCAGAACGTCCGCCTTCATAAATGTTATTAGCCAAGTTAGCACATGCAATAGATTTACCTGCACCACGTCGCCCTCCCACTAGCACCAAATCCTTGGGAGAAAAAGAAAAGTCTCTATCATACTCTGTGTTCAATCCGAGACTGACAAACTTGCCAATCTCTTCATCAGGGTCGAATAGTTCAATCTTGGACATATTCTCTCCTGGCGGAGTAGTGTCGACCTTCTCGGAAACCTCGACTACAATTTCTTGTAACGACTCGAGGTTTTCCTCAGCTGTAGAGAAAGCAATTGTTTCATCTACAAAACTGTCTATTTGAGATAATATCTCTGTCTGGGTGAATTCATTTTTCTGATAGTCTAATAAAGTATTAGCATCAATCTCAGTCTCAATGGATTCTATTGCAAAAATCATTTCTTGTAGTTTAGAGTCTCTTATCTCGAATTTTAAATCTTCAAAGCTAGGTAAATCCCCATATCTATCGACATGCGAGTTGATGATTTTCCATAGTGATTTATATTCTGCAGGTAAGTATAACTCTTTCAGGTCTGTCCAGACCGAAATGTCTTTTTGCGATAAAATCTGATGTAGTAGTGCTGAGGCCAGCGTCAATATTATTCTCCCAAATAAAAGAAGCGGAGACCCCCACAAAAGGGAGTTCCGCTTCAAAGTTTAACTAGCTAACTGATTTTTCTTTTTTAGCTGAACCATCGTAGTCTGCACATGCTAGACCTCTTCTAGTAAGCATTGTTTTCACGCCTCTTACAGTTTTTCCGATTTCTTCTGCTATTTCGTCTACAGTTAAAGACGCAATTTCTAAGTCAACAAAAGGGTCTTGCTTGTTAGAACCTTTAGTTACTTTTTGCTTAGGAATAGAGTTAATATCTCCACTTCTTAGCAAAGAAAGAGCTTTACCTCTGATAGAGTTAACACTTCTATCTAAAGCTTCTGCTATTTCTTCTACGAATGAACCACCATTTACCATTTCGACAAATGTTGTTTCTTCGCTTTCAGAGTAAGTTCTAGGTGTTACAACTTTCTCTGCTGGTTTTACATGACCAGTAAGTTCCATAGATAAGATTTTACCTTGGATTGATTTTGCTGAGAAGTGTCCGCCTTCGAAGTTCTCTGCGATTTCAGCGTATGTATATGTTCCGCTGTTGTTTTCTACAAAATTTTGTAGAGTAGCTTCTTGCTCATCAGAAAAAGCTTTGCTTGCTGATGATGATGCTAATTCAACTTCATAACCCATTTTTCTCAATTTAGAAGAAACACTTCTTGTTGATGTTTCTAACTCATCAGCTGCTTCTGCAACTTGAGCTTGAGTAATAGGTCCTTCACCGACAAAGTTAACCAGTTGATCGGTTCTCTCGTCTGTCCATTTTGGTAATGCCATTTTTATATTTCCTTTAATAAATGCTTTATATTTGTTATTACTTTTACGCCTTTCGATTCAGCATTAATAGTTTTAGCACTATCAATACCACTTTCGTTAATGAGTAATGTAACGGCGTTGGTTAAACTACTCTTTACTGTATAGCCCGCTTGCTCTAGCACTGCTGTTGCAGCTGACTTACTTGGATAACTCTTAAGCTTTCCTGTGATACAGACGACTCCTTTACTCTCTTCTTTTACACTTTTTTGTTTCATCTTGAAAGAGAAAGGTAGTGTGTTGTACTCATTTGGGTAAAACTCATTTTGAATCCAGTTTATTAGATTCTGAGTGGCCTTGGGGCCAAGACCTGCTCGGTGACAACTATCCCAGTTAATTTCTGTGATATCATCCACGACTGCACATAACTTAGCAGAAATCGATCTGCCTACAAGTGGAATACCAAATGCGGGCAAAAGTTCTTCTAAGCCAGATTCTGTAGACTTCTGTATTTCTAAATACAGCTTGTCACCCATTCGTTCAGAATTTAGACAGTCAGCTATCTCGTCACTCGATAAGGAGTAGAGGTCGTGAAAATCTTGAATCTGTAGTTTCTGAATGGTCGAAGGCCCAAGTCCTTTTATTTTAAGGTGTTTGGCAAAGCCCTCCACCTTCTTGTCCCACTTAGCAGGACAATGTTCATTGTAACAATACAGGATATCCTTGACAAGTTTTAGACTTGTGTTACAACTCGGACATTCTGTTGGTATTGTTATCATCTCTTTTCTCAAAATATACATATATTATACTAAGATTTCAACCATTTGTCAAGAATTATTTTTCGGAAAGTCCTGTAGAATTAAGGACGAAATTTTGAAACACTCTGTGTGTCCTCCAAACTTAATTTTTGGAGCATAGCTATCATGCTTATACTTAGCATGAAGTTCTTGTTCAAACTTCCAGCAGTGATATATGGTATCGTGATAGGTTCGTTGAATCCTTAAATCGTAATTCTTAAATCCTCGACTTCGCTTAATCACGTGTCTCCAATCCTTACCGCTAGCAATTCCCACTTTGATACATTCTCGTTCCCATGTAAAAGTGTTTACTAAAATAACTCCGTACAAAACACCGTCCCTTTCTTTCTCAAGGGGACGATTGTCGAAATACGTTTGATTATATACTCCTCCGCTCAAGTGTTATCCTTATCTCGGTAGTGAACTTGATGTTTGGAGAACTGTCTAGTGGCTTCTCTTTTCCAGCTCCACTCTAAAAACTTATCCCATAAAGAAGAAAGGTACTGCACTATAGTTCTCCTAGAACAAAGTTTTCAGCGAAGTTTTCTGCAAAACGTTCCCCATTCATAAGCTCTTTATCTTCTTGCCATACACTATTTTTATAGGTTCTAACAATGAAGTTGCTCTTGCTGAGTTTGTAAACTTCTGCACGTCTACCTTCGCCTCTGTACTCGTGTATAGGTAAATCTGGTACTATTCTTATACTCATCCTACCCTCTGCACTATCTGTGGTATTATCTTACCTGCTCTAATCACTTCCACATAACACCCAATCTCTAAGTTAAGTGCTTCTATGATAGCTTTATTATGCAGACTTGCTCTACTAACTAACGCATCTTCTATCATTACTGGGTCTAGAATTGCAACTGGAGATACTGCACCTGATTTACCTACTTGCCACTCTACACCTAATAATGTAGTAACGACTCCCGGCTCTCTTTTCTTCAGAGCATACGCTCCTCTAGGGTGGTGACTAGTAAATCCTAAGTTATCAAACTTTTGATTACTGTTTACTCTTATAACAAGTCCATCTTGAGGATAGTCCTCAGCTTGGTCAGCTATTGAAGTAACAGTATCAAACCCGAGTGATTCTATAAAGTCTAAGTCAGACTCATAGTTTTCTGTAGGGTATACGTTGATGCCATAGGCAATGAACCTTACGTCTCGAGTCATAAACTCATCAACGCTTTTAAGGTTCAATGCTCCAGCGGCATAGTTTCTTGCATTTGGTATAGTCTTTGGAGATACTACCTCTCCTGTGATTTGCATAGGAGCAGTGTGTGAAAAAGATGTCGGTAACTTCTTAGACATTAGTCTAGTGATATCCAATCCTTCTTTTCCATCTCCTCGTGTTAGTACTTTTTGTACTTTACCATCCGCAATTAATATACTTATCGCAGCTCCATCAAACTTAGGTGTAACTACTGCACACGGAAAGTCAGGTGTATCTTCGCCTTCCCAAACTTTTTGTAAGGAAAACATTGGATATAAATGCGGGAACCGCTTTTCTGAGATATCAGAGTACCCAACATCCTCAATGTTTGCTAGGGTAAAGAGATGGTCATACATCTCATCTGACATAATAGGCGAACCTTTGTAGTATTCTTCTGATGCTTTTCTAACTAAATCTGAAATCATATCTATTTGCCTATGTGTTTGATGTCATCTCTTGGTATAACTTGGTATGCACCTTTGTTATACGCAACAGCGACTGTATATTGTTTACTAATTTCCTTCTTATATGAAGTATCTTTGGCAGGCTTATACGGGGATAGCTCTGCACTTGGTATCGAGGGTGAGGCGTGCGGGGCATGATCCCGCGTCTCCAATCGTAATGACTGGTGCCTTAACCCACTAGACGAACGCCTCTTACTGGTCGTTGCTTTCTTCTTGCGTTTACGCCCATGCTGGTCGTAATTCATGTTTCCTCTAATAATCATAATATCTATTATACAGATATTTTAGGGATTTGTCAAGAAGTATTTTTTGGTTGGTATGAGTGGTTTATAAGGTCGGAGAAATGTTCTTCTAAGATTTCTCTTGATTCTGCCAAAGAGATAATCTCAACTAATCCCTCGAATAAACCTCTAGTGTTATCAAAATCTATAGCCATAGCTATGCCATCCTTACTAGGTTTCCATTCTTCATCAAAGTCTTGGTAGTACTTACGAAGATGTAGGTACTCCTTTCCTCTAAAAGAATTAATTACTAATCTTACTTGCTCAGAGTTATCTCCATTGACTGAAATAACTTTCTCATATTTTGACGGGGCTTCATACAGGTTCATTTCTAATTACCCTGTTTAATGGTACTATACTTGTTACATTATCTGGTACAAGTATTCTGAAGGAATCTGTGTCCCAACAAAAACATAATACTGTGTGTTGACCTTCTTTCGCCCTAGTTCTTTTTGATTGGATATACTTGTTGTCGAAGTCCATTGTGCAAACATTATATTTTAGTTTGCGACTATTTTGACTTCTGTAAGTAATTACTGCATCCCCTGCTCTGTCCATTTTTTCAATGAACTCTTTCTTTTTCATACTGCTCCTTAGTTAATAGTTGAAAATTTTCTTCTTTTTAACTTAAGGTCAATATTTTAGATACAAAAATACCCCGAATAAATCGGGGTACTAAAACTACTCGTTTATTTTGTTGATAATATCAGCAAAGTACTGTGCTGCTTTACCTGTTAGCTTCTCAATGATAGCGGAGTCTGGCTCCATACCTGCGTCGCTAATTGCAGAAGTTAGGGTGTCTTGGGCGTCAGCCTTTGATACTCTAGTTCCACCTGTTGAACCACCTGAAGCCTTAGCTGCTGGTGTTTTCTTGACATAGACGCCAGCCTTAGTAAGAATCATTCTGACTCCGTTAGGTGTTTGTCCTAGTTGCTCAGCAATGTCTGCAACTATCTCCATACTATTCTCTGGTGTAGCATTCTCTTCTACATACATATCAATAGCTTCTTGTTTTGTTTCATCTGTCCATGTTGACATACGTTTTCTCCTGTTTTTGTAAAATTCAGGCATGCCGGGTGCCCACCCTGTCGCTTCCTTCATTTGTTGGTAATATCTATCACTCATAATATAAATATATTATAATAGAAATTGAAAGATTTGTCAAGAACTATTTTGAACATCCTATGAAAAATGTTTCTTGATTGCATTAATTTTGTCTTCTGCTTCAGCTATTTTTGCGACTTGAGTCTCCATAGCTTCAACAATATCAGGGTGTTCCCCGATACCAGCTGAATTACGTTGGTACGTCAGTAGGTTTGCCTTTGCAACCTCTGCATCTCCTTCTAATTTTTTAATTAATGCTGTAAATAAATAGTTCATTATTTGTCTCCCTCTAATACTGTATTTATGTATTTCATACAGAATCTTTCTTGTAGATTATCATTTAAAATACACCCCCATAATAAGGGTGCGCCGATTAAAAAGCCTATGAAATGTATTATAAATACAATAGGCCACCACCTATTCATTAAGTGGTCTGGGTACCATTTTCTAAAATATAGAAATGATGGCAACCAACATCTATACATTAACATTATCACAGAGGATAAATAAAATGCTAGAAATATGTTATAAAAATTTAACTCCATACTGCTCCAAGTGTCTTAGTGTTCCAAGCTCATAAGCAGGTTGAACACAGTACTTGCCAGCATACTCGAGGTATGGGAAATATGTGTCTTTTAAAGCATCTTGAGTGCACTCGATAGTGTATATAAGAAATAACTTGTAGCCTCGTGTATCTGCCTGTTCTGGCTCATACTCCTTTACTACTTTTGCTGGAAAATTCTTACGAATAGCCCATACTACCTCTCCCTTTGCAAAGTTGTCTGAAATACAAGCTTCGGGCAGCATTGCCCTACGTCTTGCTTCATAGTCAGAATCAGCGAGCTTCACTGGTATACCAATGCGTTCAACGATTCCTTTCACAAAAGCAGGGGAGCGATAGATAGACTTAGCGATAGAAGATATATTAAATCCTTCTACATACATTTTAGCGACACTTGAGATTTCATCTCTACTTGCAGGCTTGCCTTTGTTCTGAGCTTTTCGTCTAGCTTTGAACTCCTGTGTGTCCTTCCATTCTTCGATAATTCTCTGAAGTCTGGTCGTGTTATACCTGATGTTCAGAATGTCACAAGCTTCTTTCTTAGTGATAGGACTACTTTGTTCTAGCTGGTCTATTACTAATCTAATGTTTGTGTCTGTTAAATTTTCGTGTGATTTAGTTTTTATCAATGTCATTCCCTAGCAACATAATTGCATAATGTAATATTTTTAAAATGTCTTCTCTGTTCTTGCCGTCTTTCTTACCATACCTTTGAGCATACTTTATAATATTTCCTAAACAGAAACTTTCTCCATGCCCAGCATCAAATATGAACTCAGTTGCCTGAATTTTATTCATACTGTAGTGTTGGTCATAGGTTCCTAAAATGTGATTCTTTAGGATAAGGAGGGCTTCTCGTTCTTTAAATTTATTATTTGTTATTTCCATGCTCTGAGTAGTGTTTTAAATTTGTTATTTTTCAATACTCTGATACCTTTTCTCCATTTTACTGAAGTCTTTACTGATTTCTCAACATCTGCTGTATCAGAATAAACTTTTGTTTTTCCGTCTGTACTTTTAATTACTTTCATTTATTAGTCCTTCAAACTCGCGATACCCACCAATCTTCTTGCCATTGACAATTATTTGGGGGAAGGTTCTAGCTGATGGGAATTCTGCCATAAAGGTCTTCGCTTCAAAATCGGTACCCATTGATAGGTAACGAGTCTCAGCTCCTTCTCTTTTTGCTAAGCTCTTTGCCATATCACAGTATGGACAGTTTTCTTTTCCGTAAATTACTACTTTCATTTCGCTGTTATCCTTTTCTCATAGTCTGCATAGTCTTCATTCCACCAATGTGGTTTGTCTCTGTGTGACCACTTAGCAAAAGTTGCTTTATCTAAGTGATAGTAGTCTCTGTACGACTGAATCGGATTACCTTCCATTTTGAGCTCGTCAGGCATGGCTAGTAGGAACTCCGTCATTCCTAATCTTTCCATGTTTTTGGGTTCTGGTAATCGGTTAATTACTTCCACCACTGATTTGTGCTGTTTACCGTATCTATAATAATATTCGTCGTTGAGGGCATTTGCATAACAGTGAACCCATTCGAAGTTATCAAGCGATGATCGAGTCCAAATAGTACAAGGGTGATTGTACATCATTGGAAGGTAAGGTGTCAAGGGTCTCTCTTCCATTGGCAAGTGTTTAATTTCTGACTTTCGAGAATTAAGTTCTCGAGTTTCCTCTTTATTAAGTGCTCGCGGAATGAAACCTAGAACGGAATCTATCCATACTGCCGTACAAAGTAGCTGGGCTGCTTCGAGTGGCATCTTAACGATATGCTTATCTACATGAGCTTCCGCACACATATCTAAATTTTCGTCTAAGTAAAATAAATTCATAAATCTATTATACAGAAATTTCTACCTGTTGTCAAGAAGTATTTTTAGTATGGTTTGTGGTACGAGGGGAATATAATAGGCAAGAGTCGAACTAAAAGTAAGCTCGACTCTCAACTATTGAGATAATTATTTTCCGAAAGCTTTTCCTGCTTCAGAAATACCAAATGCTCCTAGTGTTACAACTACAAATGATGTGTAGATGGTATCACTAACCTTTAAGTCCATACCCCAGAACGCAGTGACTAAATCACACATTCCAAATACAAACATAAGGAAGAACGAGAGAAAGCCTATAATAGACTTCTCATTTATGTCGTTATCGTCTAAAAATAAGTCCATAAATTTTCTCTTTGGGGGTGCAAGTTGTTTCCTCGCAGCCTCCGCTTCAGTCTTTAGTGCAGAAATTGTGTCTTCTGCGCCATCAAGTTTCTCAACCAATGACATATATTTTTCGAGGTCTATGTTGACTTCGTTTCTATTATCGACTGCATCCGACATTTTACTTATCCTTAGCTTTGCCCACATTTAGTGAACACCAGTCTACTATTTTGTAAACTTTTTTCATCCAACCATCGTCGATTGGTGTGGGTGTGAGTGCGCTTATTAAAGATGCACACATCACAACTGTTGGGATAACAGCAAGCCATGCGGTCACCCATTCAAAGAATCCTAACATATTAGTCTCCGTTTGTAGTGGTCACCTTACGATAGTAAACGACCACTTCTTTGAGCTCGTTTATATATCTTTTTAGCTCTTGAGTATTGTAAGACATGAGTTCATAATCTGGAACTGACATGGCTAAGAATACTACTTGACCTTGGTCTTTCTCAATTTGAGTAAGAAACTCGTCAAGGTTTTTGGAAGAAACCACATACCAATATGGCTCTTTCAAATCTATTTCGCGAGGCATAATCGGTTGGATTATGTTTCTTTCGATTGGCTTAGCACTAACCTCTAATGTCTGTGTCGGGAGCAAGCTGCACCCCGTCATCAAGAACATCAATGTCACGACTATCTTTTTCGATACCATCAAATACCTCCTTTGTTGCTTTGTTAACTCTAGTCTCTATCAGACCTGGCTTTGCAGCCGCTAACTTTGTTAAATTGTGTCTCTTAAAAATATCTAAATATCTGTCCATCTCTTGTTGGATTTCCTGACCTTTAGTTTGTAACTCTAAAAGAGACTGCCCTTGTAGTGCCATATCATTTTGTAACTGCGATATTGTTTCTTCTTGTGTCGCCGCAGCTATCATTAACTGTGCATTGTTCTCTCTGAGTGTCTGATTGTCACTCCAGAGATACCAACTACCTAGTGATAGGACTAATATAATGGCTATAAAAAATTGATTCATAGTTCTTGTATCCTGTAATTTAAACCTTCCGCACCTCTTATCTCTACAGTCTCCCCTTCGGTTGTCTGAAATTTTAAGTATTTATCTTTTTTAGAGAAGAACTTCTTCACTATAAATACTTGGTCATCTCCATCCCCGTAGGTAGAGTTATAACTGACGATTAACTTGTACCGAGTTGTGAAAAGTTTTAAAAAGCTGTCCCAAAAATTGAGGAGCATAGTCTTTAGCTTAGACATGTTCCCAGATTGCTCCTTGAAATAATAAAGCTTCAGCTTCTCGTCTTCTGATAAGACCTTCTAAAACTTTACCTCCAGCTTTGTTCCACCTTTTTAATTGGCTAGGAACATCTTCGTAATCCTCTGCATTTAATCTCTTTAAAAGAGTTGATGCTTGTAGATTAGCTGGTCCAAGGTTGTACACCCATGAGACTAGGGCGTCAAATTGATTTTGTGTTAAAGAACATTCTACTAGGTCATTAATATACCCCTCGAATTCTATTAGTTCGTGTTTCAATGCGTCATCAGCTTGTGCTTCTGTCCAAACATCTCCTCTTTCTACATCCTTTGTATGTCCATAACCTATAGTCCATACTCCAGCCGCACATCTATATGCGTTTAATTCTAGTCCTTCAAATTTCTTGATAAGGGCTAAGCCCTCTGTTGATATATTCATCTGTTCTCCTTATATAGTAGAGGGAGCCTAAACTCCCTCTGAAACTATCCCTTTGTAATTTTGTTAAGTAATAGTAATTAGACTTTGTGCAATGATACCGCCGAATATTACGGTGGTAAACACATTCATAGTCGCATCACAGAACTTGTCATCTTCACAAATTAAAAGTTTAATGTCTTCAAATTTTTGTTTCATTTTATGTCAAATACCTTCGGTTGTTTATCTTCGGGTATGACCTTTTCTAATTCTATGCTGAGCAAGCCGTTTTCAAACCATACTTTCTTGACTTCTATAAATTCGCCAAGAGAGAAAGTTCTTTTGAACATTTTTCCGCTAATTCCTTTGTGTAGATATTGTTCGTTATCTTCACACTCTAGTTTTGTTGTGCCTTCAATCAATAAGCTTGACTTATCGAGTGAAATAGTAATATTCTCTTTAATCCAGCCTGGCAACGCCATTTCAATACGAAAGTAGTCATCACCGCGTGTTACTATGTTATGTCGAGGATACGCTGTATCGTCAACGGGGTTAAAAAATCTCTCATCAAAGCCGAGAAAGTGCTTATACATTAAGTTATCTAATGTCATTTTATTACTCCTTTTCAGTAAGCTTGCATCTTGGTTAGTTGTTGCCCCTTTCGGTAGCATTAGTTCCCATAGTTCTAAAACTGAATGTTCAAAGATGCAGAAAGAACCTGTTTTATTGATTGAACTATACCATCCCATATCCCATAGCTAGAATAAATCTAACTACTGATATATTATACTAAATTTGGAAGATGTTGTCAAGATTTATTTTTGCTCATCTTCAAGTTCCAAATACCCTTTTTCAGTGAGTATATCAATCGTAAACTCAATAAAATGAAACTTGGTATAGAAGTAAGTCCCTATGTTAGTTGCGATTAATATTATAATGTATGCTAATTCTGTGTCGTTCATAATTCTCCTTAAATATTGTTATATTATACACTCAATTGGAAGCCATGTCAAGAGTTATTTTTGACCATCCTAAATTTAATACTTGACAAATGGTAAAATTTTCTATATAATATGGGTATGAAGAAAAGATGGACTCAAGACGAAAAGCAGTATTTGCGAGATAATTACCGCAAATTACCTACTGATGAGATATGTGAAAAATTACAAGTCTCAAAGAGTCAACTCTATTCTTATATACACTTTTTAAGAAAGAGAGGATGGACTTTTGGTTAATTCTCTCATTTCTCTAGGAGGTAAATAATGCCTCACCTTTACTGTAAGAACATGCCTACAGAGAAAGCTATTCGTATTTTTCGTAAGAAATGTGAAGCCGCTCAAATCAAAGAACGTTGTCGCGAACTCGAATTCTACGAGAAGCCAACAGCAAAAAGGAAACGCAAGAGCAGCGAGGCGAGGAAGAGACATCTCAAATCACTAAAGCAAAATCCTACCAACTATCGAAGAACTAATAAATTTTCTCGGAGATGAGACGTTCCCAGATACCTTATTCGATAACCTACCCAAAAATTATACTTGCAATCTTGACAAAATCGTGATATAATATTATCTATAATTAGAAATAGTTAACCAAATCTATTATTATCTCTCTCCACGAGATATCTACTCACATTCGTCTTTGACTAAGGCTCTTCGAGCGTAAGCGAAGAAGGGACTAGAGATGAATTGAGTGAAAGGTATCGAGAGATTATTTAATCTAATTTCCCTAAAGAAAAAGACCGAACAAAGCGGTCTTTAAATCTTTTCTACAAATTCGCCTCAAGTCTTCATGTACTTCGCCCAATTTCAAAATTTTTCATCAAGCTTTCCCGTAATTCTATCTAATCTTTTGCGTCTTTTAATAGCTTCTAGCTCTACTTCCATGTCTAGAAACTTAACTTCTGTGTTTAGAAACTCTGCTACTTCCTTGGTCTTTAGCGTCACTTTAAAATATAACATATCCCCATGAGTTCTGCACTCAGTCCTATCACACATTCCTAGCCCTTTTGGTGTCATTACTAATCTTCGCATATTGCCTCCAATAATACCTTTAGTGACTGCTTGGGAGACTTTTCTAGCCCCACAAGCTCACTGTATTCTACTTCTAGCTTCTCTGCTAGTTCTACTACTATTTCAGATTTGGTTACTGGTTTCTCTCCAGTCTTTGTCGTATAAACACTTCGTATATATACTCCCTCCTTGCTTAGTTTACCAATTACTGACTTCTCCGACTTTCCATGAGCTTCTGCTAGTTTTCTTACTGTATCTCTCGTTGG
>Ga0315320_10003602_pt1 | contig 12688 bp, 3 predicted proteins | sample M140m21515metaG_FD_203458 | JGI IMG/M metagenome (GOLD analysis project Ga0315320, IMG submission 203458) | Ammonia-oxidizing marine archaeal communities from Monterey Bay, California, United States - M1 40m 21515 | ecosystem: Environmental > Aquatic > Marine > Coastal | place: USA: California...
GCTGTGTTTGAGGTGTGGAGCATGTTGATGTCACCTTCGAGGCGGGTATTCCCCACCACATGTAAATTAGATGTCGGTCCACCGACACCGACACCGACACCGAGACTTCCTGTAGTCGTGTCAATAACGGTATTAGATGAAGCCCCGACGAATGTTATTCTGTCGACTTTTTTGAAATCGAGTGTGCCTTGGGGTGTTGTGATAGGCATATCTATTATTGGTGTAGGTTTTTTTAAATTGGGAAAAGTCCGGAGGACTTTGTTTGATACGAGTGGCAGAGCCACTCGGTGTGTCTTTCTTACAAAGTGGGAGGCACTCTGGAGGAAATGAGCACGACTTCTATGAAGTCGGGACTAGGCATTTTCGAGAGCGTCGAGTCGTGTGAGAACTGATGCGAGTTGACTTTCCAATTCGGCAATTCGCACCTTATCAGCTTGTTGTTGACGATCCACCTCTTGGAGGGCTGCTGTAGCCACTGTAAATATAGCATCTTTCTTTAAAAAGTGGAAGTCATTCACCTCCTCACCATACACGAATATTTCGTTACCCTCAGTGTTACTTTCGTCGAATGACCCGACCCAATCCGTTAGATCTTCTTCAACCTGGATGCTATGTTCTCCCAGTATACCGGTTATTTTTACCACGTGCTCAGTATTTTTAGTGTCGTAAAGCTTTAATCGTGATGTTGTCTTGCTTTCCAGGTTTGTGGTGTTGAAGTTTGTGAAAGTGATCACATTAGACGTTGAAACATTCGCCGTTTCATAAATATTTGGGATACATTCCGTTCGTTTTTGTGTAGCATATGGGATAGTGTCAGCCACTTCTTGTGCTATGAAACCCCAAACAGGTTCAATACCTCTTTTGACATCATCTCGGTATTTATATCGTTTTGGTTTTAGTAGTCGTATTGTTGAGAGAGCTTCACCATCTTCAACATCAACGATCTCCTTCTTGATACGTTCGTCACTCGAACCCATGGTTCCGGCATGTGATAAAACCCAATTCCCCGCGACTATATCATCATCAGCATAAATACTTATTCCATTGTGAACTCCGGTATAACTTTGTACTGCATTGTTGTACTGAAAACCGTAATGGGTACCAGAACTTATCGATCCAGCGTTTCCAACGACATGAAGCTTCGCGTAAGGAGAATTCGTCCCGATGCCGACGTTGCCGTCCTTGCTAATTGTGACTTTTGCATCACCTGGGGTGGCATAGAAGTTCGGTAATCCACCTGTATTACCTCCTGTATATCCTATCTGGAAATCACCTTCATTAGAATTATTTACCCTTATCGCCCAATTTCGAGCATTTGAGGCTGATCTATTATCTGCAAATAACAGGGAAGCTGTAGGACCAATTGTTAATTTCGCACCCGGATCCGTCGTCCCGATGCCCACGTTGCCGTCAGGATCAATGGTCATTTGCGGTGTATTGTTTTCATAGTTATCGCGTCCAGAAAAAAAATTAAGATTAAAAAATGAATTAGTTCCATTAGCCGTGGCTGACATCCCCACATAATGTGGTTCGGTCCCAGATGTATCAGTACCCTTAATTAAATAACCGCCTATAAAATCATTATTAGCCACTTCAGTGTCATCACGAGTGGCGATATACTCAAACCCTGTAGAACTTGAACCTTCGAGACGCCGTCCCCCATTTACTCCCACTGGATCAGCCGTCCCGATCCCGACAGCCCCACCCCCATCTGTAGCTACGATTGTCATCACATTGGAATGATCGGGTGATTGGATAGAAAACTTTTTACCACTGTTTAAGGAACGTAAACATAATTTGGTACTGGCATCGGCGAGACCTTGTTCAAATACCCATGGTCTTTGTGTACCGAGTGTTAAAAGATGCCCCCCTTCTACAGGATTGTGTATATATAGACCGTTTCCAGCACCAGAGAGTGTGTTATCGGTTATATCAATTAGGGTAGATCCTATACCGACAGCCCCACCCACCGTATCCACGAAGAGCTTATTTGTACCCACCGCCAAGTTTGAGGAAATCGTAGCATCTCCCACAACATCGAGGGTTGAACCGGGTGTTGTCGTCCCGATCCCCACCCTATCATTTACAGAATCGACGAAAAGGGTATCCGTGTCGACTGCGACGTTCCCATTCACAGTAAGATTTTGACTGGCCACTACGTTTCCAGACATATTTATAAGGCCGTTGACACACACAATCGCTCCTGATGACGATGGTTCTGATTCAAGTTCTATGTATGTACTAGAAGTGACCTTAATATTTGTTTGGACGGTGGCACTAGGACGCACCCATAAATCGTATGTCGTTGAATCATGTGATTTAAAATACCATTCATAGTTGATAGTAGAAGATGAGTCGATGCCATTTACTAAAGGGGTAGAGTTCACATTTCGGGTGATTGTGTATTTACTCGCTGAACCAAGAGAAGCTCCCTGGTCAGTGATAAGTACTTCAGTTATTCCATGTACTGTAAATCGACCCACATATAGGTCATTACTACCGGACGCTGCCCGAATACCCCAATCCTTTGTGTAGATGAGACCACCTATTTTCAAGTTTCCTGAAGTAATAATGTTACTCGTAGCATCGATCGCTGTAGTAACGTTTGAGAGGGTTAGTGTGTGTGGGGAAGTAGCTCCCAAGCTTGTAACATTTGATAAATTAAGTTCATACGATGGTGATATTTCAGACGTAACGTAAAGATCACCTGTACCGATTTTAAGATTCTGACACTCAGTATTCGAGGTCCTGAGAGTTGCGTTGGTGATGTCGAGAAATCCTGTTGGCGAATAGATCGGCATATCTATTATTGGGTGAGGTTTTTTTAAACTGGGAAAAGTCCGGAGGACTTTGTTTGATACGAGTGTCTTTCTTACAAAGTGGGAGGCACTTTGGAGGAAATGAGGACGACTTCTGTGAAAGTCGGGACTTAGCCACAATGGTACGTGCACCCAACAAAGGCTGCCGTGTGAACAGCGTTTGCTTCATCTGTGATGTTCCCATCGGCATCGAGGTATCTAATTTTGTAGGCTTTTTCGGTTTCTGTTGCGTGGTCTTCCCATTGGAGTTGACCATGTTCATCTAGGACGTTGACGAGTTCTTGGCGAACTTCGAGTTCGTAGCCTTCTTGTTCGGTCTTTGATTCTTCCTTGGTAATTTCTTGATAGATACCGTCTACGATTTGTCTGTTTTCATCTGCCAAGTTCGAGTATTCTTCTTCCGTAACATTCTCATACGTCGTCTTGACCCAATAATTCACATTGGAAAGTTCCTTTCTGATGATTTGGACGGGTTGGGTCACTGGGTCAAAATCACAATCCATAGTGATCTTGGCGACCGTATAGTTTTTTAGAGAGTCAGAGTCTTGTTTCTGACCATAACCAGCCACATTCGAGGTTGTGATGTAGTCACCTGATTCTAGGGACCCGTTAATATTCGTTACCCAAATGGCACCTTCACCGACGGAGTTGATGAATGCACGACGATCACCGTCTTGCTTTTCACACACGGAAACATACGAACCCTGTGAATATTCACGCGTATCTGGATCTTCACTCCCCGAAATAACACCGAAACATGCTTTGTCCTTTTCTTTCGTTGAAAGTGACACGAGTGGGAGTGACTGACTGATTTGAATAGCATTCACACCCGTTGTCACATTTTTATCAACGTCGTAGTATTTGTTCTTGTTCGCCGAGACGATAAGACCTTCAAAATCTGTATATTCCGTTGCGGGTATACCGTCGATGAAATTTCTATGCTGACCTGTGAAGTCAATATCCGACACACTACTGGTACCTAAATAACCGACATAACTGAGATTCCAATTCCCACCACTGAAAGTGGGAGCTCCAACAAAAAAACGCATCTGCATCGCACCCGGGTATTGTGATGTAGTTCCAACCGTGATTCCCGCCATTTCTGCACCATTACCTTGATTCATTTCATAATCATATCCCCACCATTGTAGTTTACCGTACTGGTCCGAGGATGACGTACCCCAGGCGTCGCCAGCCTTAGTAGTTTGAAGTCTTAATATTGGGTTTACTTGACCACCGAGTGTGAGAAGCTGTCCGGGTGATGCCCCGATGCCGATATTCCCACTCGTACCGTCAATAACAAGAGCTTTAGTATCTAATCCCCCCCCTTTCCTCCTGATTGCAAAATTATAATCGGTCGTATCATCTGAACCAATACGCCAATCATAATAATTAGAAGCACCAAATGTGTAATTACTAGGTGAACGTAAATTATCACCACGAATAATATCAATTGTACCTTGTGGTGTCACATTATCAGTAGTTAAGCGCATTGTACACCCACCCGTATCGAATATATCTAACTTGCATAGTGGATTCCCGTTCCCTATACCGACGTTGCCTGCATTGGTCAGGACCATTTTGGAATCAGTGATATCAACATCAGTTAAATCGTTTGTTGTTTCCATACAAAAGTGTAAATCTTGTTTACAGTATGCATTTGGTGCGACATTTGACGATATGATCGCACATTTACGTTGGTTCGTCGAGGATCCATTAAAGTAAAGAATTGCGTCACCACCATCATTTCCTTGTGCCTGTATATGAACTTCGGCATCTCCAGAAGTTGCTTTTACGTTTAACGCGTGACTCGGAGCATTCGTCCCGATGCCGACCCTATCATTTACAGAATCAATGACGAGAGTATCTGTGTCAAAGGTTGCGGCCCCAAAGGTTGTGGGTACTATATCCGCCGACCCGTCGAAGTTTACGCCCCCAATAGATCTAGGGGTTGTGAGGGTTGCCGCCGACCCTGTAGTGTTTCGGTCTAGGGTTCCGGTGGTTATATTCGCCGCGTTGAGTGCAGTCAGACTCGTACCAATACCCGATAAGATTGTCGCTGTTAATGCACCAACATTGGCCGTTCCATGAACATCAAGGGCATATTCGGGTGAAGATGTGCGTATACCTACATTTGACGTTGTGGTATCTACAAAAAGATTTGCAGTTCCTACTTCTATGTTGGAACGAGTCGTGAATGCTTTTGTCTCATTGAGGAAATCGATTGTCGATGCGGTTGTACTGGTAGTTGTGATCGAGATCTGGTCAAGATTGAAACTACTAGCATGAACATTCCCACCAGTCACCCTGAGGTGAGCGTCGTTGACATTCAAAAACCTATCGTTTCCGTTCATATCTATTATAGAGGGAGGTTTTTTTAAACTGGGAAAAGTCCGGAGGACTTTGTTTGATACGGGACAATCGACTTCGTCGATTGGAACGGCAGACCTTAGAAACCTTTGGTATGGGTTTGTAAGGTTTGGGAAAGGGAACAAGTCCTGTGGACTTGGGACATTTAGCCACAATGGTATGTACAACCCACGAAGGCTGCCTTGTACACATGATTCGCTTCATCTGTGATGTTTCCAATGGCATCCAGGTACCGAATTTTGTAAGCCTTTTCAGTTTCTGTAGGATGATCCTCCCACTGGATCTGACCATGTTCGTCCAAAACATTTTCACCGTGTTCATCTTTCTTAATGATTTGAACGGATTGAGTTACTGGCTCAAAGTCACAATCCATAGTGATTTTGGCGACCGTATAGTTCATGAGACCAGCACCGTTCTGTTTTTGACCGTACCCAGCCACGTTGGAGGTGGTGATGTAGTCCCCAGATTCGAGGGACCCGTTGATGTCAGTGACCCAAATGGCACCTTCACCTACAGAGTTGATATAGACACGGGTATCACCCTTTTCTTTTTCGAAAACCGAACCAAAGTTACCGTACATCTCCTCACGTTTTTCTGGATCTTCAGATGCCGAGATGACACCAAAACATTTCTTATCAGTCACAACATTTGAGAGGGAGACGACTGGAAGCGACTCATTCGTGGTAATAGCGTTCGACCCCACCTCGATACCACCACTCATCTTAATGTATTTGTTTTGGTCGGAGGATACAATGAGACCTTCTAATTCACCCACTTGAGAAAAGGGGACATCCTTGATGAAGGTCCTGTGTTGTCCAGTAAAATTGTTCATATCTTTATCATTGTATGAAGCTGATCGAAGATATCCTACGTTTGTTTCATTAAAATCAAAATCGAATGAATGATCAGTATTTTCGTTTGCCATTAGATCCCATTTACCATGATTAGATTGCATTCTAATTGTAGGACCTCCACTACTATCCTCCATTTCATTGTACATTGTTAAAGTGGGTATCGTACTTCTTCTTGTTGTATCATTCTTCTCGCCGAGGGGCATGTTGTTCATCCCGATTCCCACCCTTTGAAACATTCCAATCCCCCTCACATCCAACTGAGCTTCAGGGACTTTCCCGATCCCGACGGCCGTGTCGCTGATGACCATGGACCGCCCGGTTCGGCCCAAGTTGTACAGTTTCTTGACCTCCGAGGGTTCGAGGTATGCGTTATAGATTTTAAAGTTGGAGATTTGACCAGCGAAATACGAGGGTGAGGAAGACACCCGACCAAAATCTACACCAAGTGCTAAAATTGAATTCGCGAACATAACAAGTGGTGCGGTACTCGTACCCACATTTGGATACTCAACACCATCAAGAAATGCGTGCCTGCTTGCTACAGCACCACCACCTTCATACGCAAAAGTCAAGTGATGCCACTCATTAGCTTTGATTCCTGAGATTGAAAAAGATGCATCATTACCGAAAAAGTACCAATTAATTGCACTTGGTGTGATATCACATGCAGAGTAGTGACCGCCGAGATCTCCCGAGGGGAGATCGGTAGTTCTATCCACACCTCCCGTGCCCTGCCGTCCTATTGTAAATGGGTCTATTCTACCTGAGATAGTAGATTGATCATTATCCAGTTTAAACCAGAAAGATATACTGTGAACCCAGTCATCAGCAGGGTTGCTAATTATCCCCCTAATACTATCATTCGTCCCATCAAAAACAAACGCCTTATCGGCTGGGGAGTAGGTCGCTCCCACCAGAGTCCCATGATTCCCCTTCCCCGAGATATCTGTGGGTGAGGAATTGACGGTGGTATCGAAATCCACCACCAACTTCTCGGGTCTCGGGGTTTCCGTATCCACGTCGTACCGCGAAACACGGGGAACATCGAGGGACCTTCCTAGAGTCAGCGAACCCTTATCGAGGGTCGTGGGACCGGGTGTGCCGAAGAGACGCCATTCGCCTAAAATAATCCGGTCACCGGTGCTAGTTTGATTTAATTTAGTCACAACCATACCGAAATATGAGTATGTGATATCACTGTTTATAGTTTGGTGTGTGTCGGTATAAGTAAGACCCGAAAATGATTTTAAACTAGACCACACATTGCCATCATTGCTACCAACAATCGTATAATCAGATGGATATCTATCAGTCACAGCACTTCTTGGAATCACTCCAATACTCTTTAATTTTATAGCGTATGGTAATTTTAAAACTAGGTATTCTCCTTTATAGTCACCTAAATAAGAACTTCCGGTATAGTTTCCACTTGTGAAATTCCCAGCTACACTCCAACCGGGGTTACTGACTTTATCAAATGCGTTCCAATTTTCAAAGCCTGTATTACCATTTGCTGATGAATACACTTCAAAAACCCCATGTCCCGGAATCAAAGTCTCATAATCATCCATAGGACCCGGAGGATACTCTTGAATCCGCTCATCTCCCGCGAGTTCCAATTGCCCCGAGGGTTCGGTGACCCCCACGCCCAAGTGTCCCTTGTACAGGGTCACTTGGGACTTGGACCCCAAAAAGTAATCTTTTTGATACTCGTAGAGTTCCTGAACCTGCCCAGGGTTCAGGGCCTTGGAGTAGAGACGGAAGTTCGCGATGGAACCGTTGAAATATTCGGCGGCGCTTGACCCACTGGGTCGCCCCCCTACCGTAAATTGAGTGTTTGCATTTAAGTTGAGAGTTCCATCAGATCCTATTAAGGTAGGGTAAATATATATACCATTTCTGTAAATACCCATTTCACCGTTATTACGGTAAATTATTAGATGAGACCATTCACCCAGATGTACTAAATCACTCGTATTATATTGATAAGCAGTTTCCCCAACGAGAAAAAAATATGATGTGCTACTACCACCTATACTTAACCCAACACCTTTGTTGGTATTGTTTTCACCGAATAAGAACGGTGCGTGATCTAAAACATTAGGTTTTACCCACATAGATATCATGAAATTCATTTCACCTATACCGTTTGTAATTGACCCACCGATCGAGTCCCCCACCCCATCAAAAACAAAAGCTCCATTTGATACTTGTGGGTTTCCGGCTACTGAACCATCATTCGAATTTGGAGAAAGGTCTTCTATAGAAGTCACAGCCCCATCCGCCAAGTCCTTCGCATCATAGTAGACCTCCAACTGGGTCCCCGTGGTCGCCGGCACGTTGTACACGGATTTTAGGGTGGTGTCTAGGGAGCCACTGCCTTCTTCGTAGCCGTTGAATCTCAGTTCCGAAATAGAAAAGTGTGCCGCACCATCATTAGCACCAGAACTCGTTTCTCCAGGTATTTTAGTTACTACCAAAGCGAACCTGTTATAAAGAGTAGTAGAATTTACGTTATATTTATGTAGAACAGATATTCCACTAGAAGTTACGCCTGTAAATGATTTTATATGATACCACGTAGTTCCATCATCGGATCCCCAGAATTCGAAATCTTTGGGGAATTGCGTTTCCCCACCGGACGATACGTTTCTAGATCTTATCTCTACATTATCCAATTTGATAGGAGTAGATACCTGTAGGGAAACCCATTCACCGTTGGGAACATTTGAAGCGAGACGAGCCGCCGTTCCTTGTGTTGTCCCACCTGTTACGTATGCAGTATGTTCTCCCGTGCTCGTACTATACGCTCCGGAGGTACCTTGCCATCCAGCACCCCAGGTATCAGTATAGTCTACAGCTGTTTCATTAAATAAATCATGTACTCCATCATAAGTAGCTGTTACATGTTCGGAACTTCTATCAATTCTATATCCATTATACTCAGCTCCAACTGCGGCACGAGGTAAGATTATCTCCGGGTACTTCCGCAGGGGTCGATCGTGGGGTCCCGTGTATTCGGTGACCACGTTGGAGTCCACGAGGACTGCGGCGGGGTTCGTGTAGAAGGTGTTCCCGGTGACCGTGAGGTTATTGGATACGAGAAGGTTCTCCGTGACGGCGTTCCCCGTAACTGTGAGGTTATTGGAGACGAGAAGGTTCTCCGTGACGGCGTTCCCCGTAACTGTGAGGTTTGAAGAAACCGTGGCATTCCCTGTCACGGTCAACTCACCACCCACCTCTACATTCGCTGTTGTAACGAACGCTGTTGTTGCATTTGAAAATTCGACTGTGTTAGTTGTAACATTCGAAGTATTAGTAATACTCTGAAGACCATGTGATGTATCAACAGTGATACCTCCAAGGACCATTTGATCCGCGTGGACGTTTCCTGAAACTACCCGAAGGTGTGAATCCCTCACATTGAGGAACTGTTGAGCACTATTCACAGACATCTAATATACCGTAAGAAATGATTTACGATATATTATGTGTGAAGTGAAAATAGTTTCCTGGGTACTTAGCCACAATGATATGTGCATCCCACGAAGGCTGCTATGTGCACCGCGTTCGCCTCATCTGTTTGGGCACCTGAAGCGTCCAAGTACCTAATTTTGTATGCCTTCTCAGTTTCGGTTGGGTGGTCCCCCCATTGGATCTGTCCATGCACATCAAGTTCATTCTCAATCACGTTGGTGACCCGTGTGTGGGCGACCGCACCCGGATAGTCCTTAGCCACCTCTTCCTCCACAGACTGGTAATACACCTCATTGTAGAGGGACTGAACGTTGGATTCGAGAGTGGACCATTCATCCGGAGTCTTTTCATCTGTAGTTGTTTGCGTGTACGTCAAAGTGTATGTGTTTTGTGTATTCGCTTCGAGGTTCGAGTACTCCGCGTACGTAACAGTTGGAGGATCGACGAAGACCTTGTCCCACGCATCACTTTCCGTGACGTTCGCGGTCGTCGTTTTCGTGTACTTGACATCGTAAACGACGTTGGACGTCTGTGTGTACGTCAAAGTATACGTGTTTTGTGTATTGGCCTCGAGGTTGGACCATTCCGCGTAGGTGGTGTCCGATGGACTGATGCTCACATTCGACCAATCATCATTCGCAGTCACAGTAGTCGTCACGAACTCGTGAGGAACATTCTTCACTTTGTGAACATTCCCGAGATAATAGGTCTCGACGACATTGGATCGAAGAATCTGTTGGACCGGTTGGGTCGCAGGCTCAAAGTCACAATCCATCGTGATCTTAGCGACCGTATAGTTGTGAAGCACGTCGTCATTCTGCTTCTGACCGTAGCCAGCGACATTAGACGTGGTAATGTAGTCACCCGCTTCCAAAGACCCGTTGGTATTCACGACCCAAATGGCACCTTCACCGACGGAGTTGATGAAGACGCGGGTATCACCCTTTTCTTTTTCATATGGGGTTACGAAACTACCATATGAATCACTTCTCTGTTCGGGGTCTTCGGAAGCTGATATGACACCGAAACACCTCTTGTCTGTCACGACATTCGAGAGCGAGACGACTGGAAGTGATTCATTTATCATAATAGCATTTGAACCTGCCTCGATACCTCCACTCATCTTAATGTATTTGTTTTGATCGGATGAGACGATGAGACCTTCTAGGTCACCCGCTTGGGAAAATGGTACATCTTTGATGAAAGTTCTGTGTTGTCCGGTGAAATCGAGTGATTCCCCACTCTTATTGACGTCAATAAATGCCGTGGCTTTACCTCTGTGTGCGAATAATAAACTACCGCTACCTGTAGCCTGAGCAGCTATATTCCAATAACTAGAACCTGATGTTAGACCGGATTCTCCTTCTAGTGTTAATAACAAACCATTCATATTTGCTGGGTCACCTTCAGTTCCCCAATTTCCAGATGCCGCTTGGTGTATAACTAAACCTGGACCAATAAAGGGTGTTTCACCCCTTACATCCAAAACCCCCCTCGGAGCCTCCCCATCCCCTAAGCCGATCCCGACCCGAGTCTTCGAGAAGTTCACCACGTGGTGGCCCTCGTCGCACCGACCCATATCGTAGAGGGTCTTGACCTCTTCGGCGGTGAGGACCGTGTCGTAAAGTTTGAAGTTGGAGATGGAGCCATCTAACCAGTAATTATCATTACCCATAATTCTTCCACCTATCCTAAGATCGGACTCTTCGGGGATGCTCATTGTACCAGTTCCACCCGCAGTGGTTGTAGCGGTGAGGGGTATACCATTTACATATAGAATATGATCATTAAATGTCAAGCTATTTCGCACGTGTGTGACATGGATCCATTGCCCGTTTACATTCCCAATGGTATAATGATATTGTTGACTTGGGTTCGAACCTTCAGTATGCACAGCTAGTGTGTCAGTTCCACTTATCCACAAACCTTCATTTTTAGCACTAGCATTTTGACCAATTCCATATACCTGTTCCCACGCACCCATGCTGTTGGGTTTTAACCATAGAGACACTGTATGTTGGGTTATTTTTCGCTTGAATATATCACCCGCAAAGATTGAGTCATATGTTCCCGAAGTGCTTCCAGTTACGGGATTACTCGGGAATTCTAGCGACTTTTGTGTAGCATCATACGATGCTGAACCCCTAAAAACACCATCATTCCCCCTCCCACTCGTGTCCCGCACAGCCCCCTCGAACGTGGGGTTGGTCGAGGTGTTGTATTCCACCACGAGCCGGTCCCGGCGGGGTGTATCGTCCGCGTCGAGAGCCGGCCCAATTCGGGGAACAGTTAACGATTTCGTGAGGGTCAGTTGGCCATCGTGGAGGACGGATTGACCCTGCTCACGGGTGCCGAAGAACTTGATTTGGTTTATATCCGGACGGTCGCCACCGTTAATTTCGGTAATTACTAATCGAATTGTTTTGTGGTACAAGTTATTTGTTGATAGGTCATAATAACGATGGTGGTAGTCAGTTTGACTAGTGGCACCTGTAATTGTTTGAATAATATCCCATTTGCGACCATCGTTTGTACCAACGAGAAAACCAGTCTTGATATGTCTATTTTGTTGAGTGGTACGCTGTCCTATAGCCCATTTCTTAAGTATAATTTTGTAAGGCATTTCTAATTGTATCCAAACACCTGCTCCTATACCATTTGTTATGGTCGTTAATCCAGAACCTGCGAGCGCACCACTCGAGAATGTTCCTCCAGATGTTTGCCATTCGGAATCATCACTGCCATACATGTCAGTTTTATCAAAAGCTTTCCATGTAGAACCATTACCAGTCGTTGTATATTGATGACTCGCACTCGCACAAAACTCCCCATGACCCTCAAAGAAATTTTTATATGAACTCATTCCTCTTGGGGGAAACTCTTCGAGTATAGGGTAGCGGGGTTCATCCGCCACCGCCAACCTTCCTTGAGGTTCGTCCGTGCCTATCCCGAGCCGACCTTTGTGGAGGGTCACGGAGTTTTTAACTCCGCGGAACTCGTCCTTTTGGGCATCCCAAATCTCGAGGGCTTGGTTTTGGTCAATAAACTTGTCGTAGACCCTAAAGTTCGCCACCTTATCGATGTTCCCACCACCGATCTGGATGGGGACGCTGTCGACACCTGTACCGAAGAACTCTAACTCACCAATCCACAGGGTTCCAACATTTA
>Ga0315320_10003606_pt1 | contig 12684 bp, 15 predicted proteins | sample M140m21515metaG_FD_203458 | JGI IMG/M metagenome (GOLD analysis project Ga0315320, IMG submission 203458) | Ammonia-oxidizing marine archaeal communities from Monterey Bay, California, United States - M1 40m 21515 | ecosystem: Environmental > Aquatic > Marine > Coastal | place: USA: California...
CCTTAGTAGATGGTATGCTTTTTTTACTTCTAGGATCCATCTCTAATGCTTCTCTTAATGATCTTGCTAATGCTTTATAACATGACTCAATAATGTGGTGACTATTGTCTCCATAAATATTTTCAACGTGCATCGTAATGCCTGCTGACTGAGAAAATGCTTGGAACCATTCTTTGAATAGTTCTGTGTCCATCTCACCAAGTTTTTCTACTTTTAATTTTACTTTCCAAATTAAATAAGGTCTATTTGAAACATCAATAGCAACTCTTGTTAAAGTTTCATCCATAGGAATAACTCTGTGTGCATAACGTTTTATTCCTACAAATTTTTTTGCAGCTTTTTTTAATGCTTCACCAATTGCTATCCCCGTATCTTCTGTTGTGTGGTGAAGATCAATGTGAGTGTCACCTTTTGCTTTTACTTTTAAATCAATAAGCGAGTGTTTAGATAGCTGTTCCAACATATGATCTAAAAAACCTATGCCAGTATCAATTTCGTATTTACCTTTTCCATCGATATTAACCTCAACACTGATGCTGGTTTCTTTAGTTTTTCTGGATACTTTTCCTTTTCTAGCCATATATTGTAAGGGTATACATGCATAATCTCACTATATCAATATAAGCAATCAAGACTTGAAGAATAAAAAATAGTTACCATTTATCAATCATGACAACAATTGTATTAGTAAGAAAAAATAATGAAGTAGTGGTTGCTGGAGATGGCCAAGTAAGTATGGGAAATACTGTAGTTAAAAGTACTGCTTCAAAAATTAGAAAAATTGAAAAAAGAGATGTAGTAGCAGGGTTTGCAGGATCAACTGCTGATGCACTTACATTGTTTGAGAGATTAGAAGCTAAAATTGAGAAACATGCTGGAAACTTATCAAGAGCAGCTGTTGAATTAGCAAAAGATTGGCGAACAGATAAATATTTAAGAAGATTAGAAGCTTTAATGGCAATTGGCGATAAAGAGCACAGCTATATAATTTCAGGCACAGGTGATGTTTTGGAACCCGAAGGTGATGTTGTTGGAATAGGATCAGGTGGAAATTATGCTTTAGCTGCAGGAAAAGTTTTAATAGAAACAGATAAAAGTGCTGAGGAAATTGCAAAAAAAGCCATTCAGGTTGCTTCGGAAATATGTGTTTTTACAAACGATAATATTAAAGTTTTAAAAATATAATGGAAAATTCAAACGTTACTCCTTTAGTTCAAAAAGATAAAAACACTAAAGAGGAAAGCTCATTAGTAAGCTCATTATCCCCAAGAGAAATAGTGTCTGAACTAGATAGATTTGTTGTTGGACAAAATAAAGCAAAAAAAGCGGTAGCTGTGGCACTTAGAAATAGATGGCGAAGACAGGCGCTTGAAGGTGAAATGAAAAATGAAGTTTTGCCAAAAAATATTTTAATGATTGGACCAACAGGAGTTGGTAAAACTGAAATTTCCAGAAGACTATCCAAGCTTGCAGAAGCACCATTTGTTAAAGTTGAGGCCACAAGATTTACTGAAGTTGGTTATGTTGGACGAGATGTAGAACAAATAATAAGGGACTTAATGGAAATCTCGATAGCATTAGAGAAAGTGAAAATGAGAAAAGAAGTTCATGCTCAAGCCCAAAAATCAGCTGAAGAAAAAGTATTAGATGCATTGGTTGGAAAAAAAGCAAGCCTTGCAACAAGAGAAAGTTTTAGAAAAAGACTTAGAAATGGTGATTTAGATGATAATGAAATTGAAATAGCTGTTAGTGACAGTGGATCAAGCAATACTTCCTTCGAGATACCTGGAATGCCTGGGGCAAACGTAGGTATGATAAACATTGGTGAAATGCTTGGTAAATCAATGGGCAATAAAGAGAAGAAAAAGAAAATGTCAGTCAAAGAATCACATGAAATTTTGATTAATGACGAGTCGGACAAACTTATCGAACAAGATAAAATTATTAAAGCCGCTAAATCATCTACAGAAAATAATGGAATAGTATTTCTAGATGAAATTGATAAAATTTCTGCAAGAACCGACAGAGTTGGTGGAGATGTTTCGCGTGAGGGTGTACAAAGAGATCTATTACCCTTGATTGAAGGAACTACAGTTAACACAAAACATGGCCCAATTAAAACAGATCATATTTTATTTATAGCGTCTGGTGCGTTTCAACTAGCAAAACCATCAGACTTATTACCTGAGCTACAAGGAAGGCTACCAATTAGAGTTGAGTTAGAAGCATTGACTAGTGATGATTTTAAGAGGATTTTAAAAGAACCAGACTTTAGTTTAATCAAACAATATGTAGCTCTTTTGAAAACTGAAAATGTAGACCTTGAATTTTCTGAAGATGGAATTGATACAATTGCTAACATTGCATCTGAAGTAAATACAACTGTTGAAAATATTGGTGCTCGAAGATTACATACAATAATCGAAAAAATTCTAGATGATATAAGTTTTACTGCAACTGATAGGTCTGGTGAAAAAATTATAATTAATAAAGAGTATATAAATAAAAATTTAGATAACTTAGTAAAAGATACAGATTTATCAAAATTTATTCTCTAAAAAACTATAAGTAATTTAACTCCTTCATTTCTTTTTCAAATGCTTTTTCAATTTTTAACCTATTATTTTCATCTAAATTTTTTTGCCAAACATTTTTAGGTCCAAGGTTAAAAAAATCTTTTCTAATTCCAGTTTTGTCATCAACAATACTCTCGTGAAAAGTTTTTTTTTTTTCTAATTTTTTCATTTGCTCAAACTCTGTTGATTTTATTACTTTATTCAACTTAACCATATCCAAATCATTTTTTAAAACACCTAATTCCTTTAAGAATTTAAACACTTTAATTAAAGTTGTTTTTTTTCTGTTCACTAAATCTTCATATTTAACCAATAAATACCTACCTTTTTCATTAAATTTTTTCCATGAATTATAGCTGAAATCCCATGAGCCTAAGAATGATGTACATGTTCCGTTATTTTTAATTTGAAAATTCATTTTGTCTATCATGGTATCAGTAGCTCTATCTGTATTTAAGCTATAGTGGTAAGCAAAGGATGACACAACATTTCTAGGGTCCCTCACTATATAAATTACACCAAGCGAGTTACGTAAATTGGTAAAATTACAACCATGCATTTTACATAAACTACTGTGAGTTTTAAAAAATTTTAAATTTCTATTTTCAAAGTTAAGTAATTCTTGAGCTTTTATAAAATTTTTAAAAACTTCTTCGTCATTATTTATATCTATTCCTAGTTTTGTAAATTGATTTTGAGTGGGGAATTGACTAATCTTGTAAAGATTATTAAAATTAAAATCACCATCTTGAGAGAAAAAATAGGATCCCAAAATCGATCTTAATAATGTGTTTCCACTCTTGGGATATGAAGCTAACCAAAAAATCATAGTTGATTATGATATTTTAAAATAAAAAATAAAATAAAAAAAGCCTAAAATAAGTTTTTAGATTTTTTTTTTTTAAGAAAAATATAAAAAGCTCCACTACCTCCATCATCTATTTTTGCATCTTGTATTTCAAATATAAGATTCATTAAACTTTCATTTTTTTCTATAAATTCTGGGACAGAGTATTTTAAAATACTTAGATCTTTTGAAACATAAGGGTCTTTCTCATTTTGTGAGTGTATCCCTTTGCCTGTTACAATTATCAGCTTATGTGCATTTTCGTGGTAAGATTTATTGATAAAATTTTCAATTTTTTCATTAGCCTGATCAAGAGTATAACCATGTAGATCGAGTGTTTTAGTTTTTAAAAATTTTTTATTTTTGAGGGCTAAATCTTTATTGGGTACTTTCTCTTTATTAGAAAGGAAATTTTCCCAATCACTTTTATCTTTGTCTGAGATTTTATTACTCAATTAGGTTAGTGTATTAACAAGTTGCCAGTTAGGGTTTGCTGACGTTACATCTCTTGAAAAAACCCAAGTATCATAAATTTTTTTAATTTTTTCTGGATCTCCAGATATAATATTTTTTTCTTTATCTCTTATGCACGTTATAACTTCTGCAATAAAATCTACGGTAACATTTAATATTTTATCTATCTTTTTATGATCTTTAATTATTGCTGAATTAATACCTATAAAAGTTATTTCTGCATAATGTCCTCTGTCGTTTCTTTCTTTCAACGCGTCATTAAACTGTTTATAAATAACATTATTTAAAAGTGGTTTGCTTGTGGTTAGCTTATTATCATTGTCACTAAAATCAGTAATAATGGTCTCATAAGCAATTTGAGCACCTGTTAAGAATTCTTTTTGAGCATCACTATCGAAATTTTCATTAGAAACCTTTATCTCTTTTGATTTAACTTTTTTTAAAACTTCTTCAAATTGTGGTGGGGCTTTACCATCAAAACCGGTTCTTTTTCCCAATATCCCTCTAAGTCTTAGGAAGATGAATCCAGCGATCATTGCTAAAAGAATTATGTCTATATATTCAAAACTGTAAGTCATAGTCTTATAATAATTACTATGTTGATTAATTTCAACCAGCAATTTAGATTAAGGACAAATGAACTCAATTTTATTATCAATAATTTTAATTCCAGTAATAGAAATTTATCTTTTAATTAAAATTGGCTCTCAAATTGGAGCTATAACTACAATTTTACTAATTTTTTCTACAGCTATAATTGGAATTTATTATGCAAAATATGAAGGTTTAAATACTCTTAAATCAGGATTTGTACAATTAAGTAAAAATAAACCACCAACCTACGAGATGATTTCTGGAGCTGCCATTGCATTTGCAGCATTACTTTTAATTATTCCAGGATTTGCAACTGATATTTTAGGATTTTTACTAATTTTTCCAATAAGTAGAGGTTTTTTTTTTAGTATACTTTCAAAAAAATTTAAACATAAGGAAACTAAACAAAATAATTTTATAGATGGAGACTATGAGGATATAGAAGATGACGATGACAGAAAAATATAAAATTTTAGGAAAATACATAAAAGATATGTCTAGTGAAACTAAAGACATTGAAACTTATTTATTTGTAAAGGATAGAATTGCAAAATATCAACTTGGTATAGACATAACTTCAAAACCACTAAAAAATAAACTTATCGAGATTAATACAAATTTAAAATTTCAAGATAATGAAGAAAGTGATAAAAAATCACTCTTCGAAATAATTTACTCTACAATTATTAAAATAGATGATGAGATAAAAGATAAGAAAGAACTAGAAAAAATAATATTATGTGATGTTCAAATTAAAATTTATCCTGATCTAGAAAAGTCTCTTTTGGATCTGCTACACAATTCTGGCTTTCAAGGAATTAAGTTTGAGAAAAAAGTAGATTTTGAAGCCTTATATAACAATAAATTTAATTAAAATAATTTTTTTTTAAATTACTTTTTAAATATTCTTTATGTTTTTTTAACTCATCATCACTTGGTAAAACTATTTTTTTAAAATATTCTGTAACAGTGCTGTTATTTACTTTTAATTGAGAATCTTGATTTTGAAAATTAAGAGTTGGTTCTTTTTGATCTATTAAATTAATGTAAACTTTTGCAAGCAAATCACAGTCGATTAATGCTGTATGATTGATTCTTTTTGAATTATCTACTCGATACCTTTTACAAAGAGCGTCCAAACTAACTGGAGAACCAGGAAATTTGTCTCTAGCTAAAATTAAGGTATCAATTACTTTGTTAGTTAGTTTTTTTTTTCCTAATAAAGAAAGTTCATTGTTAAGATGACCAAGGTCAAATTCAGCATTATGGATTATTAATCTCTTGTCTTTTATAAAATCTAAAAATTCTTCTCCAACTTCACTAAATTTTTTTTGTTTAGATAAAAAATCGTCAGTATATCCATGAACCTCTAGAGCTTTTTCAGAAACTTTTCTTTCAGGATTTAGATAGCAATGAAATTTATTTTTAGTCGGAATTAAATCATTTAACTCTATACAGCCTATTTCTACAATTCTATGACCTTCTTTAATTGAAATACCTGTTGTTTCGGTGTCTAATACTATTTCTTTCATTTATAAAATTTTTTTTAAAATATTCTTTATTTCTTTTTTTACAGCTGTTTTCATAAAATTGTTTTTAATTATAAATTTTGATTTTTTTTTCTTATAACTTAACGAATACTGGATATTTTTAAATAAATTTAATAATTTCAAATTAAAATTATTTCTTTTTTTTAATCTTTTATAAATATCATTTTTATTAGATTGAACAAAGATCAAAATATCTTTTTTTTCATTAATTTTATTTTCCAATAAAAGAGGAATATCAAGAATAACAAATTTTTTATTTTTATTTTTTTTTAAAAAAATATTTAGTTTTTTTCTTATTTCTAGATGAACAATTTTGATAATTTTTTTTAGATTGTTTTTATTAGTTAATATTGCATTTGAAACTTGTTTTTTATCAATAGGAAACGAATGTATATACTTTGGTAATTTTTTATTTAATTTTTTGTAAATTGTTTTATTCTTTTTATATAATTTGTTAACCTCTACATCTGCATTGAAAACTGGATAACCAAATTCTTTAGCAACATAACTTTTGCCAGAACCAATATCTCCTAAAATTCCTATTCTAATCATTATTTAAAAGTTTAATTATTTCATTATTAATTTTTGGCCGAACTCCATGCCATAGATGAAATGATAAAAAAGCTTGATAAATAAACATTAATTTACCGTTTTCTATTTCATTACCCAGTCTTTTTCCTATTTTTAAAAAATTTGTTTCATTTGGATTATAGATTACATCATAAAACAATTTATTTTTTCCAATTTTAGTAAAGTCTAAATTTATTTCATCGTTCTTATTGAGCCCAATGCTGGTAGCATTAATTATCACATCAAACTCTGGAATAACTCCCCAATTTACAATTTTCAGATTTTTGAATAAATTATTTAATTCTTCAGCTTTATTTTTTGTTCTGTTGCTTATAACTATTTCAGAAACTTTCATTCTATTTAAGGCAAAAATAATTGATGGAACAACTCCACCCGCTCCTAATATAAATATTTTTTTACCTTTAATATTAAATTTTAAATTTTTGATGGCCATTTCAAAGCCTTCTATGTCTGTATTGTGCCCAACCACCCTATTATTTTTAAAATAAATTGTATTAACTGATTGAGTTTTTTCAGCCTCAAAACTTAAATCATCTAAGTAATTTATAACCTTTCTTTTAAAGGGTACTGTAATATTCACTCCATTTATTTTTTGCTCCCTTATTTCTATAATTAAATTTTCAATTTCATTTTCATCTAATTTTTTTTTTTCATAAATGGCTTTGATGTTGTTTTCCTTAATCCAATAATTATGTAATCTAGGCGACAAAGAATGCTCTATGGGATTTCCTATAACTAAATAATTTTTCATTTTTATAAATTTAAATATTGTTTAATTTCATTTATTGGTAGGCCCATTATAGTGTTTTCATCTCCCTCAATGCTTTCAAATAAGTTTCGTCCTTCACCTTCAATTTGATATACATTGTAAGCATATAAAGCTTCGTCTGTTATTTTGTTTAAATATTGATTTAAATCTTGGTCTGAAAAATTTTTCATTTTAAGTGTTGCTTTGTCTGTATAATTCCAAATCATTGTACCATTTTTGGAAATACACACTGAACTAACTAGGTAATGTTTTTTACCATTTAATTTTTTTAGAATATCAAAGGCTTCTTTTCTATTTTGAGGTTTAGATATCAATTCTCCATCTAAATCTATTACGCTATCCGCACCTAAAACCATTTGATTTATAAATTTTAAGCTGACCTTATTTGCTTTAAGCTCTGCTAAGTTTTTTGAGATTATGCTTGGAGAGGCTTGCTCTTTTAAAAGACTTTCTTTTACGATATCTTCATCAACGTTTGAGGGTTCTACTTGGCAAGTTATATTATTTTTGTCCAGTATTTCTTTTCTTACTTTGCTTTTTGAAGCAAGGATAATTTTATTTAGCATTGTTTATATAAATTTCATGCATTTTTATTATTGATGCTGCGGTTTCCTCAACAGATTTTCTTGTAACATCAATAGAGGGCCATTTATATTTTTGAAATGTTTTTTTAGCATTTACTACTTCTTTTCTTATATTTTCTAAATCTGTATAACTTTTGTTTTCTGTTTCCTTTAAAGAGTTCATTCTATTTTTTCTTATATCAACCAATCTCTCTGGTTCTGTGTTTAAACCAATTACACAAGTCATTTGAGGATTGGATCTCAGTTTTTCAGGTAAAGAGTTTTCATTTACTAGTGGTATATTTGAAGTTTTAAATCCTTTATTTGCAAGATAAATTGCTGTTGGGGTTTTGCTTGTCCTACTTACACCAACTAAGATAATATCTGATTTTTCTATTTCATCAGGCAAATTTCCATCATCATGATTCATTGTAAATTGTATTGCCTCTATCCTCTCATAATACTCTTCGTTGAGTACGTGTTGGCCACTTGGTTCGTGTGATGCTTTTTGATTAAGTATTTTAGAAAAATTTAAAATTAAATTTCCTAAAACTCCAAAGCAAGGAATTTTTTTATCAGTACTAATATTTGCTAAATATTTTGCTAAATTATTATCTACAATTGTATATAAAATTACTGAATTATTATTTTTTTTTGCATCTTCTAAAATTTTAAGGATTTGATTTTCTGTTCTTGTAAAAGAATAAGAGTGAACCTTATATTCAATATTTTTAAATTGGGCCTTTAGAGCCAAAAATATTCTATCAAGTGTTTCTCCGGTAGAATCTGAAATTAGGTAAATTTGATATGTATTGCTCATGAATAAATTGTTAATAAATTTGTATTATTTTTATTTAATTACTCAATTTAAATATTGTAATATTATTCTTGTAAAATGTGTATTTTATTAACAAAAACAAACAATCGAATTAAATTATACAAGAAACTTAACAAAATACTAAAAAGCTACATTTTTAACAATATTATTAAAATTAAGATGTTATTAAACTGTTAATATAATGTTAATAAAAAGTTATCATCAAAGTTCACAACACATAATACTAATACAATAACTATATATATTATTTTAATATGACACCACTTCATGAAGTAATAATTAAAAAAAATACAAATATAAATCCAATATGGATAATGAGACAGGCTGGAAGGTATCTTCCTGAATTTAGAGAAATAAGAAAACTAAATCCTAACTTTATAAATTTATGTTTAAATGAAAATTTATCAGCTGAGATAACTCTACAACCTCTAAAAAGATTTAATCTCGACGCTGCAATAATTTTTTCAGATATCTTAATGGTGCCGTATGGTCTTAGTCAAAAGGTTGAGTTTGAAAAAGGTTTTGGGCCCAAACTTGGAGAAGTAAATTTGGAAGAGATGTCTAAAATAGATGAGATAGACTTTGTTGAAAGAGTCTATCCAGTTTATAAAGCGATAAAAAAAGTAAGCATAAATAGTATTACCAAAAACAAGAATACAATAGGTTTTGTTGGGGCTCCGTGGACTCTATTAGTTTATATAATTAACCAACAATCTCCTAAAAAAAAATTAAAAGATGATTTTTTTAAAGATGATTTTTTAATTAATAGAATTTTATTAATTTTAGAAAAATTTCTAAAAATCCATATTAAAAATCAAATTGACAATGGTGCAGACGTGATACAGATTTTTGATAGTTGGGCAGGACTATTAGAAAAAAAAGATTTACCTAATTACGTTTATTCACCTACTCTTAATCTTGTTAATTATGTTAAATCTTTAAATACGCCTGTTATTTGTTTTCCTAGAGAAATAAAAAATTATAGAGAATTTTGTGACATCGTTAAACCAGATGTGGTGGGTATTGATTATAATGTTGATCCAAAAAAAATTTTAAATGAAGTAAAAATTCCAATTCAAGGAGGGCTTGATCCAAAAATATTACTATCAGACAAAGAAACGTTAAAAAAAGAAGCGATAAAATATTTAGATATTTTTAAAAATCATCCTTATATTTTTAATTTAGGACACGGAGTTTTGCCAGAAACAGACCCTAATATGTTTGAATATTTAGTAAATACAGTAAAAAATTATTGATGAAAAAAGCTGTAATTCTTTTTAATTTAGGAGGCCCTGATAAGCTAGAAAATGTTGAACCATTTTTATTCAATTTATTTAATGACCCAGCAATATTAAATCTACCTACTTTTTTTAGATATCCTCTGGCTAAATTAATTTCTAATAGAAGAGCACCTACCGCTAAAAAGATTTACCAAGAACTTGGTGGCTCATCCCCCATTTTAAAACTGACAGAAGAACAATCAAAAGCACTTGAATTAAAACTTAACAATAATGATCATGCCTCAGAATACAAATGTTTTATTGTAATGAGATGTTGGCACCCAAGAGCAGAAGAAGTTGTAAATCATGTAAAAAATTTTGATCCAGATGAAATTATATTAATGCCTTTATACCCACAATATTCGGCAGCAACATCAGGATCATCAATAAAAGAATGGAAAGATATTTGTAAGAAAAATAATTTAAGAGTGAAAACAAGTACAATTTGTTGTTATCCAACAGATGATAATTTTATTCAAGCCCACAAAGAAGAAATAATAAAAAAAATTAATGTTCTAAATAATTTCAAATTAATATTCTCTGCACACGGTCTTCCAGAAAAAAATATAAAAAAAGGAGATCCTTACCAATGGCAAGTAGAACAATCAGTAAATAAAATTGTTAAGTCTCTAAATATTGAAAACTTGGATTGGGTATTAAGTTATCAAAGTCGGGTCGGACCCTTAAAGTGGATTAGTCCATCCACAGAAGACATAATTGTAGAAAATTCAAAATTAGGAAAACACATTGTTTTGGTTCCTATAGCGTTCGTATCAGAACACTCCGAAACTCTTGTTGAGCTAGATATAGAATATAAAGAATTGGCTGATAAAAATGGTTGTAAAAACTATACTAGAGTGCCAGCTTTGGGTACAAATGAAAATTATATAAAGGCCATGTCCAATTTAATAATTAACAAACAAGATTACAATTTTAATGGGGAACTTTTTCCTCCAAAGGTACAGTGTCCCAATCAATTTATTAAATGCCCATGTTTAAATTATGAATAGTTATTTATTATTTAAAAGTTTACATCTGATAGCTGTTGTCTCTTGGATGGCTGGTCTTTTGTATCTTCCAAGAATTTTTGTTTATCATGTTGAGAATAAACAAAAAAAGGAAGCCACAGATATATTTGAAGTAATGGAGAAAAGACTTTTCTTTTACATAATGCGTCCAGCGATGATTTTTACCTGGATCTTTGGTTTAATTTTAATTTATTTAAATGGGATAGAAATATTTTCTCAACTGTGGATGCAAGTAAAATTAGTTTTAGTGATCTTGTTATCTGCTTATAATGATTATCTCGGGAGATGCCTTTTGTCCCTTAAAAGTAATTCTAACTCCAAATCCTCAAAATTCTTTAGAATAATTAATGAAGTTCCTACAATAATGCTGATTTTGATAGTTTTTTTAGTCATTTTCAAGCCAATCTAGGGTTGAAATAACAATTGTAGTATATATATTAGTTATATCTTTATAGTCCTTACAAAATTCAAATCATGAACATTCAAGAGTTAAAATTAAAATCATCTGAACAACTTATTACTCAAGCCGAAGAACTTGGTATTGAGAACGCAAGTACATTAAGAAAACAAGAAATTCTTTTTGCCATTTTAAAAAAAGTTGCAGAAAAAGAAGAAATTACCGGAGCAGGTGTTTTACAATTATTACAAGATGGATTTGGTTTTCTAAGAGCAATGGAGTCAAACTATTTGCCAGGACCAGATGATATTTATGTGAGCCCAAGTCAAATTAGAAAATTTGGATTAAGAACAGGAGACACAATAGAAGGACCAGTTAGAGCACCCAAAGAAGGTGAAAGATATTTTGCATTACTTCAGGTTAGTAAAATTAATTTTGAAGAACCAGAAAAAGCAAGACATAAAATTGCGTTTGATAATTTAACACCTCTTTATCCAGATGAGCAAATGGTGATGGAAGTTGAAACTTCAAAAATTGAAAAAAAACCAGACCTTACACCTAGATTAATCGATCTTGTCAGTCCAATTGGAAAAGGCCAAAGATCAATAATAATTTCACCTCCTAAGGCTGGAAAGACAATGATTTTACAAAGTATTGCAAATTCAATTGCTAAGAATTATCCAAAAAGTTATTTGATTGTTTTATTAATTGATGAAAGACCTGAAGAGGTTACAGATATGCAAAGAACAGTTAAAGGTGAAGTAATCAGCTCCACCTTTGATGAACCTGCGCAAAGACACGTGGCTGTTGCAGAGATGGTTATAGAAAAGGCAAAAAGATTAACAGAACATAAAAAAGATGTTGTTATATTGTTGGACTCAATCACAAGATTAGGAAGAGCTTATAATGCAGTTATTCCAAGTTCTGGAAAAGTTTTAACTGGTGGTGTTGATGCCAATGCCCTTCAAAGACCAAAAAGATTTTTTGGTGCTGCAAGAAATATTGAAGAAGGTGGATCTTTAACAATCATTTCAACTGCTCTAATCGACACTGGTAGCAGAATGGATGAAGTTATTTTCGAAGAATTTAAGGGAACAGGTAATAGCGAAACTGTTCTTGATAGAAAAATAGCAGATAAAAGAATTTATCCGGCAATCGATATAACAAAATCAGGAAC
>Ga0315320_10003609_pt1 | contig 12682 bp, 8 predicted proteins | sample M140m21515metaG_FD_203458 | JGI IMG/M metagenome (GOLD analysis project Ga0315320, IMG submission 203458) | Ammonia-oxidizing marine archaeal communities from Monterey Bay, California, United States - M1 40m 21515 | ecosystem: Environmental > Aquatic > Marine > Coastal | place: USA: California...
AAAGCCAAGGCCACAAGGCACAAATACAGCAACGTACTGTGCTTTTCATACCGTCCACGTAGAGCCAAACTTGTGCCCACCAACACGCATAAAATTGTGAGTCCCACCCGCGCCCAATGATGGACGCCGCCAAAGGCCAAGGTGGCAACAGGCAGCAACCCAAGCAGTACACCGACGGCGATCGGAGACGGTCTGCGGGTCGTTGTTGTGGTGGTTGGCGTCTTCACGTGGTAACTTCGAGGCTCAAGATAGCCGACGCTTTACGGTTCTCTTACCAAAAGGGGCATAAAAACTGTCATTCTGAAGCGTCAGGCACTGAACCATTTAACTGACCTTTCCGATACCAGGGTTGTATGTTCCAGAGCGACAACGATAATCACCGCGAAGCAACACTGCTTCATTACTGGCGAATCCTCAAAAAACGGCAGCTGACTGTTGCCATGTTTTGTGGAATCCTCATGGGCACAGTTGCCATCGGCACCTTGCTTTCGACACCGTACTACGGCTCGTCGGCCACCATCGAAATCAGCCCCAACTCGCCCAGCGTCTTGGGACAGGACGATCTCTCCGAAGTGGTGAGCCTCTCGGCAGTGGACGAGCGCCGCGCGTACTACGCCACGCAATATCGCATCATGGGCAGTCGATCTGTGATCGAAGAAACCGTGCTCCGGCTCCAAGAGCGACACGGCATCACAGACTTTGACCAAGAAGAGTCACCGTACAAGTTCTTTAAGAAACACCTGGAGATCAAGCCCGAACTCGACAGTCGCTTGGTCCACATCATTGTGGAATACCCGGATGCAGAGAAGGCATCCCTCTTCTCCAACACGCTGGCCGAAACCTACATGGAGCTCAACCTGCAGCGTTCATTGAATACAGCACAGGCTGCATTCCAATGGCTGCGTGAACAACAAGAAGTCTATCGGCAACGAAAGTATGAGTCCGATCAAGAGGTCCACGACTTCAAGTATCAAAACCGGCTGGGTGAGGTGGAATCCGTCAACAGCACATTGGGCGAACTGCGCACCCGGCTGGGCGAAACACATGCGGAGCGGGTATCCCTCGAGGCGACCCATTCACGAGGCAAGACTCTCGCACGAGCACAACAGTGGACAGGACTCGCAACCCATTTGAGTGAGGAAAGCCCTGTACTTCAAAGCCTGCTCCAAACGACGCGAACCGCTGAACAAGAGCGTGACGGCCTGGCCTCACGATACCTCCCCGACCACCCCAAAATGGTACGGGCCGAAGCGGCGCTTGAAGGACTCAACACCCAAATCAAAGCCCAAGTTCTCCAGCTCATGAGCGGAAAGCAAGCTGAGATCAAGATTGTAATGGAGCGCGAAGAAGCGCTTCGTTCCGCGGTGACAAACGCGGAAGGTGAACTCAAAGGACTCGAACGCAAAGGCATCGAACTGGCCTTCTTACAGGCTGACGCCGACAAAAATGCTGGACTGTTCGCCAACCTCGACACGCGCATGAGTGAAGTCGATCTGGCTTCGCTGGTCCAATCGAACAACATCTGGTTTATCGACCGGGCCGTACCCATCTTGGACAAGGTCCGACCGAAACTCACCACAAACTTGCCCATGGCTTTCCTCATTGGTCTGCTTGGCGGCATCGCACTCGCCTTCTTTATGGAGTACGTCGACGCCACCATTAAGAGCCGCGAAGACCTCGAAGAAGTGGTCGGCGTTCCATTCCTTGGGGCGGTCCCCGTACTGACTACGTCCGACCTATTGAGTCTGGAAAATGACCGAGACCGATCGATCTACGTCAACGCAAGACCCCGTTCCACCGCAGCGGAGGCACTCCGAAGCATTCGGACCAACATCTTGTTCCGAACACCAGACAACGGCCCCCAGAAACGCCTGCTGATTGCATCGGCGGTTCCACGGGAAGGCAAAAGCTTCATTTCGTCCAATCTCGCGACCATCATCGCGATGACGGGAAGCCGTGTCCTACTCATCGATGCCGACCTTCGTCGTCCGACCCAGCACAAACTGTTTGGGCACACCAACGAACGAGGATTGAGCACCGTTCTTGTAGGGGATGGCACCCTGGAACAATGTGTACAACGCACACACGTCAAAGGACTCGATCTATTGGCCTCGGGCCCACGCCCCCCAAACCCTGCTGAACTGTTGGGTGGGGAGTCGATGGAGAAGCTCATTGAGACCAATACCAGCTACGACTTTGTCATCATTGATTCCAGCCCCATTGGTGCTGTGGCCGACCCACTGATCTTGTCTCGCTTCGTCGACGGGGTCCTCATGGTCATCGAGTCCAACAAAACCAACCGCGACCACGTACTGCAGTGTCGTTCACGACTTTCCGAAGTGAAGGCCAATATTCTTGGCGCCATCGTGAATAAGCTCGATATTCGTCGTACGGGCTACGGATACTACTACTATTACGACTACAACTCGACCTACGGTGACCCACCTGAAGAGCGCCAGACAGGGTGATGTAGTATGCGAACTTTTCTGATCGCATTTGCGCTCTCGTTCTTCTTCGGTATCGGCCTGACTTGGGTGATCCGAAACCTGGCTATCCGTTGGAAGCTGTACGACGAACCGGAGGGACGGAAGATCCACAACCGACCCATCCCCCGTTTGGGTGGCATCGCGGTCATGGTTGCGTTCTGTATGCCATTGATCGGACTGGCCTGGTGGGACAACGATATTGCAGATGCCCTGTTCCGAGAAAAGGGTTTATTGATTGCACTTGTCGGTGGCGGAAGCCTGATCGCTGCGCTGGGAATCCACGACGACCTGAAAGGCTCCCGCGCCCTGATCAAGTTGATTGGCCAAACCACGGCAGCGATGGTGGTCTTTCATGCAGGCGTACAGATCGATGTCGTAAGCGTTCCTTTCATGGGACACATTGCGCTCGGCGTATGGGCATTTCCAGTCACCGTTTTTTGGGTGGTTTTGGTCACCAATGCCATAAATCTTATCGATGGGCTGGATGGACTTGCTGGCGGAGTCGCCGTTTTGGCGGGCACCACACTGTTCGTGATGAGCCTTGTTGAGGGGAATGTCGTCGGTGCACTGCTGCTCATCTCCATGGTGGGAGCCACCCTCGGTTTCTTGCGCTTCAACTGGAATCCAGCATCGATTTTCTTGGGCGACACCGGGAGTCTTTTTCTGGGCTTTGTACTCGCGCTCACAAGCACCCACAGCTCCCAGAAGAGCTTTACTCTCTTCAGCATCATCGCCGCTTTTGTTGCGCTCGCACTGCCCATCTTTGATCTCTCGATGGCAGTGGTACGCCGTTATCTGACCGGAAAACCAGTGTTTGGGGCCGACCAATACCACGTTCACCACATTCTACTGCGCAAAGGAATGTCGCAAAAGCAGGCCGCGCTGAGCCTCCTCGGTGGAGCGACCGTACTTGGAGGATTCGCCCTTCTGTTCATCTACAGTTCGGACCGAATCTCCGCCCTGAGCATCGTCGCACTGGCCGCGATCACTGTCGTGGCCATTCACTTCCTTGGCTACGTCGACATTATTCGTGCTGGACGCCGATCTTTACTGTTCAGTAAAATTGAAAAAGCCGCCACGGACCGAACGTCCGCAGTCGATGCCATCCGAACCCAAATCCTGAATGCGTCGAATGAGGACGAACTGTGGCGACTCCTGGCACCCGCGGGCGAAGCGCTCGGCTTAGAAAGCTTCCGCTTTGAACTCCTGAGCACCACTGAAGATCAAAGCATGGAACGTCGAACCCTCGAGTGGCGCCGGAACCGAATACGCGAAGAGCAGCAGGTTCACATCCAGACCATGATGCGCACCGAGTTTCCGGTCCAATACGGAAAGGTCGTGTTTGGAACCATCCATCTTGAGTGGCTCCATGAAAACAGTATTTTTGACCCCCACCAACATGCGCTTGGTCGCATTCTTGCGGATGCTGTGGCCCAAGCCATGTGCACTGTGAGAGGCCTTGCTCCGGTTCAGCAACTGCGAACCGATCTGCGCGCATAGGCATCCTGGAGGGCGGTCTCATCAACACCATTGGTCAACAGATCTGGGAAGGTCTTCTCCTCTCCCTGCCCAAGCGGCCCGATATCCTTGCCATTCAGATGGTCGCAGGATTCGTCTTGCTGGCGTTGCTGAGTGGCATCATGTTTTTGGTGCCTCCCATGCAGGTGGCCGTCAGTGTTGCGGCCATCTTGACCTCCTTGTACTTCTTCACCCGGCCCTACTTGGCCCTGTTTTCCATCTTTGTGGTTCGAGCGATGCTGGACCTATTGTGGTGGATTCCCGGAACCATTGTTGGCCTGAACATGCTCCAACTGTTCTCAGCCGCGGTGTTCGTCCTCGTTGCAACACAGCTATTTTTGGACCTCAAAAGGATGCAAACTCATCCATGCTTTGAGTTGTTCCTTGGGTTCATGCTGCTCATCGCCATCGCTGTGGTTCGGTGCGACAGCATCGTGGCAAACCTGGCAAACATTGTCCGCTACACCGTTCCTTTCATTCTGTTTTTCATGGTGTCCATTCACTTCACAGAGCGTTCTTCGCGCCGGGGACTTCTGTATGTGATCGCCTGCATTGGGGTCATACCGGTTGCCATCAATTTGTACCATTTCAGTGCCGGTCAAATGAACCAGTACACCCTACACGGCTACGATCGCCTGCTGGGTGGGTACAAGAACTTGCACAACATGGCCCTAATGACACTCTTCTTCACGACCATATGGGTGTTGTGGATGGGCCAGGTCCGGAGTTGGGCGACCACAAGCTTGCTGATGGTGATTTCAGCAGCCGCAGCATTCACCATGTACAAAAGCTACATCCGAACTTCCGTACTTGGGCTCGGTGTATTCATACTGGCTTTGATCTATTTTCACCGTCGCTATCGACTCCTCGGGTTCGTGGGTGTGGCGGGTCTTGCCGGCATTCTGTTTAGCCCGGAAATTCAGGATCGATTCAGCGATATTTGGCTGCTATTCGACACAGAAAACATCACCCTCGACAAGCGCTCTATTGGCTCTGGCCGATGGGGATTGTGGACCATGTCAATGGCGGAATACCTGCGTATGCCCGTGTGGGATCAAATCCTCGGGCCGGGCCTTGGACAACACCTGGTTCTGACGCTGGACTTTGTCCGCCAATTCCACACCCGGAAAGGGTTTCAGTTGGACCCCCACAACGACATGCTGCTGTTGCTGTACCAGATTGGTCCCTTCGGTGTAATCATCTACCTGTGGATGCAGTGGAAGGTCCTCAAAGTTGCCGCTGAGGTGCGCATCATGGCGGCAGGCGAGCGATTTGCTACCCATCTTGCCGCCTACGCTGCAGCCATGACGGTCATGGTGTTCGTGACCAATATCGTCAACAATAGCTTCATCCACCGGACATCACCCGGCTGGTATTACTGGTGCATCTGTGGACTGTTGTTCGCAGAATATGGGCAGCTCAAACGAAAAGAAGCCGCCAAACAGCTCGAGCCTTTAACCACGGTGACCGAGACTGCGGCTTGAACGAAGAAGAGGGAGCGGCTAAAAAACGGCTTCCTGCAGCACAATCTGATCGTCTGGACGAAGCGCCACATCCGCCGCCTTGCCCTTCAGAATCTTTTTTAGGTTGATGTTGATGCGTTGCTCACCCCGGAGAATGTAAACCTCTCGGGTCCGTGCGGTACGCTTGGTTCCACCCGAGCGTGAAAGCGCTTGGGTGATCGTTATGCCTTCCGTGAAGGGCACAGCACCAGGCTTGTTCACTTCACCCGAAACATAGACCACCATCCCTTCAGACACTTGAACCACATCGCCCGACGACAGACGAAGATTCAGGCTGCTGTCGCGCATCATCTCATCGACAGAGATCGTGACTGAAGGCTGACTCTTGTCCTGAAATTGGACCCGAACTTCCGCCACTCCCGAACCCGTGACACCGCCGGCTTCGCCGATGACATCGAGCACCGTCATCTTTCCAGTCAGATGAACAGAACCTGGCTGCTTCACCGAACCCAAGACCTGAACCGGCTGACTTCCATATACCTTGACGGCGACTTGAATCTGCGGATCGCGGACGAACCGCGCCCCCAACGAGGCTGTCAATTTCGCATCGAGTGTGGCGACGGTTTGACCCTGCACCTCCACACGACCCAGAAGTGGGTAGTCGATATTCCCATCTTCACCGACCGTAAACGTTCCGCTCAGTTCATTCTCATCGAACACCTGAATACTCAGGGTGTCCCCTTCCCCCAGCAGATATCCATCTGCATCATCGAAAGCCCATGCGGCAGAGCCCACAGAGGCCATAATTACACCAATCATCAGTAAACACAGTTTCACAGCTTCCCTTCTCCTTCTCGAATTCACGAGCGTCCTGACCCTTAATATCGGATTGCTGAACAACATTCGCCACCCCAAAGGAAATTCAACCAGTTGCGGACCCGTTGGGATTCCAGCTATGAGGTCCTTTAGGAATCCTGAGGCACTTATGGTTCGCGTCTTGTATTTGATTGAAAATGGCTCTTATCGCTTCGACCACCGTGCGCGAAGAGAAGTCTGCACCTTGCGTGATGCGGGGTGCAAAGTCACCGTGATCTGTCCCGCTGTTGATGGTGAAAACCTTCGGGAAACCATGGACGAAAGTGTAGAGGTCTACCGGTACCGCTACCCAGAAGTGGGCAAAGGCTTCATGGCGCATCTGGGAGAATATGGTGCCAGCCTGAGCTGTATGAGCGGGATTATGGCCTACCTTTTTGCCACCGATGGCTTTGATGTGATCCATGCCGTGAATCCACCGGACTTGTTGTGGATCCTCGTCGCTCCCTACAAGGCCATGGGTAAACGCTTTGTTTTCGACCATTACGATCTCAACCCTGAACTGTTTGAAGATAAGTTCGCCGGTACAGGAGCCATGAAGGTCATGCCCGTGGTTCGCGCCGCTGAGAAGGCCAGTGTTCAACTCGCGGACTACGTGATCTCCACCAACGATAGTTACCGGCAGATTGCCATCGAACGATGCGGCAAGGACCCGGACAAGGTGCGGGTCGTACGCAATGGGCCCGATGTCTCACGGTTCAAAATGGTGGAGCCCCGAGCAGATGTCGTGGCACTCGGCGACATCATCATCGGCTATTTGGGCAATATGAACTCCCAGGATGGTCTCGACGTATTCGTTGAAATGGCCCGTATTTTACGCGACGACATGGGCCGGGATGACATTGGCTATGCCCTCGTGGGCTCTGGCGATGCCATGAAAGACCTGGTCGCACTTCGTAAAAAGCACAATCTTGAAGACAAGATGATGCTGTGCGGACGAATGAGTGCCGAAGAATTTATGCCGGTACTTTCCGCAGCTCACATCTGTGTCCAACCCGACCCTCCTGGCCGACTCAACGACGTCTCCACCATGAACAAGCCCATGGAATACATGGCCTTGGGCAAACCAGTGGTCACCTTCGAATTGAAAGAAACCATGGTGAGCGGCGGAGACGTCTGCCAGTACGTGGCCGGTGATGACCCGCGCGATCTGGCCGCCAAGGTCGCCGAATTGGCAGACGATGAGAAACTCCGCAAAGAGCTTGGGGAACGCGGCCTTGAGCGTGTACAGGACGTACTAAGTTGGCCACACCAGGCCCCAAATCTGTTGCAAATCTACGAAGAACTCTTCCCAGGAAAAATTGAATGGGGGAACGTCTCCGCATCGGCATGATCGGCCCGGGACTCGATGTCCCCGGCGGAATGACAGCCGTTCACCGTACGTGGCTGCGTAGCGCGGCCTTCGCAGACGTGGATGTCGATTATTTTGAGACCATGGGAGAGGGAAGTTTTCTCACGAAACTGGGTAAAAACATTGCCGGCCAAGGCCGCTTTGTAACCAAGCTTGCCACCGGATACCGACCCGATGTTTTCCACATTCATGTGGCGGACAGACGCTCCTTCTACCGCAAACTCGCCTACTTCGAAGAGGCTCACCTCACGGGTGTTCCCGTCGTGGTTCACATTCATGGTGCCGTCTTTGAAGACTTTCACGATGCACACCCCGCCAACGCGGCATCCATTCGGCACATGTTCACACGGGCTGCAATGGTGTTGGTCTTACACCAAAAGATCTACGACAAGAGCATCGAGTGGGCCGGAGAAACAGGGAATGTAGAAATTCTCTACAACCCCGCTGAGCTCCATACGTTTGATCCTCCATGGCCACGCCCAAAGGAACGCCCTCCCACTGTTTTAATGATGGGAGAAATCGGGGCGCGCAAAGGGGCCTTTGATCTCATGCAAGCCATTCCTACGGTACTGAACATCGTGCCCAATGCCCGCTTTCGATTCGCAGGCAATGGCGAAACCGACACCCTTCAATCCATGGCCGATGAACTGGGGATTACAACGCATGTCGATGTCATGGGCTGGACAGCCGGTGAAGACAAGACGGACGCGTTCCAAACCGCCGACGTCTATTGTCTCCCAAGTTACGCCGAAAATCTTCCCGTGAGCATCTTAGAGGCCATGGCTGCACGATTGCCGGTGGTTTCTACTCCTGTGGCGGGAACCCCAGAAGAAGTCATCGAGGGGGAGACTGGCTTTTTGGTGGAACCGGGCCATCAAACAGAACTTGCCGAACGCCTTATCCGACTGCTGGCCGACGAAGAACTTCGCAAGAAAATGGGTCTTGCTGGGAGAAAGCGAGCCGAAGAACACTTCGATAATGAGGTGGTCTGTCAGCGGCTCATCGCTTTGTGGCGGTCAACAATATCCACATGAAATTGAAGAGATATGGGCGAATTTCCGACCCTATGACTATAGTGGAGTGAGTCTAAATTGAGCGTACGAGTCATGAGTGAGAACAAATCTGTCTTAAATGAAGACGAAGCCGCACTGGTGGAGGCCCAATTCCGTGATGAATTGAAGGTCGAACACGACAGTCGGCAAGAGGCCCAACTCAAGCGAGAGCAGCGCTCCCGTGCGCGTTCGGCTCGCGTCAAACATGAATCCCAGATTCTTGCCGAGCAACAACTCAAGCAGCAGGTCCGGCAAGAATTCTATCGTGAGAATGACTACAAGTTGTATACCGACTCGGCAGGAAGAGAGCATTGGCTCACGACAGAAGAGTACGAGTGGCGAATGCGGGCCCGGGCTCGGCACGACCGAAATCGCCGTCGATTTTCATCACCAAAACTGGCTCAAAAGCGACAACTGCTCATGTATGGAGGGGCCGCTGTACTTGCCATTATTATGGGTGTGATCCTGATACTATGACCATCACAGTTGCCATTCCAACCTTGAATCGGCCAGGCGACATGGCCGAGTTCATGCCGACTCTGCAGACCCAAACCCTTCTTCCCGACCAGTTCATCGTGGTGGATGCTGGCGATCCCAGTGACCTCGCCGAACAGATGCAAACGGTACTGGGAGAGACAGGGATGGAGTTGCTGTATCTTCGCAGCGAAAAGGGACTCTGCCTTCAGCGAAATGTGGCCCTCGATCATGCGACTGGCGATATCATTTTCTTCTTTGATGACGATGTAGAGTTGGAACCCACCTACATTGAGAAAGTGATGGAATGCTTTGCCATTGAGAGCAGCCCCCCCATTGGCTGTGTACAAGGCACACTGATCGATCCGCCAGGAACCATCGATGGATGGAAGTCGTCGGTCTACCGTGCATTTGGACTGACCCATTGGACATCGGAACAAGATCCAGACCTATACATCGCGGGCGGAGTTCGCTTCTTGACCGACCCCAAGGACATCGTCGAGGTGCCGGTAGCCCAAGGCTGTCGAATGGCTTTTCGGCGCGAAGTCTTTGAAAACGAACGATTTGTTCAGTTTTTACCAGGGTACAACCAGAACGAAGATGTCGACATGACGTTTCGGGTAGGACGAAACTGGAAAATCCTGCAGACCCCTTTTGCAAAGCTGCTTCATAAAGAGTCACCGGTGAGTCGGATTCAGTACCCCGCACAACTCGGTCAAATCATCTATGCGCATTGGTACTTCTTTACTCGCCACCGGGACAAGACCCCCGCCTCCATTGCACAGTATGCGTGGTCACACTCTGGATTGATGACCCTGGCACTCGCACGGGCGGTCATCAAGGTGCAACCCGAGGTACTGCACGGGATCAAAGATGGGTACCAACGGTGTTTCAACGACCTGACATCCGACTGATTGTAGTCCTGCTCTTCAGTCTGCTCAGCACCAACATTTGGGCTGACACCATCCCCACGGGGCCGGGACGCAGCATTCAGGTCATCCCATGCATCGAACGTTCGTCCGCGGGCTGCTGGAAACATGCGCAGGTATTGAGCCGGTTCGCGGGAGAGAGCATTCCGCATGACAACCAGCCCAACATTCGCTTGGCTTGGGAGGGATCCGACCTGTTGGTGCGGGTTCGTGGAAAGAAAACATACGAGTCGGTTGAGGTGGTTGTCAGCCCGGGAGAGCGAGACAACCTCAATGCAGCACAACTGTTTGTGGCCCCGAATGGAGTCAGTCGTCATCACCTCAACCACCCTCTACCCTCGAACAAAATCCACGCCGCACGAATCCTGATCCGAAACAGAAGCGATGGTACCACTCGGACCTGGGCACCCATGGGGACTGCAGATTTAAGTCGACCCGCCCAGCTGTGGTTCTCTGCCGATATCCATCATCCCCCCCCCGTGTCGCTGTCTGAAAACACCAACGAGTGGACGGTGACCACCACGGCAAACGAGACCATCCAGATCGAACACCGAAGAGCCATTCTGCCCGTCGGTGGAAAAGGAGTCCCGACCCCATGGAAGGTCAAACCCTCATCGGGAAAGCCTTTCCCCTCGCCCCCACATACAGGTTGGTATGACATCCAGATCCGTAGCGGACATGGCGAACCACTCAGCCTGTCCACCGCAAGCGTGTACTGGAAGGCCGCTCTCAACGAGCGGGTGATTGAGCATGGGATCCACCCGGCCCCAAAAACCGTTCAGGTTGTCGCCGGTGGAGACTTTCACCTCGATGACAATGTTCGTCTCTGCGTGCCCGAATCGGACCTTGCATTCGCAGGAAAGTGGTTTTCGGACGAGCTCCTCCGGCTGACAGGAATCACATTGACTCCAGGCTGTGAGGCATCGAGTAGCATCCATTTTTCTCTCGACCACCAAGCGGACCTTCCCGATGAAGGCTTCCGTATCTACAGTAGTGAACAAAAAATTCAGATGATGGCCAAGGACTCCCAAGGCGCCCTATACGGGGCGATGGCCGTGGCCGACTTGATTGGGCTCGATAGCACAGCCCCCTCCATCGAGATCAGCGATTGGCCCACCGTAGCCACCCGCGCACTCTTTCATCACACTGTGCCCAACGCAGGGCGCATGGTGTCCCACACCGACACCATTGCCTTCATCGAGCGAGTGGTCGCCCGTGGTCGGTACAACATGCTGATTTTGAGCATGAGTGGGGCGATGCCCCTACCCTCTCGCCCCAAGCTTGTACGAAACGATGCATGGACATCCAAACAACTGCAACAGGTCCTGGACACAGCCGAGCAATACGGGATTGAAGTCATCCCCTCAATGTCGTCGCCGAGTCACAGCAGTTGGCTGGTCCGGGGGTACCCCGAGTTGTCCGAAGAAGGGGCCGGAAACTTGCTGTGCATGCAGCACCCTGGAACCCGGGCACTCTTAAAAGACCTCTACACCGATCTCGTGAAGGCATTTGATCAGCCGCGCTTTGTACACATCGGACACGATGAGATCCAGTTCCGGACCGTCCGAAAACACGAGGACCAACGGTGTCCACGATGCGAAGGCACCCCGCGCTGGCGCCTGCTCGAGGAAGACTTGCTGTGGAACCATCGGGTGCTGCAAGACCTTGGTGCACGTCCCATGCTGTGGTCGGACATGTTGGTCAAACAATGGAATGGTGGCTGGGACGGTATGTACCGGGTGGTCAACCGTATTCCAGACTCTATCCGCCCGGACTTTATGGTGATGAGTTGGGGGCGTGTGGGAGACACTGTCGGAACCTTGGTTCCCATGGGGTACCCCGTGATGCGCGGCAATACCGGCTACGGCGACTGGAAACGAGGGGGCTTGAGTCCCGTCGCAGCGGGGGTGGCCGGTGAAGTCTTGGCCCTGTTTGTACCCACGCCATGGAACAGCATGGATGGCTCAATGGAAGGCGTGCAAATGTACCACCACTGGTCCAATGCAATCCTGGCCGGGGCGACTGCTTGGGAGCCAAGAATTGAGGCGACACCCATTGAAACCACCCTGGGGTATCTGACAGAACACCCAGCCTATCTTCCGGGCTTCATCGCATGGCCATCGGGCTCACAGGCTCGGACATTCTCAGGCGACACCCCCACGGGTGAAAACAACCCATGGCGGTTGGATGACAAGGTGGATGTGCTGGGTACCCCCTACTCCGGCTTGATTCAGCTCGAAATTGAAGCCAAGGAATCCGAGCAGTTCCTGTTCGGACGAAAACTGGTTGGGATTTCCATGCTTCAATCGGTTTCGTTTCCAACCTCTGCCCGTTTGCGGATTGCGCACGCCCACCGAAAACAACCGAAACAAGCGGGCCATCCTGTGGCTCAAATTGAAGTGAACTACAGCAGCGGAGAAACACTCACGGTTCCGGTTCGAATCGGACTGCACACCCACAGCGCTGATGTCCCCTTGCGGGCATCTCTCCTATGGTCTGGAAGCGGCGGACTGTTCGTTGAAGCCAACTCGGAGGA
>Ga0315320_10003610_pt1 | contig 12680 bp, 10 predicted proteins | sample M140m21515metaG_FD_203458 | JGI IMG/M metagenome (GOLD analysis project Ga0315320, IMG submission 203458) | Ammonia-oxidizing marine archaeal communities from Monterey Bay, California, United States - M1 40m 21515 | ecosystem: Environmental > Aquatic > Marine > Coastal | place: USA: California...
TTAAAATATCCCAGTGAATACGCTTGAAGTAGAAAAACTTGCGGGCCTTTTGAAGGCCCTGGGTGAAGTCAACAGACTCTCGTTGGTGTGTCGGCTTTGCGACTGCAGCACTCCGCAAAACGCTATGTGTTTGTGTGAATGCTGCAATGTCGATGCGTCCGGCGTGTCTCGACATCTCAAGGTCCTCACGCAAGAGGGGGTTTTGAATGTTCAAAAGCGTGGTCGAGAGAGGCACTACTCGTTGAATAGAACCTACGTGGCAAATCAACTGCGAGAACTTGCCGAAAAAATAGAAATGGAAAAGGAGACGTCATGACTGAAGAAACCTGTGAATGTTCTTGTAAAAGCGACACCTGCTGCAAGGAAAACACCTGCAACTGTTGCGCAGAAGAGTGCTGCTGTAGCTAAGTGTGATTTCGAGCTTCGAGGCTCGACTGAATCGTCCGCTTCCTTTGAATAGGAGAGCGTTTGGTACATCGCTTGGCGCTGACTGAGGGAATTTTCTTTGATTGATTTCGCTCTGCGCGACGGTTCGGAGTTCGCTCCAAGGCGAACTCCATCTTGATGTGGCATCTTCTGCCTAGGAAGCTTAATTGCTTCGATGGAGGCTGAAGATGGTCGTCGTTTTGGTCTTGATGGGACCGTTGTCGACTCCACGGGAGCGCTGCTTGAGGCCCACGAGGTTGCCTGGGCCAGCCTCGGGCTCCAGCGCCCTCCCGACGAGGCAATCCTTGAACTGATCGGCGGATAAGTCACGTAAAGCACGTGAGCGGACATAGAGCAGATGGTCTGTCCACATGGCGAATTGCTCCACTGATAAAGCCAAGCGCCTGCTCGGCTCTCAGGCAAAGGGAAAGCTAGAAGAAGGGCTTTTAGCCATGATCGACTGGATCAAGCAGCAGGGACCGCGCCCCTTTGAACGCCACCTCAACCTAGAGATCGACCAGCCCTCAGCGTCTATTACCTGGTCGCAGAAGCTGCTTTGATGGAGCCCGACTCTAAAAACGAGCTCCGCTTATGCCAGCTGAAGCAGCAATTCGAAGAGCTCCTGAAGCGAGAAACCAGGCTGCATCAACCAGGCGTCAGAGAGGCCTATCGCCCAGAGCTCGATCGCCTCTTGTCTCAGGCTCCAGAGGTGATTGAGTCCACGCGCCCCGGTGATGACGAAGACAAGAAGCTCTGGGTGCAGACTGCGCGTCTTTTAGTGCGGGCCTACGCGAGTCGCAGTGAAGCGGCACGCTATGGGGCAGGGCAGCTGTCACGGAGCGCTCAGCGCGCTCCCACTCTGAAAGACTGCAATGCTGGCTGGCGTCAGGTTGCTGTCATCGCTCAAGACGCGCGCGCCGCTGCTGATAGTGCTCAGCCTCTCGCTCAAGAGTTGGGTAACTTTCGCTCTTTGGCGTTTGCTCAGCGCGCAAAAGCGGCGGCAGAATCAGCGGCGCAGATCGTCGCTGAGCGCAATCAGGCCTACACCTTTCACACCCTCCCAGAATTTTCATTCGGTGAAGGTTGGTACGTGGCGGCCGCGGCTCTTTTGCACCAGATTTCGGTCCAGGTGTGGCCGGGTACGCCTCAAGAGCAGCAGGCGCATGCCTTTTTACAGGCCGCAGGTTTAGCTCGACGCCTTCAGCCTTATCGCTCACGCCCCGCGAATCCAAAGCAATTGACCGCTCTCATCGCTGAGTCGTTCGCCGCTTCAGCTTCAAGCGCCCAAACTCAGCTGCGTTCCGCATTTTTAGGCGCAGCACATCCTCCAGAAACCCTCTGCGCCTGGGTGCAAGCCAAGCTAAACGCAGCCCCTCAGCAAGATAAGCAGGGCGAGCTGCCCCCGACTTCGCCGCTTAAACAAGAGCAAAAGGTGCTTTTATGGGTGCGCATCAGTGGGCATGACCCCCACCGGAATACAAGCTTCGCCGAGCTGGCTCAATTAGCCCAGCTCCTCGTCGACGCTGGGATCACGCCCATCTACTTTGGCGATCAAATCCCAGAAGATGCTCTCATGCCTCCGGGCGTTGACCTCACCCTATGCTGGAAAGAGCCTCTATTTCAGGGCCTTGACCAGCGCCGAGCCCAGCTGCATCTCTTTGAAGTATTGCGCCAAAAGCATGAGCTCATTGCACAAATCGGCGTGACGACCGCTGGCATGGACGGCCCTGCGCTCATGGGGCTCCCCACTTTCTACCTCACTGACGAGCCCAATCTACGCATGGGTCAATGGGTGGGACGCGTCCCTGGCTACCAAGAAGTGGTGCGCACTCCAGGCTATCAATCAGCTCTTATTTCAGCCCTTGTCTCACTCTCGCCTTGCTCCGCCGATAAAACGGCACCGTGAAAGTACCGCGAAGCCTTTATCGCAGAGGAGAGTTCGGGCAGACGGAACAACGCCTAGTTCAGGCGGGGTAGGGCTGCGCAAGGCTAGGAGGTCCTTGTGTTGGCTCCCAAACGTGCCTGCTCCCTAAAAGGAGCAGCCGCTCGGGGACACCTCGAAGCTCAAGGTGTGCCACGTGCCGATGCTCGGAGCCGACCCGGCGGCCAGCGTCGCCGTGTAGCCGGCCACGCCGGTATCAATGGTGGCCGTCCCGTCCGGGTTGAGCTTGCCGCTCATGAAGTCACCGATGCAGTTCCATGGACAGCAAGCGTGGCAGCTGGACGGAGGGAGGCCTGCGGTCAGGGCCGGCCCAAGGATGCCGTTCGAGCCCCAGTAGATGTCGACCTCCACCGCGAGACCGTCGTCCCACCTGATGGGGGTCGTGTATTCGGAGAAGTGATTCCAGTCGGAGTTCACGTTGACCGTGCCGCCCGAGATGTTCGTCGACCCGCAGCCGCTACAGCCGCACGACCGATACCAGCCACCCCCGGACGAGAAGAGCGAGGAGTACCTGACGGTCGTCCCCGTCAAGTCGCTCGCCGTCAACGAGTCGAACATGGACCCCGACCCCGCAGGCACGCCGTTCGCCGAGAGCCTCAAATAGCGGTTCGGAGTGACGGAGAGGGCCGGGGCCGTCTCCGTGACGGAGAAGACGGCCACTCCATCCAAAGACAACGTGTAGTCGACCTCGCAGATCCCGGTACCCAACGGCCCTTCACTGTCACTCCCCACGCTCCCGTTGGCCTGGAGGTCGTTCGGCGTCACTTCACACGTCCAGGTCTCCCCCGCCGTGGTGTTGGTGGACGCCAGCGTCGACCCCGTGAGGCCTGTAGGAGAGCCGTTCTGGAGCCAAGCGTAGGTGTACGTGGGCGTATCGCCCGGGTCATCGTCCGACGACGGTGTGGTGACGGTGCAGATGAGGTCGTCCGCGTCTGTGGCGCCCGATGGGGTGACCGTCACCCCTGGAGCCGTCGGCGGCGTGTTGAGAATCACAACCGGGCTCGAGACCACCGGCGTACCAGACGACGAAGCGTCCATGGGGGTCACCTGGACGGTGATGCTGTCGTTCTTGTCAAACTCGGTGATGCCAGCGAGCGTCGGCGAGTCGGTGCCGATGGGCGTGGTCCCTGAGAACCACTCGTACATGTACGCGGGGCTGTCCCCATCCGCGTCGAACCAGCCTGACAGGGTCGCCGTGAGCAGCGTGTCCGTGTACGCCGTCGTGGGGGTGATGGCCACGCTCGTGATGGATGGGGCGGTGTTCCCCACCGTGACGGGTGCCGATGTAACGGGAGTCCCTGGCGTCGTGCCATCCGTAGGCGTGGCCGTGCACGCGATGGCCTGGCCTGCATCGAAGGATGTGCCCGTGATGCTCTGGGTCGTAACGGAGTTCGCCCCCGCGACGGTCCATTGCCAGGTGTAGGCGGGAGTGGTGTCGGCGGGGTCTATGTCGCTCCAGCCGGCTGGGGTGCACGTAAACGTGGTGTTCTCTCCACCTGACGTGGGGCTGATGCTGACGCTCGTGATGGACGGAGCGGTGTTGTCCACCAGGATCCCGGTGGAGATGACGGGCGTGCCGTCCTCGAGCCCATCGTTGGGGGTGGCGGTGACGGTGACCGTCTGGCCCTTGTCGAAGCTCGTGCCGTTGAGCGTCGTGCCCGTGGCTCCGTTGACCGGCGCGCCGTCCACGCTCCACTGCCAGGACACGGTGACCGACTGGCCGTCCACGTCGTTCGTGGCGGCGTACGACGCGGTGAACGTCGTCGCTTCGGTGCCCGCCGGCGGCGTAATCGCTACGCCCGACACGCCCGATGGCGTGTTGATGGCGGCAGTGTTGGAGTTCACCGGCAGGCCGACGGACTGCCCATCGAACGGCGTCACTTCGCAATACAGCGCGGTGCCTGCCACTTCGCCCGTGGGCGTGAAGCTCGCGCCCGTTGCGCCAGTCACTGCAGAGCCGCCCGCGTACCACTGGTACTGGTACCCAGCAGGGTCCCCGTCCGCGTCGGCCCAGCCGGCCGGCGTCACCGTGAACAGGGTCGAGTCCAGACCCACCGTCGGCGCAACCGTCGCGCTTGTGATCGACGGGACGCTGTTGTTGATGGACACGGCCGCCGTGCCGGCCGCCGAGGTGGCGAGGCCATCGGTCGCGACGACCGCGAGGGACCAGGTCTGGAGGTTCGCTGTGTCCGATGACGGGATGGTCAGCAGGCCGCTGTAGGCAGGGGCGGGGTTCCCGTTCAGAGACCATTCGTAGGTGTAGGAGATGGTGTTCGGGCCGTTGTCAGGGTCTGCCGACGGTGTGTCAATCACCAAGGACAGGTCGTCTGTAGTCAAGGGAGCGGCGGGGGTGATGGAGACGACGGGTGCTGTGGGGCTCGCGTTCACGTCCAGGGTCACTGTGTCCGTGCCCGTCAAACCCACCGAGTCCGTCGCCGTCAGGGTGATCACGTGGGTGCCCGCCGTGAGGCCCGTCACCGGCAGGCCCACAATCCCCGACGAATCAGGCGTCGAGCTGCCTAGCGCGCCGTCAAGGCTGGAGGTCCACTCCACGGTGAGGTTCGTCTCGGCGTCCTCGGCGTCCGCCACCACGCCCGCGAACGCCACCGTCTCGTTGTCGTTCACCGTCGTATTCGCCACCGGCGCGTCGATTTGGACTGTGGGAGGAGTCGAGATGGTGACGAAGATGAAGTCCGAGCAGGTCCCACCTACTTCGTCCGTGACGCTCATCGTAATGGTGTGCGCAGCGGCGGTTAGGCTGCTGGTCTGCAGTCCGACGTCACCCGCGGTGCTGGGGGTGGCATCTCCCAAGGGCCCGTCCACGTTGGACTCAAAGCTGACGGTCAGCCAGTCGGCAGGGACGTCCACGTCACCGACGGTGCCTTCAAACGTGACCAGGTCGCCGATGGGGAAAGACGACTGGTTGGCAGGCCCCGTAATCGCGCACGTCGGAGACGTATTCGGAGGGCCCACGCTGATGGTCACCGTGTCCGTGCCGGTGTTCCCGCCCATGTCCGTGGCCGTCGCAATCAAGACGTAGGTGCCGGTGGCGAGGTCCGTAGCCGAGGTGCTCAGCCCCGATGAGTCTGGCGTGAGGTCGCTCTCCAGCGTGTCGCCGTCCTCGATAGCCCACGAAACACGCAGGTCTGCGGGCAGGTTCTCGGCATCATTCGCGTTCGCCTGAAGCGTCACCGGCAGGTCCGCGTAGTACACGCCGCTCGCCGTGGGCTCCACGATGGAGATGGTGGGGGCCGCATCCGGCGTCACCACCAGGTCCACGGTCGCCTGCCCCGATGCTCCATCCCCATCGCGCACCGCGAGGGTGATGGTGTGAGTTCCGGGAGAGAGCGACGACGTCGCGAAGGTCGTGACCCCCTCCGCGTCGGGAGCACCCACCAGAAGCTCCCCGTCCAACGAACTGGACCAGGTCACACCCAGGTCAACCTCCGATGTTGTCTGGTCCTGAGCCGTTCCCGAAAACGTCACCTCAGAGCCTTCGAGGACCTCCGTCCCTACGGACGGCTGCTCGATGGTCGCTGTCGGAGGCGTGTTGTTGGCGTTCACCGCCTGGTCAGAGCAGCCAGCCGCAATGAGCGACAAGAGGAGCAGGACGGACGGCAGGTGGAGTGAGCGGGATAGGCGCATGGCAGGTCCTCACGAGCGGGTCACAGCACTCTTTCCGAGCGGTGACGAGCCCTCGTTTCTGGCTTCAGAGCGCCTGCAATATACAAAGGGCAGTGTAGTGGGGAGGCAAAGGGTGTTCGCGAGATTGCCCCCCCCTCGCCTCGGGGGTGCAGGAGCAGCGAACCACCGAACCACCGAGCCACAAGGCCACCAGGCCACCGCCACGCGAAGCCACCGACACGCGCTGCGAGAGTGTTCCCTTATCGAGGCTAGGTGCGGGGGGTCAGGGGGTCAGAGTTCCGTTCGGGCGTTGGGTTGGCCGACCTTGGAGCCAACATAAGGACCTCCTGCTCCCCAGGAATAGGTCAATCACGGCCCAGCCCATCTGCTCTACGTCCGATCACGTGCTTTATGTGACCTATTCGCCAAAACGCGTTGGCGTCCAACGAAGAGTCCTGCGTCAGGGCTGCGGTCGCACGCTGGGCACCTCGCACACGAGCGCGACAGCACTAATCACATCCCAGTGGTTTGAAGGATCCATCTTTCTAGCGCCGGCGACCCCAGCGGCAGCGTTCGCCTCGGCGAGGGCCAGCGCAGTTCCAACCGAATCATTGATTGCACCCAGAGTGTTCTCGTAGATACAGAGGAGAATCGCGTTTTTGTCCTCCAGCTGAATATCGTCGGATTCAAACGCCATTACGATTGCCTGGAGGACCACCACCGCGCGGGTCACCTGCTCCTGGGAGAGACTCTCCTCGGCAGGGGCGGTCGCGGTCGAAGGCGTGGCCTGTTCGGCGGGCGGAGCGGCCTGTTCGGCGGGCGGAGCGGCCTGTTCGGCGGGCGGAGCGGCCTCTTGCGCCAAGGCGGGACCGGCTGCGGCGATGGCGAGCGCTACGCACGCGACCCAAGACTTCAACATGTTCACTCTGCCCTTCTACACTTCCCTCATCCTGTCCATCGACGTTGATTCGCGAAGGATAGGAAGCGTCATCCACTGCTGGCGGATAAGTCACATAAAGCACGTTATCGGATGTAGAGCGGATGGGGTGGCAGGATTGACCTATTCCTGGGTGGCAGGAGGTCTTTATGGTGCCTACGACACCCGGGCGGGGTACGCCGCGTTGGACGAAGTTCGGATGCCGGGGCTCGCCGAGCCGCAGCAGACGCCCCGGGCGGCTGCAGCGGTCCCAGCTCTCAACCCTCAGCCATCCACCACCGGCCAGGCCTCCACGCGGTCGGGCGCGGGCATGGTCTCGAATCGACGGGCTTGCACCGTGGGCAGGCCCAGAGTCTTCGCCTTGAGGATGCGGTGCACCCCATCGAGCACCACTCCCTTGGCATCTAGGAGGATGGGGAAGCTGAGGTCGGCCTGCTGGATCCGCATGCAGTGGTCGTAGACGCTGCGCACCGTGGGCACATTGACGCCGCAGAACCACATGTCGATGTCCATGCCGGTGAAGTCCTCGATGTCGAAGTCGAAGACGGGCAGCTCGACGGACAGCTCCCAGAGCCGGCGCACCCGCCACACATGCCGCTGCCCATTCTCGACGAAGGCATAGTGCTGGGTGTCGTAGAAGTCTTCTTTCATGGGCTCCATCCTCGGGCGCCAGCACTCAGCCCCCCTCTTCTTCCACCCGAACCTCCTGGCCCGGCCGCACGCGCTGCGGATAGGTCACATAAAGCACGTGATCAGACGTAGAGCAGATGGCGGATAAGCCACATAAAGCACGTGATCGGACGTAGAGCAGATGGCGGATAAGTCACATAAAGCACGTTATCGGATGTAGAGCAGATGGGGTGGCAGGATTGACCTATTCCTGGGTGTCAGGAGGTCTTTATGGTGCCTACGACACCCGGGCGGTGTACGCCGCGTTGGACGAAGTTCGGATGCCGGGGATCGACATCGCGACTCCTCCTCGTCGGTCGGCCTCGTCCTCGCGTCCCGGCGGGGGCACCTGGCGGCAGAGGGAGGCCGCTCTGCGGAGGATCGACGATGTGAGTCGGCGTCAGTGGCGCAAGGAGTCCGGCGCGAACCAACAAGCTCGAGCCGAGAATGGGATGGTTCGGTTCAAACAGGTCCTCGGCCCCCGCTTGCGCTCACGGTCCGAAGACGGGCAGCAAAGGGAGGCGATGACCGGCGTGAGCATCCTCAATCGAATGACGGAGCGCGGAATGCCGGAGTCGGTGGCGGTGCGCACCTGAAGCTTCGGGAGAGTCGCTCAGTGGGGCGATTGGGCCTCACGGCGAGCCGTGCAACAACGCCGCGGGGCGACCGGAGGACGAGGCTCGATGTACGGCGTCGGCGGCTGGGGGGACCCGGCCTACGGCTACGGCGGCGGCTGGGGCAAGGTCGCCGAGTTTGAAGGTCAGGTCAGTCGCAGGTGGGGGAGTACTCACCGGTGTCGAGGAGCCCCTTGAAGAACCGCCAGGACGTGATGTTTGGCGCGTCGTCGCTGTCGGGCGCCGTCGCGTACTCGGGCGCGTGGGTGGCAACCCATGTCCGCAGCGTCTCAGGCAACTCGTCAAAGCCCCCGAGTAGCTTCGCTCCATGGGTGTGATAGACGAGCTTGTCGGTGCTCTGGCCAGGCCTCATCCAGGGCAGCAACTGTCCAACCCGGCTCCAGCTGAGCGTGACCGGGGCGCTGTCGAGCGTCGGGTCCTCGAGGTCGGCCCGGGACGCGAAGAAGTTGAACATTTCCAGGCTCTGGTACGTATTGCTGGCTGAGTACTCGGGGTACCCGTCTACTGGCATCGATGATGGGTAGGCCAGCTGCATCTCGGTCTTCCAGATGATCCGGTCGCCGAGCTCCTCGTATTCGCCACCCCCGAGGGTCCAATTGACGGGATCGTTCTGGACGTGCACGACGGGAACCATCCCGGGGTCGTCGGTCCCGAGCCGCGCGTTGTTCCAGCAGTCGATGACGCTGCCTTGCATATCTTGGTACAGCGCGATCTCCCGACTGATCATCCGCACTCCGTCCGTCGCGGGGACGAAGCGGGCGATGTTGAACCCCTCGAACCGCAGGATCGGCCCGGGAAAGTCGTTCAGGGGAGACCCCAGCGGTTCCACGTCTTGAGCCAAATAGATCGTTCCGGTCCAGTAGAAGACCACGTCCTCGTCTGCATCGAGGGACCCGCGCGATTTTTGAAAGGCATGAAGGTTATCCTCAGCCTCATCGAGATCGAGGGGCTCATTCGGTCGCTCGGCGGGTGGATTGGTGAGCGGATTTGGCGGCGTCGCGCAGCCCACAGCCGCGGCGAGAAGTAAAACGGAAAGTAAGCGCATGGTCCCTCCAGGTTCAACGGCGAGACCTTAGGTTCAAGCCTGGACGGTGTGGGGTTACAGCCCGCTTTGTAACCGCGGAGTCAAGCACTGGCTGTTGCACGCGCGGACTCCATGGAGGGTCCGAAACACGCGTTTAGAGCGTGTAGAGGCCACGAAAGCGTGCCCACTCTCGTCAGCTTGCAGGCTCGTGGTCACACCATCCAAAGCGACATCAAGGAGTCGGCACCTACCCCACCCCCGTCTGTCCTAAACTGACCGGTATCCAGATTCCGGCGATACCATGGCTGCTGCAGTCGAAGTCCGGGTCGGCTGGCCCCTCCCAGGAGGGGTTCCCGGTCCAGCGAAGGGAGTCGCCGTCGACGTACCCGTCCTCGTCGGCGCCGACGAGGACGTTGTCGCCGTCGTCGCAGTCGGGACCGCCGAACTACTCGGCGACCGCACCGTCCGCATCGCTGTCGCCGGTGGTCACCGCACACACCGTCTGCTTCTCCCCATCCACCGTGCTTGACTTAAACTACCGATCGGTAGATAACGATCTCACTGGACCGTTGCCAATGGTCCTCGGGAGCCTCTCATGCAACGTTTATCGCTATTCTTGGCCCTTCTCCTCATCTCCGGCTGCGCGGTTCCCCTGCCCCTGAACGGAGTCGACGTCCCCCCGGAGGACCCGGCGGAGGATGACCCCGTCGACGACGGAGATGACGACGACTCGGGCTCCGAGACCGTCGCGGACGACGACGACGTCGCGGACGATGACGATGTCGCGGACGACGACGACGCCACCCCCCTGTCCGACTTCGCGATGGCCTGCGAGACCAACGCCGCGGACGAGGCCCCCGTGGACCACCCGTTCGGCCCGATGCCGGACACGGGCCAGGGCCTCGTCAACGTCTCCACGAGCGTGGAGGAGGTGCTGGAGTTCGGCGACCTGAGCACGGCGTGCGACGACTACGCCGCCGATCCCACGAACCCGGTGCACACCCTCCGGTGCGGGAAGTGGATGTTCTTCTACGAGACCTTCGACACCTCGGGTCTGCCTGGCTCCCTAATCCGCTACCTAGTCGACAACTTCCCGAACCAGGTGGGCACCGGGTTTTCCCAGATGGGAATGATCCCCGACCCCTACTCCACGGAGGGCTACCCGCTGGGGATGGCTCCGACGCCGACCCCGCAGCCAGACTCCATCTCCTTCACCTGCGCGAGCTGCCACTTCGGCCAGATGCCCGACGGACGGTTCTCCGTGGGGTACCCCAACCTCCAGTACGACTACGGCCGGCAGGTCCTGAGCCTGTTCCTGTTCCCCCAGCTCATCAACCCGCTCGACTTCAGCGGCCAACAGCACGACCCCCAAGCGGTCGCCCTGCTCCAGCCCATGGTCGATGCCTACAACGCAGACCTGATGCTTCAGCTCGGCTTCGCCTGGGTCGGCCTGGGGATGCTGGGGCAAGAGATCCCCGAGATCGGGGCCGACATCGAGAACGCGTACGCCTCATGGAGGCCGGGGACGCAGGACTTCATGATGGCCCCCACCCCCATCGACGACGGGGTGCACACCGTCCACAAGATCCAGCCGCTCTGGGGGATCCCCACCGCCGCGCAGGTGGCGGCCACCGAGGCAGACGGGGCGCTGCTCGGCTGGACCGGCGGGACCTACGACGTCCCCGACTTTCTCCGTGCCTTCGTCGACCTCGGCTTCGGCGCGAGCGCGGTCTGGAACGACGCAGCGCTGGCGCCCCTGGCTGCCTACGTGGAATCCCTGCGGACTCCCCCGTCGCTCTCCCCTCCCCCGGCCGAGGATGTCGAGGCCGGCTGCCACGTCTTCGAAGCCGCGGGGTGCCTCACCTGCCACAGCGGCGTCAGCGGGGGGGGGCTCGAGGTCTACGACCCGGAGGAGATCGGGACCGACGAAGCCATCCGCCAGTGGATGGATCCGGAGCTCGACGGGAACCCACCGACCGACATCCCTCAGCCGGACTTCGCGATCACCCATGGGGTGAAGTCCCCCCGCCTGCGGGGGCTCTACACCTTCACGAAGTTCCTGCACAACGGAAGCCTGGACTCCCTGGAGCAGCTGCTCTGCCTGGAGCCGAGGCCGGCCGGCGGCGCCGAGCCCTTCAGCAGCGACGGCCACGAGTACGGCTGCGATCTCCCCGAAGCGGACCGCAGGGCGCTAGTCGCCTACCTCGAGTCGCACTAGCGCGGGTCACCGCGCGTCGCGGCTACTCAGACGCCGTAGCCAACGCGGCGAGCAGGCTCTGCCGACACGCGGCCGTCAGCGGGGACGCCATCGCGCGGCGGTACGCGCGTCCGCGCCCTGGGCGTCAGCGCTCCCCCGGAGGGTCTAGTCATGCTCGGTGCGGGATGCCGCGACTGCTCCTCCGGTTCGATCACCAGGTCGGGCACCTCGGCATCGGCGTGGAGTTTCTCGGCAGGCTCCGTGGACCGGTCGCGTCCTTTCGGGCGGACGGGGACTACGACACCCGATCGGTGCATGAAAGTGCACGTTCAGGTTGAGCGCAGACCCGAACCGTTGGAGGTGGGCCTCCAAGCACCAGCCCGCCTTGGGCGTCCGAGCAGCAGCCTCTCGTCCGCACCCCATCTTCTCTGCGTCCGGTCACGTGATTGGTGCGACCGCTCTGCAGGGCAGCAAGACGAACCAGGGTTGGCTCCTCTTCTCCTTGCTCTCTCGCGAACTCTAGGGCATCGAGGTACTCGTCCCCTCCGGCTAAATGTCCAGTTGCTCCGTACCCTCGTAGCTCGGAGCCGTGCTGTTGGTCGGAGCCGGGCTATTGGCAATCAGCACGATTTCGTTGACCCACTGTTGGCGGAGGACCATCGCCCCCCCGGTGGCCTGCGGGAGCCCCGCCGCGAGCTTCTTACCGGCGGGGGTCTTGTAGAAGTTCGAGGCGGCCTGGAGCGTCTCCAGGTCGAAGCTCTTGGCATAGAGCGACACAATCTGATCGACGCATTCTTTGGGGTCCGCCAACCGCACGAACGTGTCGATGAACTCTGGGGTGTAGTCCCGGGAGTCGCGGAACTGGACGACCATGCTCTCGACCATCTGCCTGCATTCGTCGTCCGAGCCGATGACCCGAACCAATTCGCGAGCCAGCGTTTCCCTGATGGCGCTGTCGTCTGCGCTTGTGGTCGCTGGAGTCAGGAACGAGAGGACGTTCAGTAGGAGGAAGAAGAGAGGAAGACGAGCATTCATGAGGACCCCAGGAGAGCGAGGGAAAAGTCCGCAGATAGGTCAGCGGATAGATCACGTACAGCACGTTATCGGACGTAAAGCAGATGGGGTGGGCCGTGATTGGCCTATTCCTGGGTGGCAGGACGTCCTTGTGTTGGCTCCGAAACGTCCCAGAGATTAGGAATGGAGGCGCTCATGAGTGCCTCCATTCC
>Ga0315320_10003611_pt1 | contig 12678 bp, 12 predicted proteins | sample M140m21515metaG_FD_203458 | JGI IMG/M metagenome (GOLD analysis project Ga0315320, IMG submission 203458) | Ammonia-oxidizing marine archaeal communities from Monterey Bay, California, United States - M1 40m 21515 | ecosystem: Environmental > Aquatic > Marine > Coastal | place: USA: California...
GAAGCGCCGCGTCGCGGCTAACGAAGTACTTGGATTTGGCAGGGTTGCAGTTGTGCTTCCCGTAAAAGAGGCATCCCCCCGTGAAAAAGAACGATCGAACGAACGGTGAAACGGACAGCTGTTGGGAGATGGCGTTTCGTGCCGGAATCGTTATTCAGACGCGATTGCCAGCGGTGTAAAATACCGTGACCGATCTTTTTACACGTAACGAAAAACCATCTGATGCGACCGAAAACTTGCTGTTTGTGTTCAATCTGCATCGCGGTCGTGGGCGTTTTCATCGCTTGCGTCTCCGGTTTTGCTGAGACGACAACCTCGAATTCAAAGAAACCGAGCTCAGAATCCGCGGTCCGCGGATATCGCGTCCTTACCGAAAAAGCGGTTTTGTCGAGCGATTTTACGCAGGAAGTGTTCGACAACCTTTGGCAATGTTGGCCCGAGGCACTGCGTCTGAAGGCAGAGACAGCGAGTGCGGAACAGCGTCGCGAAATGGCCTTTTCGCGTTACGGGCTCACCCCCAGACCCGAGGCTCCCGAAAAGCCGCTTCAATACGTGGTGGACGATGAGGGAAACTGGACCATGAACTGTTTCTCGTGCCACGGTGGATCTGTCTACGGAAAGCCGGTCGCCGGGGCTCCGAACAATCGCTTTGCCCTGCAGACATTGACCGAAGAAATCCGTAAAACAAAATTCAAACTCGGCAAACCTTTTTCTCGGATGGATGTCGGCTCATTGGTGATACCTTTAGGCACCACGAACGGCACTACCAACGCAGTCGTATTCGGCATGGGACTGATGAGCCAACGTGATGAAGACCTGAATATCGTTGCGGCCACCCCGCAGAAGTTTGTGCATCACGACATGGACGCACCGGCCTGGTGGAACTTCCATAAGAAGCCGAATATTTACATCGATGGCTTTGCCCAGAAAGGACATCGCGGGCTAATGCAGTTCATGATGATTCCTGAAAATGGACGTGACTTCTTTCTTAATCACGAGGACGATTTCCGTGATGTCTACGCTTATATCTCCTCGCTACGCCCCCCGCAGTACCCGGGCAAGATCGACGCGAGCATGGCAGAGCAGGGCAGGGTAGTTTTCGAGCAGACGTGTGCCGAGTGCCATGGAACCTACGGCAGCAAACCTACCTATCCCAATCGACGCATCCCAATCAACGAGATCGGAACAGACCCAGTGCGTCTCACAGCGTTAGAAGTAGCGGGTCGAAAGAAATATGCTCGGAGTTGGTTCGCTCACGCCAACGAGGATGAGGAACAGACTACGGTCGTGGATCCCGATGGATACGTTGCCCCAGCGTTGGATGGGATCTGGGCATCAGCACCTTACTTCCACAATGGCAGCGTGCCAACTCTTTGGCATCTGCTTAATCCGACGAAGCGGCCTAGCGTTTGGCGACCAGTGAGCCAAGAGTTCGATGATGAAAAAGTCGGCCTGACTGCTAAAGTTGAGCTGAAGGTACCCTTCACACAACTTGATGCTGCAATTCGTCGCAGCTACTTCGACACAAACCGATTTGGAAAGAGCAACTCCGGTCACGATTACCCCGAGGAATTGACCGACACGGAAAAACGAGCTGTGCTGGAATATTTAAAGACGCTCTAGCGTTTTGAGTCCACAATGCTGCCGCGATCAACGTGGCTGAAGAGTTCAAAGAACTTCACGCGGTAGTCCACTGTGGGGCTGGACACAGAGATGGTCTTGTCGATCAAAAACAATCTCGACACCATCCACCCCAAAGTCATTGATCACAGCCCTGTCCTGATCGGGACTGTCACTATTGGGGCCAGCCAGCACTACAAGATGATTGAAGGACCAGGTGGCAACATCGGGGACGTGAACACCCAGCACTTCCACAACACGGTTGAAGACCAAACCAATTAAGGTGCTACCGCCAAGACCACCCACTGCGGCGCAAAGCTAACGCTTCCTTACCGCGAAAGAACGTCTTGGCTGCCCAACGAAGAACACGGTTAAACGGTTGTGAGCATTTACGAAATTTCAACAGATGCCGCGGACATCGCCCAAGGTCGCACAGCAACAAGGTCGCACTTCGACCTGAAAGCACAACAACGTGGACGGCTAGGGGTAGCTTGACCGTTTCAGCACAGCTCTTTTTTCAGCAACAACTTCGATCAAGAATCTGATTTTTCTTCGGGCTCGTCACTGCCACTCTCGTCACTGCCACTCTCGTCAGACAGTTCGTTGCTATGTGCTGCCTTAACATCAGAAACGCTGCCCCCTGAGACGCTGCCATCCTCAGTCATGCACTCAGTCGCATCCTCGTCCTCAGACAGGGTCTCATCCGTCGTGTTCTCAGCGGCGACTGCGTCGGTGTTCAACAACAGTCCTGAACTTCCGCTACCGACCAACAGCCCCGTCCCGCGAAAAGCCCAAAGGAAGTAGATCGCACCCACCAGCATCAGACCACTGCAGAAGTAGAACATTTTGTACTCTACTCCCTTGAATGCAGGGGCGAGGACTAAAACGACGAGCGACGCGAGTGTTAAGAACATAAATGAAACACCGTTAGCAGTTCCGAGAAACCGTCCGCGTTCCCCATCGGGTGACAAACTCTGCAAGAGTGCTTGCAAAGGCACGATGTAAAAGCCTGCTGAAAAACCAGCGCAGAGAATGAAGAAGGATACGCTCGAGAACAACACTTCGTAGGATTCAGCTTTCATCCCCAACACTGGCGGTGTAACGAAAGCCAGTAAAAAGAAGAACACGATCAGCCCTAACGCTCCCAGTGGGATCAAACGTGGCATGATCCTGTGACCGGAAATAAATCCGGCAACACCACAACCAAGTCCGATGGCAATCCCAAGGACCCCCATTAGCACACTGGCATTCTTACGAGTGATGTCCATGATCTCTGTGTATTCAGGCACAATCAACAGGGCGATCCCAGCTAGAAGATAGAAATACCCCCAGGCCATCATGACCATCAACAAGCGGGTTTTCGACATCTCCTTGATGGTTTCGATATAGGTGCTGAAAGGATTGAATTCGAATTTCAGTTGTGCGTTACCTTTTGGTAGTGGCGTAAGCAGCAACGATGACAGCCACCCCAAAACTGCCACAAGTACAAGAGCAATCGTGGGCAGGGACCGCTCACCAAACGGATTCAACACTGCCAGCTTATATTTGTCTTCTTGCCATTGAGGCAGCGGTGCTTCATCATTCGGCACCACAGGCTCGCGATACTCGTCAATGTCAAGCACTTCACCTTCTTCAGCGTTAGCTTTTTCCGCTCTCATCGTGGCATTCTCGAACCCGAGCTTTTTAAGAATCGCAACTTTTTCTTCGCCCTCCTGCATGGTGCGCACATCATACGAAAGAGCAAATTCATCCATGCCCTTGTTAACTTGCTGATTGGCCAAAGCTGGGTCACGATGCGGGAGCGGGCAGTACGCATCACTCACTACTCCGGCAAGCAATGTGCCGACGATCACCGCCAAGTTAGTCAGCATATTGATGCTACCGTTAGCGCGGCTGAGATCCGAATCGTCAACCAACTCCGCGATCATGCCGTACTTGGCTGGGCCAAAAAAGGCGCTCTGGCAAGTCAATGCGATGAGCGCGAATAAAGTCATCCACAGGTTTTGCACATAAAAACCATATCCGGCAATCAAAGCTATCGGAATCTCAACACTCTTGACCCACCAAGTGACTGTTCGCTTGGAATACCGATCTGAGACCTGACCAGCGAAACCGGAAAGCAAGATAAAGGGGACTGTGAAACAGAAAGTCACAATGCTCGGTCCTGAATCCCCTAGGACTCCGACCCACGCACCGTTGATCACCATAAAGATGAGCACAGCCTTCAAAATATTATCATTCATCGCTCCAAAGAATTGGGCCATGACAAGGCTGAAAAAACCTCGCTTGAAAAGATTACTTTTCACAATACGTCTATCCCACGGTGCTTTGGTAGAACTACAGAAGGCCCCTAGACGCCTTTACGACAACTCCGTTGCGCATCATATCTAAAAAGGACACATTTACTAATAACAATTATCACCCGGTGACCGCAGTGCTAAACAGGCTGTGATCGCAGCGTTCGGCTTCCTGAACCTAAAGACCCGGCATCCCGAGGGATGCACACGGAACACTCTTCACCGAGGCCTAGCCACGCCTCAGCCACTTCGATAACGATCAATCGCTTCGGGCAGAGGATAACGGGTTACATCGCCATCATGTTCGCTGGCTGCAATTTCTTGCAGTCGCAAATAGCCTCGTGTGACTAGGTTGACACGATTCACAACAAATTCAGCATCGAGAGTCTCAGCCCCAAAATCACCTTCCACGGCAATACGCTCAAAGCCATCGCATCGAATGAATTGGGAAAGAACGGGGTTGCAGCGGAGATGACGTTCTGGACTGGTGTGGAGGGTTTCCGGATCCAATTCACCAATCACAAATCGGAGGTAAAGATCGCTGTCAACGATTGAAGTCACGTCAAGACCACACACTTCACAGCGATATCCCTCGTCGCACTTTGCCATCGATATACTCCCAAAGATGCTACGAGTGACGCTCAGAGATACACAGTGGTGACCTCACTGCTGGTTACGATAATCCCAGCACATCAAACATGCTGTAGAGCCCATTGGGTTTCCCCTGCAGCCAACGGGCCGCTGCTAGCGCACCTGATGCGTAACAGTCTCGGTTGCTTGCTGCTACGTTCAACTCAATCCGCTCACCCATCATTCCAAAAACGATCGTGTGTTCTCCGGGGTTGTCACCCACGCGAACAGCGTGATATCCGATCTCATTCCGTGATCTCTCGCCTGTCTCACCTTCACGACCCTGCACGTGGGTTACATCCCCATCCATTTTTTCAGCGATCAATTCCCCAAATCGAAGAGCTGTACCACTAGGTGCGTCTGCCTTGAAACGATGATGTCGCTCGATAATTTCAATATCCAACCCACCCGCAACGCCTTTCAGCGTTTCAGTAATCTGCTGTGTTAACTTCATTGTCAAATTCACAGCCAACGACATGCTGGGTGCCCAACAGATCGGAATCGACTTGGATGCTTCTTTTAATGATTCTTTCTGTGAATCACTCAGTCCGGTCGTCGCAACCACGAGCGGAAATTTTCGTTGCAGTGCCTCCTGCAAACAGGCATCCACTGCGGTGGGAAGTGAAAAGTCAATCACTGCCTGAGCTGAATCAGGCCAATCAACACGGAGGGGAACATCGCTTGCGGCGACGCCTGCCAACAAGCCTGCGTCTTGGCCGATGAGAGGATTGCTATGGTGGTCAACAGCTGCGATCAGTTGAAAGTTGGCGTCATCTGCAGCCAAGGCCACGACACGTCGTCCCATTCGCCCAGCAGCACCGTGGACGATTAGTTGTATTGGATTGCTCATCCCATGAATTTAACGGGGAACCGGGCAACAGAGCAGGGTAGGGCGGCTGAAAAAGTACTGACAGCCAGCACTTTGATGCATACAGCTACTCAAGAGCATAAAGATCCGCTGCACTGCTCAGAAACTTGCAAATCAGGAATACAGCTGAATCGTTTTGATAATGTCATCAAGCTCATTCGGTACAGCAACCGCGCGATTTGCATGACTGGCCTTCTGCACCCCACGGCTTCCCAAAGTCTCATTGAACACTTGCTGGTCGGTGGTGTGGTATGCAACCGTTGCAGTCGGATCTTTCAGTTCATGACCTGTCAAAATGCAGACAACTCGATCGCTGGGTGCAATGACCCCTTCTCGTCGCAACATTCGTGCTCCCGCTACGCTCGCAGCTGATGCAGGCTCACAACCGAAACCACCTGCGCCCACTTTTGATTTTGCATCAAGGATGTCCTGATCGTCGACCTGCCGAACGACGCCATCCATGAACTCCAGTGCTCGCAAACACTTCTTCAGATTCACGGGACGATTAATCTCAATCGCACTTGCAATCGTATCTGCTTTTTTACCTTCACGATCCATCTCATCGTTGTATTGAACAATAGGATCCATATCGACGTTGCCGCCATTCCAACGTACACCACGACGTTCATACAACTCGTAAAGCGTGTCTGCGCCTGCTGCATTAATGACCGCCAATCTTGGCACGCGATCAATCAGGCCATGTGCTTTCAGCTCCATGAAAGCTTTTCCAAACGCACTGCTGTTGCCGAGATTACCACCTGGAACCACGATCCAATCTGGCACTTCCCATCTCAAAGCCTCAAGCACGCGGAACATGATCGTTTTTTGCCCTTCAAGGCGAAACGGGTTCACGCTGTTCACCAAATAGATACCGAGTTCCTGAGAAACCTGCCTCACCCTGATCATCGCGTCATCAAAATCGCCTGCGATCTGAACAGTCAGCGCGCCATAGTCGAGTGCCTGGCTGAGTTTGCCGTACGAAATTTTCCCGCTACCAATGAAAATCACTGCTTTCATTAACTGAGTCGCACTGCAGTACAACGCAAGCGAAGCGCTGGTATTACCGGTACTCGCGCAAGCCGCTCGCTTGGCATCCATCATGTTTGCATGGGTGACAGCGGCACACATGCCATTGTCCTTGAAACTACCTGACGGGTTCATCCCTTCGTACTGCAGATGCAAACGACCCTGATCCATGCCGACGTAATCACCTACGAAGTCGGTTTGCTGCAGCAGAGTCTGTCCCTCGCCGACCGTGATGAGCTCTTTTTGAGCAGCGAAAGGCAGCAGCTCATGAAAACGCCAAACCCCACTGAAACGAACGGGATTGGTTCGTTCGCTCCACGTTGCTTCGAATTCTTTCAAACTCGACGGCACTGCGGCTCGGTCCCACTGGTAGTCAATATCGAGCAGATCACCACATTTATCGCACGAAGTGCGCACACTTCTTGCCTCATAAGTGGCCGCGCACCGTGGATTGATGCAGCGTTGAAATGCGAGATCGGTTTGAATTGCGTTGTGCTCTTGGGCTGTCTGCAGCATGGCTGTCACGTCAAAATCGCAAAAGAATCGTGGGAATTGGGTTCGGCTCTATAAAGAAATAGATCGGCAGTGAGACTCTATCGCTGGATTCGGGTTTGGTCCTAGGTCGAAAATGTGTCGAAGATTACGGCCTTACTACCGAATTCGACTGGGCATGGGCCCACGGGTATTCTAACGTCCAAACGCATTTCGTCCCCACTCCTTTTCCACCTCAACATGCCATGGATGGATCTAAAAACACGCCTGAACCCCGCCCCAAGGGCAATGATTCATCAACGGCCGGGTCCGCCGAACGAACAGATTCACCGAATTCGCCTGTTACCACGGGAAATCCAACCGACAAATTAGTGGTACCTCGATCGCGGGCTGTTTTGTTCTTCAGCTTGGCAATCCTTGGGGGTATCGCCGACCTTTGGTCAAAATCGTTCATTTTCAGTTGGCGAGGACTCCCCGGCGATAAGGACATTTGGTGGATCGTTGACGGATACTTCGGGATCGAAACCGCCGTCAACATTGGCGCGGTGTTTGGCTTGGGGGCCGGCAAAGGCACAATCTTCGCCGCGTTTTCGATCATTGCGGCCATCGGGATCTGTATCTGGCTGTTTTGGTTCAAAGCAGCGGTTTCACTGTGGCTAACAACCGCTTTAGGTTTGGTTACGGGGGGGATCATCGGCAATTTGTACGATCGTCTCGGGCTTTGGTGGGTCGACGAACCCGGCTATTTCGTGGAATGGCAGAGTGGCGTTCGCGATTGGATTCTGTTTCAGATCCCCGGTGTTCCTTTCCTGGATCCATGGCCAAATTTCAACATCGCGGATAGTTTGCTGGTGGTTGGTGCAGGAATGCTACTTTACCAGTCATTTTTCCCAGGTAACCTCGCTGACTCCGATGAAAAAGCAGCACCGACCGGCGACAAGAATGAATCCGAATCCAACGCTCAAAAAACTGCAAAAACAGCTTAAATCGAACGATTTATCTGCAGCCAAGAAGGGCTCGCAGTGTGGTGTCCCCGTGGTCGACATCAGCTAGAGACGGTTGCGTTGCCACCTCAAATCCGAGTGATACCAATCTGCTTCGAGGCCGCCTCAATCTGGAAACGAAATTGAGTTCCAATCGCGTCACTACAATTCGGTAGATGGCACGTCGCGAGCTGGATTGAGGGATTGAGAACGCTGGCTCATGAAGATCACCAACCACATCAAAGCTCAGACGAAGCAATCCCCTCAAAAGGACTAGTCATGAACAAAGTAGTAACGGGCAGCAATGAGGGTCCACGCTCATGGGCAGACGAACAACAAGGCCGCTTGGTTGCCATGATCGAAGTCGCACAGGCAGCTGGTAAACACACGCTTGCCTACTTTGGGCGAGCCGATTTAGCTATCGACGCAAAAGCAGATGCTTCACCGGTGACGGTGGCAGACCGCGAGGCTGAGCAGATGGTGCGACGAGAAATTGGTTCACGTTTCCCTGAAGACACGATTCAGGGGGAAGAATTCTCGGAACAGACAGGTACTTCGCCTTACCGCTGGGTGGTCGACCCCATCGATGGGACAAAGTCGTTCGTCTGCGGAGTCCCCCTTTATTCAACACTTCTCGCACTGGAATTTGAGGGGGAACCGTTAGCGGGGGTCATCTTCATCCCAGCGATGGGCGAAATGGTCGCTGCAGCAATTGGAAAAGGCTGCTGGCATCGGCAATCCGCTGCCGACGAATGGAAACGCGCGACTGTCTCTAATAAGTCCAAGCTGAGTGAAGCGGTGTTCGTAACCAGCCAAGTGGACTCGTTTGACGCCCGAGACGCGGCAGCGAACTACAAAAAGCTTGAAAAGGAAGCGTGGCTGACACGTAGCTGGGGAGACGGTTACGGCTACTTGATGGTATCGACGGGAAGGGCCGATGTGATGGTCGATCCTGAATGTAATGCTTGGGACGTGGCTGCAATTCTGCCTGTCGTGACAGAGGCAGGCGGAAAATTCTCGGATTGGGCCGGAAATACGACAAGTCGTGGAGGCGATGGGGTGGGAACCAACGGCAAATTACACGGGTTGGTCCTGTCGGCGCTGCGTTCGGAGCAATAAACCTGCAAATTACGACGAAAATAGGCGTAGGGACTCCATTTACAAAGCGAGGCCTCGAAGCGTAAACTGTCGCGTTGCCGAACCACACCGCCTCGCGATGAAGCGGATGTTCTTTTGTTCAGTGGTCTAGCAGTGGCATCTGCCACTGGTGCCTTGGTCCCCCAGTCTTGTGTTGAATCTTCGTGTTTGAGTCCCTCTCTGACGGTCTGCAGTCGGCTTTCAAGAGCTTGTCCGGTAAGGGCAAGCTGACCGAGGGCAATATGCGTGATGGGCTAGAGATTGTCGAAAAGGCAATGCTCGAGGCCGACGTCAGCTATCAAGTTGTTCAGGACTTCATGGCGCAGGTCTCAGAGCGGGCACTGGGCAAGCGGGTGCTATTGAGCCTGCGACCAAACGAAGAACTGGTCAACATCGTTCACAGCGAACTGGTCTCAATCCTTGGTCCCGTTGATCCTTCTTTGCATTTGAAGAAGGAAGGACCGACGATCATCATGCTCTGTGGTCTACAGGGTAGTGGTAAGACAACAACTTGCGGCAAACTCGCGCAGCTGTTGAAAGAAGAGAACATCAAGCCATTGTTAGTTGCGGCTGACCTTCAGCGTCCTGCTGCGATCGACCAGCTGCACGTGATCGGTGATCAACTAGGCGTGCCGGTCTACAGTGATAAAGAAAACAAGAACCCCGTCAAAGTTTGCCAAGCCGGTGTAGCGAAGGCAAAAGCTGAGGACGCACGGGTCGTCATCCTCGACACTGCTGGACGTCTGGCGATCGACGAAGAGTTGATGGCGGAACTGCAGCGCATCGACAAACGTGTCAGCCCCGACCAGGTGTACCTGGTTGTTGACGGCATGACTGGTCAGGATGCGGTCAACAGTGCTGGTGCTTTCAACGAGGCGTTAGAGCTAGATGGCGTTGTCATGACCAAGCTTGATGGTGATGCACGTGGTGGTGCGTTGCTGTCAGTCAAGCACGTCACTGGTGTCCCGATCAAATTCATCGGTACGGGTGAGCACTTTGATGCTCTCGAACCGTTCCGACCAGAGGGGATGGCGGGGCGTATCCTGGACATGGGTGACATCGTTGCTGCGGCACGAGAGGCTCACCGAATCGTCGATGAAAAAGAACGGGAAGAGCTGGAAGCCAAAATGGCTTCGGGTGATTTCACGCTCGATGATTTCAAGACGATGATGGAAAAAGTCGCCAAACCGGGGCTGATGGGCAAAATGATGGGCCTGATGCCAGGCATGGGCCAATTCAAGGATGTCCTCGAGAGCGACGAAGCAGCGGGCGGAATTCGCCAAACCATCGGTGCCATCAACAGCATGACGATGGAAGAACGGAAAAATCCAAGACTGATTGATGCACAACGCCGAACTCGCATTGCCAATGGTGCAGGAGTTCAAACACCCGTTGTCACGCAACTGATCAAACAATTTGACGTCATGAAACCTCTCATGCAGGGTATGGCTGGCAAAGGTGCCGGTGACCGCATGAAGATGATGCAACAACTGCAAGCAAGCGGGGCGATGAACGACCCCAGCATGCAGGGGATGAAGGTCAAGAAGGGAACAGGCAAACGCTTGACTCCCGGTGAAAGAGCCAAACAAAAAAGAGAACGCGAGAAACTGAAACGCAAGATGAAACGCAAACGCTAGCCGCGTTTCCAACAAACCAAATTGCCGGGCGTACCGGCATCGACCCGGCATTGAAGATCAAAAAATAAACTTGAGATTCAATCCCAGGAAGTCAGACTGGAAATTGATTACCAACCCTTTGGAGTGAAAGCCGTATGGCAGTTCGCATTAGAATGAAAAAGATGGGCCGAACCCATCGTCCATTTTTCCGAGTTTGTGCAATGGACCAACGCAGCCCTCGCGATGGTCGTGTTATCGAAGAACTGGGAACATACGATCCCATGTGCCCTGAGACAGATGCACGCGTCACGCTGAAAGCGGAACGAATCGATTATTGGATTAGCGTTGGTGCTCAACCCAGTGAAAAAGTGGCAACACTGATCAAGAAATACGGGACCGATGGCAGCCATTTGGAAGCTCAACAGGAAGCCATGGATCGCCTGAGCAAGCGTAAAGACTACACGCCTGCTCCAGCACCCGCCAAACCAGCCAAGAAGCAGGAAGAGGAACCCAAAGCCGAAGCGACACCTGAGGCGGAAGAGGCAGCAGCCGAACCCGCAGCAGAAGAAGCTTCGTCAGAGGAAACTGCCAGCGAGTGAGAGAGGAACGCCTGGTGCGGCAGGATAAGTGGGCTGTCACAACCGATGCTCCATGGGAACATCATCGTCACAGACTCCGTTGTGTTACTTCACTGATCCAAGCAACTAACCATGCGTTTTGACATCATCACGCTGTTTCCTTCGATCTTCGATGGATACCTGACCCAGGGGCTTCTGGCAAAGGCTATCCAGCGAGATCTGGTCCAAATCGAGCAGCACAACCTGCGAGACTGGGCTCCCGAAACTCCGCACCGACCTGTCGACGACAAGCCGTTTGGTGGAGGCCCGGGGATGCTGATACAAGTCGAACCCACGGTCAACTGTGTCGAAGCAGTGGAAGCCATGGATTCGAGACCGGCCAGACGAGTGTTACTGACCCCCCAAGGGAAAACACTCAACCAGCCAATGGCGGAAAACTTTGCGACCGATGAACGGGTGATACTGCTTTGTGGTCGTTATGAGGGATTTGACCAGCGGGTTGTCGACATTTTACAGCCCGATGAGATCAGCATTGGTGATTTCGTCTTGAATGGAGGCGAAGTTGCAGCGATGGTATTGATCGACGCGGTCGTCAGGCTTTTGCCTGGTGTCCTCGGAGATGAACAAAGTAACATTGATGATTCGTTCAGCCGGGGCAACCGGATGCTCGAATTTCCACAATACACAAGACCAAGAGAGTTTCGAGGCCATGCCGTGCCTGACGTCCTACTGGGCGGAGACCACGGGGCAATCGCAAAATGGAGAGCAGAACAAAGCCAACTGCGTACTCTGGAAAGAAGAAGCGATTTGCTAGCCAATGAAAACGAAACCGACGAGATAGAAGATACAACCAATACATCGAACCCTAAGAGTGAGTAACTAATATGTCCCAAGCCATCATGGAATTGGTCGAAAAGACCTCCCTGAAAGAGAATCCTCCCGAATTCGAAGTCGGTGACACCGTCGATGTGCACCTGAAAATTTTGGAAGGTAACAAGGAACGCGTCCAAGTCTTCACCGGTGTCGTGATTGCCCGCAGTGGCAGCGGCAGTCGGGAAATGTTCGCTGTTCGCCGTATTGTGGCTGGCGAGGGTGTGGAACGTAAGTTCCCAGTTCACAGCCCAAGAATCGAAAAAATCGAAGTCAAGCGTAGTGGGGTCGTCCGACGAGCCAAGCTTTACTTCCTTCGTGACCGTGTCGGCAAAGCCGTGCGTTTGAAAGAGCGTCGACGCAACTAGACGGCAACTGCTGAAAAGCTCGGGTGCCCCGATGCGGTTCTGCCGATGGGGCACACCGGATTTGGAGCACACCGGATTTGGAGCACACGGAAAAGCCGAAACCGGCAAAACAAACGATCTAAGGAAACGGCGAGAAGCATACAATGCTTCTCGCCGTTTTTTATTGCCTTTGCCAGATCAGGGGAAACGCATG
>Ga0315320_10003612_pt1 | contig 12676 bp, 10 predicted proteins | sample M140m21515metaG_FD_203458 | JGI IMG/M metagenome (GOLD analysis project Ga0315320, IMG submission 203458) | Ammonia-oxidizing marine archaeal communities from Monterey Bay, California, United States - M1 40m 21515 | ecosystem: Environmental > Aquatic > Marine > Coastal | place: USA: California...
CGTCGCCCACTTCATCCCCTGGCGGGCGATTCGCGCCGGCAAGCAGCTTTCGGATTCGAAGGGCGCCTCCGCGGCGATCTCGACCGAGGTCGCGGTGCTCGCGATGATGCGTTCGATGAGGGGCTTCCTCGGCCCCCGCGACATCTTCCGCAACCCGGAGGCGATCTGGCGACAGTTCGAGCCCACCGACGGCGACGCGCCGTTCGATCTCGTGCTCAGCCATTCAGGCGATGACTTCGCGGTGATGGGCATGCACTTCAAGCTCGGTCTCTACGAGCATCAGTCCGCCGGCGCACTTCAGGGGATGATCGACCTCGTCTCCGCGAACCCGGACCTGCTTGCGAACCCGGACCTGATCCAGACGATTCGGATCGTCGCGTACGAGCCCGCTTTCGGCATCATCGGCGACCCGGCGAAGCGTGACCCGAAGACCCGCCAGAGTGCGGATCACTCGATGGTCTACATCGTCTCGACGCTGCTCCAGAAGGCCATCGATGCCGCGAAGTCGAAGGGATCGGGAACGATCGCCGACGACAACGACACCATGTGGAAGTCGCTGATCCTGGTGCCCGCCGACTACGACGCCGCCTCCATCGCCCGCCCCGAGACCCGTGCCCTGATGGCGAAGATCGAGTTCGCCCACGGCGGCAAGGACTACGACGATCGCTACCCGGACGGGATCCCGACCTCGGTGGTCATCGAGACGACCGACGGTCGCAGCCTCGACTCCGGCCTCGTCATGTATCCGTCGGGCCACGCCCGCAACACGACCTGCGATCTCGAGGGCATCCTCGCGAACAAGGCCGAGGTCCTCGGCAGGCTCGCGATGGACGATCCCGGTTCGGTGATCGGTCGATTCCGGCGCGTCGACGACCTGTCCACGGCCGAGCTGGCGTCGATGAACGACTTCGAGATCAAGGATCACGGCCGCTTCGAATGAAGCCGCGTGTCGGGACCGACCGGAGTTTCGAACGATCGACGGCGGCGTCGGCCGTCGTCGTGGCCGCTCAGATGAACTCGCGCACCTTCGCGACTTCGGCGGGTGACCCGAGCAGCACCGGCACCCGCTGGTGCAGTCGTTCCGGTCGCACTTCCATGGTCCGGACATCGCCCGAGTAGGAAACACCGCCGGCCTGCTCCATGAGCATGGCCATCGGATTGGCCTCGTAGAGCAGACGAAGTTTTCCGTCGGGGTTCTTGGCGGTCGGCGGATACAGGAACACGCCGCCCCGGATCAGGGTGCGATGGACGTCGGAGACCATCGATCCGATGTAGCGGCTGGTGTATCCGGCACCGTGTGCAAATCGAAGGTACGCCTGGTAACCCTCCGGGAACGTCTCCGCATTCGCCTCGTTGATGGAGTACGTGGTGCCCTGCTCGGGAATACGCACCTTCGTCCGGACTCGGAGGAACGAGCCGATCGCCTGGTCCAGGACGAACATGTCCACGCCGTCGCCGGTGGTGAGACACATGATCGTGCTCGAGCCGTAGAGGATGTAGCCCGCGGCGACCTGCCGGGTCCCGGGCTGGCAGACGGTCTTCTCACCGTCCGACTCGGCGGGGTCGTTGAGGGTGACCGAGAAGATGGTCCCCACGCCGACGCAGGAGTCGAGATTGCTCGAGCCGTCGAGCGGGTCGAAGAGCACGCAGTACTTGCCGCCGTCACCCGACCGCCGGAGGATCCGGGGCTCCTCGTCCTCTTCGCTGGCGAGCACCGCGATCGATGCCCGGTCGCCGAGACATCGCATGATGATCTCGTTCGAGATCACGTCCATCTTCAACTGATCCTCGCCCTGCACGTTCTCGGTGCCGTGGGCACCCAGCACGTCGTCGAGGCGGGCCCGACGGACCTTGTTCGCGATCGTCTTCCCCGCCAGGGAGATGGCGGAGATGATCCAGGACAGATCTCCCGTCGCACCCGGATGCTTGGCCTCCTCGGCGAGGACGTGGGTCTGGAGACTCATGAGATTCTGATGGACCAGGTCGTCGTCGTGCTGCATGCCCTCATCATCGACCGGAAGCGGAATCCCCTACAATCGAGTCCGGAAACCGGTCTCCGGTTTTGCACGGCCCGGAACGGCGTCGAAGCCCCGATCCGGGGATCCCGCCGGATTCGTCGGGGCCCTGGGAGCACGGTGGCTAGGATGTCGCCCCCAGACGGCCCCACACGATCGTCTTCGAACTGTCATCCCCAACCTTCAGGACCCGATTTTCTCCCATGAGCGACGCCCACACGCCCGTCATCATCGCCGCCCGACGCACTCCCATCGGCCGCTTCCTCGGCGGCTTCGGCCGCGTGACCGCCCCGGAACTCGGCGCGGTCGCGATCGATGGAGCCATGAAGGATGCCGGGCTCGATCCGGCCGCGGTCGAAGAGGTCTTCATGGGCTGCGTCCTTCAGGCCGGCGTGGGTCAGAATCCAGCTCGACAAGCCGCCTTGAAAGCGGGGATTCCGGACACGGTGACCGCGGTCACCGTCAACAAGGTCTGCGGTTCCGGACTCGAAGCGGTCATGCAGGCGGCCCGCGCGATCAAGGCCGGCGATATCGAGGTCGCGGTCGCGGGTGGCATGGAGAACATGGATCTCGCCCCCCACTTCGCGAACGTCCGAGGCGGCGTCAAGTACGGACCCGCCACCATGCAGGACCACATGGCTCATGACGGCCTGACCTGCGCCTTCGAGAAGTGGCCCATGGGGAACGCGGCGGAGTGGATCGCCGACGAATACGACATCTCCCGGGACGAGCAGGATCGTTTCAGCGCCCAGAGCCACAACCGGGCCGAAGCGGCGTGGGACGCCGGCCACTTCGAGGCCGAGGTGCTGCCGATGTCCGCGGAACAGTGCAACGCCCGGGCGGGCGTCGAGAAGGATGAAGGCTTCCGTCCCGGAAGTTCCCCCGAATCACTCGCCAAGCTTCGCCCCGCGTTCACGAAGGAAGGTTCGGTGACCGCCGGCAACGCGAGCCAGATCTCCGCCGGTGCCGCCGCGGTCGTCGTCATGAGCCTCGCCAAGGCGAAGGAACTCGGCCTGTCCCCCATCGCGAAGATCGTCGACTACAACACCGCGGGCGTCGAGCCCAAGAAGCTCTTCTTCGCCCCGGCGATCGGCATCGAAGCCCTGCTCGCGAAGAACGACGTCAAGGTCGACGACATCGACCTCTTCGAGATCAACGAGGCGTTCGCGGCCCAGGTGCTCGCGGACATCAAGCACCTCGGCGTGCCGGAAGACAAGCTCAACATCTGCGGCGGCGGCATCGCCCTCGGCCACCCGATCGGCGCCAGCGGCACCCGCGTGCTCGTCACCCTGCTTCACCAGCTCGGCCGAACCGGTGGCAAGCGCGGCGTGGCGAGTCTCTGCCTCGGCGGTGGCAACGCGGTCAGCATGATGGTCGAGATGGTCTGAATCCCGGCCTGAGTGCCGCAGAAAATTCGGAACGAAGAAAACGAGCCCCGAATCCGTCGCCGGATTCGGGGCTCGTCGTGCTTCAGTACGGCGATGGCCGTCGGCTCAATCCTCGAGCACGATCACCCAGCCGTTCCAGTCGCGGGAGTTGTCCCAGCGATCCCAGACGAGGAGACGATCACCGGGACGAATGACTCGACCGGTCTGCCCCCCGCGCTTCGTCGCGGCGAGATCGCGGCTCATCCGGGACCGACGCATGGACGTCCCGATCGAATCATCACTGACTCGTCCCCCGGAACCCATCAGATAGACGTGGGGAATCGTGCCGTCATTTCCGAGGACGAAGGCGGTGCCACCGTTCGATGAAACGGGAATGACCTGCATGTCGTCATGCTGCAGCATCAGATAACTGGCATCACATCGCTGGATCGGCGTGCCGTTCGCGGCGGCCTGGTCGAGCCTCGCGGCGAGACCGGCGATCATCGCGTCGGAAGGCGGCGTCGCCCACTCGCCCATCGACTTGCACTTCGCGTGGATCGCCGCTCGGATGGAACTCGCCTCGGGCGAACCGATCTCGAACGAGAAACTCTTCGGCCGCCGCGCCTCTGCCTCGGCGGCAGCCTTCGCTGCGGCGGCCTGCTCCGCAGCCGCAGCCTGTTCCGCAGCCGCCTGGTCAGCCGCAGCCTGTTCTGCAGCCGCCTTGTCAGCCGCAGCCTGTTCCGCAGCCGCCTTTTCCGCAGCGGCCTTCTCCGCGGCAGCCTTCTCAGCAGCCGCCTTTTCCGCAGCGGCCTTCTCCGCAGCAGCCTTTTCCGCAGCGGCCTTCTCCGCAGCAGCCTTCTCCGCAGCAGCCTTCTCCGCAGCAGCCTTCTCCGCAGCAGCCTGTTCCGCGGCAGCCTTCTCCGCAGCAGCCTTCTCCGCAGCAGCCTTCTCTGCAGCAGCCTTCTCTGCAGCAGCCTTTTCCGCAGCAGCCTGCTCTGCCGCGGCCTCGTCTGCGGCAGCCCGATCCGCCGCGGCGTCGGAATTCTCACCACTCGCATCGTCCGCCGACTCGCTACCGGAGTCAGCCTCTTCCGAAGTCGCGTCCTCGGTGGTCGCCACCGCTTCGGAAACCGAATCGCCATCACCCTCCGAGGCCGACGGCTCCGAGGACGCCGTCACTTCTGATTCCGCAGGGGAAGCAGCCTCTTCGGCGGTCGACTTTCGTTCGGTGGATCCACAACCGGCAAAGAAGATGACGAGCGCCGAGGCGGCCGCCAGATTTCGAATCGTTTCCTTCAGATCAGACATGTTGGTCCTTGATGGGAGTGTCGAGCGTGATTCTCGGATGCTGTCGGGGCGAGACTACGCCGAGTCGGGGGATTTCGCGAGTTCTGGATTGACGAATCGGACTCCTGACGAATCAAGCCGTGTTTCGATCGAAGCGAGATTCGACCACCCGCCTTCAGCGCGACCGGTGAACGGATGCCTCGGAGCGGACGCTCATCGGTCATCCCTCGACGATCATCCCCGTCTGGACCCGCCACAGACCTGCATAGATCCCCTCATGACCGAGGAGTTCCTCATGGGTGCCGGACTCGACGACGCGTCCCTGGTCCAGCACGTGGATGCGGGCCGCATGCCGCACCGTCGACAGTCGGTGGGCGATCACGACCGTCGTTCGATCGCGACAGATCGTCTGCAGGGATCGCTGGATCGCCGCTTCGGTCTCGTTGTCGACGCTCGCGGTCGCTTCGTCCAGCACCAGGATCGGCGCATCCTTCAAGACCGCCCGTGCCATCGCGATGCGCTGACGCTGACCGCCGGAGAGCTTCTGCCCCCGCTCGCCGACGATCGTGTCGTAACCGTTCGGCAGGGCGAGAATGAACTCGTGCGCCTCCGCGAGCCGAGCGGCCTCGACGATTCGTTCCGGCGGTGGTTCGTGCCAGGCGGCGGGATCGTCGACCGGTGCCGGCCAGCCGTAGGCGATGTTCTCTCGAACCGTTCCCTCGAAGAGGTAGACGTCCTGACTGACCAGCGAGATCGCCCGCCGCAGGTCGCGGAGTTCGAAGTCGCGCACGTCCTGACCGTCGATCCGAACGGGACCGCCGGCGTCGTCGGGATCGTAGAACCGGAGCAGCAACTTGATCAGCGTGCTCTTGCCCGCCCCGGTCGAACCGACGATGGCGGTCGTCTCTCCGGCGGGAAGATCGAGATCGAGACCGTCGAGGATCGGCGTGCCGGCGACGTACGAGAATCGAACGCCCTCGAATCGGAGATCTCCGTCGATCGCGTCGATGGGAAGCCGGCGCGGGCCGTCCACGATGGTCGATTTCACCGCGAGGAGATCGAGCACGCGACGCGTCGACGCCATCGCCCGCTGGTACTGGTCGAGGATCGCGCCGACCCGGGTGAACGGCCAGAGCAGACGCTGGGTCAGAAAGACCAGCAGACCGAAGGCCCCCACCGCGAGCCCGCCTTCGAGGGCGAGCCAGCCGCCGTAGAGCAACGTGACGAGGAATCCCGCCATGATCACCACGCGGATGAGCGGACTGAATGCGGCGCTGAGGACGATCGCCCGTCGATTCCGGGCGGCGTATTCCTCGCTCTCGGCGCCGACCCGCCGAAGCTCGGCGGATTCCGCCGTGAAACTCTTGACCGTGGCAATGCCGCTGATCGCGTTGGCCAGCCTCGCATTGAGATTCCCCACCTGGGCCCGGACCTCGGCGTATCGCGGCTCGAGTCGTTTCTGGAACCAGATCGATCCGAGGATCACCATCGGCACCGGAAGCATCGCCAGCCACGCCACGGACGGCGAGATCAGGAAGAATGCGATGGTCACCGTCGTGGCGGTCACCGCCAGCTGGATGATGTCGTTGGCCCCGCCGTCGAGAAATCGCTCGAGCTGATTGACGTCGTCCGAGAGGATGGCGAGCAGTCCTCCGGTCGATCGATCCTCGAACCATCGGAGTTCGAGATCCTGCACGTGCCCGTACACGTCGACCCTCGCCTCGTGCTGGATCGCCTGGGCGAGATTCCGCCAAGCGACCCCGTAGAGCCATTCGAAGACCGACTCGAGCGACCAGATCAGCACGGTGGCGGCCCCGAGCAGCAGGAGCTGATGGAACGGATCCGGAAAGCCGAGACGGGCGACGAGTGAATCCTGTTTCTCGACCACCACGTCGATCGCCGCGCCGATGATGAACGGCGGGGCGAGATCGAAGAGCTTGTTGAGAATCGAACAGGTCGTCGCCCAGCGGATCCGAGCCCGGAAGGGCCGGGCGTAGCGAAGCAGCCGTGGAAGCGGATGCCCCACCAAAGGCATCGGCGGATTGATCTCGGACGTCGGGGGTTGCACGGTCGAAGCAGTCTATCGGGTGCGGCCGCAGCCTCTGGAAACGGACACGACGCGAGCCTTTCGGCTCGCGTCGCGTCACATCTCTCGGATCTTCGACCGCCGGCGGATCAGTAGCGGTAGTGGGCCGGCTTGTAGGGGCCTTCGACCGGGACGCTGATGTAGTCGGCCTGCTCCTTGGTGAGTTCGGTGAGGTTGGCACCGAGCTGACCGAGGTGGAGCCGGGCGACCCGCTCGTCGAGATCCTTGGGGAGGGTCACGACGCTGGTGCGATCGTAGTTCTCCGCGTTTTCATGGAGTTCGATCTGAGCGAGGACCTGGTTGGTGAACGACGCACTCATCACGAACGACGGGTGGCCGGTGGCGCAGCCGAGGTTCAGAAGCCGGCCTTCGGCGAGCACGATGATCGAATGACCATCGGTGAACTTCCACTCGTCGACCTGCGGCTTGATGGTGACCCGCTCGATGCCCTTCGTCGACTCGAGTCCGGCCATGTCGATTTCATTGTCGAAGTGACCGATGTTGCCGACGATCGCGTTGTGCTTCATCTTCGCCATGTGGTCGGCGGTGATGATGTTGAAGTTACCGGTGGTGGTCACGAAGAGGTCGGCGGTGTCGACCTCGTCGTCGAGCCGGACGACTTCGAAACCTTCCATGACCGCCTGAAGGGCGCAGATCGGGTCGATCTCGGTGATCTTGACCCGGCAGCCCTGGCCACGAAGGCTCTGGGCACAGCCCTTGCCGACGTCGCCGTAACCGCAGACCACGGCGACCTTGCCGGAGAGCATGACGTCGGTCGCCCGCATGATGCCGTCGACCAGCGAATGACGGCAGCCGTAGAGGTTGTCGAACTTGCTCTTGGTGACCGCGTCGTTGACGTTGATCGCCGGGAAGAGAAGCTCACCGGCCTCCGCCATCTGATAGAGCCGGTGGACACCGGTCGTGGTCTCTTCGCTGACGCCGCGGATGTTCGGCGCGGTGATGGTCCAGTAGTCGGCCTTCTCCTCCTTGATCGCCGCAAGCAGCTGGAGAACGCACTTGAACTCCGCGTTGTCGGTGGTCTCGGGGCCCGGGATGGCTCCGCCGGCCTGCTCGAACGCGAGGCCCTTGTGCACGAGCAGCGTGGCGTCGCCACCGTCGTCGAGGATGAGGTTCGGACCCTCGCCGTTCGGCCAATCGAGTGCCTGGAAGGTGCACCACCAGTACTCTTCCAGCGTCTCGCCCTTCCAGGCGAAGACCGGGATGCCCTCGGGGGCGTCGATGGTGCCGTTCGGTCCGACCGCGACCGCCGCGGCGGCGTGGTCCTGGGTCGAGAAGATGTTGCAGCTCGCCCAACGGACTTCCGCGCCCAGCTCGACGAGGGTCTCGATGAGCACCGCGGTCTGGATGGTCATGTGGAGGGAGCCGGTGATCCGGGCGCCCTTCAGCGGATGCTTGCCTGCGTACTCGGAGCGGAGCGCCATCAGCCCCGGCATTTCGTGCTCGGCGAGCTCGATCTCCTTGCGGCCGAAGGCGACGGTCTCGGTCGAGAGATCGGCGACCTTGAAGGGCATCCCCGACTTCAGCGGGAGGTTGGTGTCGAGAAACATGGATTCAGAGGCGATGGTGCTCACGAGGAGTCTCCGGGGAGGTGAGGGCTAGGCTGGCGTCGGGTACCTGGAACCGACCTTTTCGCCGGTTCCAGCCCGGGGATGCACACCCAAGAACGGAAATATCCATTTATCCGTTTAATGGATCAATCCAAGTATATCCCCGCCCCCTCCCCCCGGTCAATATCTCGAGGGCCCCGGATTTCTCCGAGTCCGTGGCCCCCAGAGAATCCTCCACGCTACGCTCCACGTCCTCATTCCCCTCCGGAGCTCTCAACATGTTTTCCTGCCTCATCCGACGTCTCGCTGGTTTCGGCCTCCTCATGGCGTCGGCCACGGCTGCCACCGCCGGCACCTCACCGCTCGAGAAGGCGTCCGACGCCCCGGCGCTTCGTCAGGGTGCGCCCTACCTCCTGAACGTCTGCGTGATCAGTGGACGACCGCTCCCCGCCGACGGTGGTGTGGCGATCATCATGGAAGGCCCCGCCGACGGACCGCAGACCGGTCGCGAGATCCGGGTCTGCTGCAAGGGTTGCGAAGGCAAGTTCAAGAAGGACCCCGCGAAGTACATCCCCAGGGTCGACGAACTCATCGTCGCCGACCAGATGCCGCGGTATCCGAAGACCATGCCGTGCCTCGTGATGGAGGCGAAGTCGCTCCCGGATCCTTCCGGCTCGGAGGCGAAGGACTGCACGCTGATCGTCTACAAGAACCGACTTGTCCGCCTCTGCTGCACGCGATGCAACAGGAAGTTCGAAGCCGACCCCGCGAAGTACATCGCCAAGCTCGATGCCGCCGCGATCAAGGCTCAGAAGGCGGACTATCCGTTGACCACCTGCGTGGTCACCGGCGGCAACCTCAAGGCCTCCAGCCCCTGGTTCATGATCGGTGATCGTGCCGTCACCACCTGCTGCGGTGGCTGCAAGGGCAAGGCGATGAAGGATCCGCGAGGTGCGGTCGCCAAGCTCGACGCCGCGAAGAAGGCCGGATCGAAGAAGACCGACGCCTGAACCGGATCCGACAGCCGACCTTCAGATGAAGAACGCGACGCCTTCAGGGCGTCGCGTTCTTCGTTCCCGGGAATCTACCGCTGGGCGTGAATCAGGCCCGCTTGAAGAGCGAGGCCGCGAAGAGCCCGGGGCCCTTTCCACCAGGCATCGGACGAAGGCGACGCCAGGAGACGCGGTCGAATCCACAGCGGTCCCGGAATTCGAGAATCGTCGACTCCTCGAATCCCAGATGCTCGTGGCCCATGGTGAGTTGATAGGTGTCGCGGTCGTGGGCGACCATGTCGACCACCAGCAGGACCCCGCCGGGACGCAGGATGCGAGCGGCCTCGGCGATCGCGGCCTCGGGCTCCGGCAGATGGTGAAGGACCAGCATCATCACCGCCGCGTCCACCGACTCCGATTCCAGATCGAGATCGAGCAGATCCCCTTCGACGAAGCGGATGTTGCCGAATTCGGCGAGTCGCTTCCTCGACGCTTCGAGCATGGCCTGTTCTCGATCGACCGCGACGACCTCCGCCACGATCGGCGCAAGTCGTTCCGCCGCATCACCCGTGCCGCAACCGAGATCGGCGACGACCCAGTCGGGATCGAGAAGCCCGAGCATCGCGTCGGCACCGAAACCGGTTCCGAAGAGTTCGTGACGGACCTCGTGCCACTCTCCACCGATCCGACCGAAGAACGCCTGCGAATCCGAGCGGCGGCTGGCGAGGACCTCCTTCAGCCGGACGGCATCGTCGACAAACACCGGACTCGACTCGAGCCGATCCCGGGTGGTCTCCCAGAGACGTCGAAGATCGGGATCGAGGGCATCCACCGGCAGGCGATAGAGACTCGCGGTGCCTTCCGATCGCTTCGCGATCCATCCATGTTCGTGCAGCGCCTTCAGATGCCGACTGACCGTCGACTGGGGAAGCTGTGCCGCGGTCGCGAGTTCACCGACCCCGAGTTCGGTCCGTTCCACCAGAAGCAGCAGACGAACGCGGGCCAGATCCCCGAGCTGCGCGAGGTTCGAGAGCCACTCGTCCGGACGCCCGGTGGGATTGGGTTCGCTCACGACGGGAAGTCTCCTCAGACCCCGGGTGGCAACGCGATGGTCGGTCCCGGAACCTCGCCGAATTCGCGGAGTCGGTCGGAGACCGACTGGTTGCCCGGCTCGATGCCGTACGCCTGGCGAAGCCGCCTGAGCGCCAACGCCTCGTCACCGAGCCGCTCCGCCAGATCCGCCGCCGCGACGTAGGCCGCGGCGTCGGTTTCAGGCTCCAGTTCGATCGCCCGTTCGATCGCGTCCCGCGCGGTGTCGGGATCATCGAGTTCCATCGCGAAGCCGGCGAGTTCGAGCCAGGCGTCGGCGTCTTCGTTGTCGATCGCCCAGGTCCGAAGCAGTTGGAAGGCCCGGTCATACTCGCCGTTCTGGAATTCGGCTTCGCCGAGGAGCAGCACCAGATCACGATCACCGGGACGACGGGCCGTCGCGGTCATGAAGACCTTCGCCGCCTCCGCCGGCCGATCGAGCTCCAGCATGCAACGGCCGTACATCTCGAGGGCGTCGGCGTCACCGGGCTCGTTCTCGAGGATCCGGGCGTAGTACTCCGAAGCGGATTCGAAGCGGCCCCAGCGGAACTCGTGGTCGCCGTCCTTCTGGAGCTTCACGGTGGGCGGCGTCGATGGCTCGCCGGTCGACTCGCATCCGATGGAGGACGCCCCGAAGGCGACGATCGAGGATGCGAGGACCAGTCGGAGGAACATTCGAGCAGGACCGGAATGTGGAATGATGGGGTTCATGGGGACTCCTGCGCAATCGGGCTGGCGAGGTCGGGAAGCGTCACCTCCCCGGTGGCCGCATGATACGGTGCCGCGGTCCCCCCTGCGATCACCCTCGCCCCTGGCCGGATCGATCACGCAATGCTCCGAACGTCGATTCTCCGACATGAGCCGGGCCCGGAAGGTCCGCCACCACACTTCGACTGGTTGCTCGAGGCCGATCCCGAGACGCCCGACGAGGCCCGTGCGGTACCCACCTTCCGAATCCGCCGAAGGCCTGACCGCCTGGAGATCGGGGAGAGCACGGAACTCGAACGGATCGACGACCACCGTGGCATCTGGCTGAAACGGTCCGAGCGGCAGACCATCGAATTGAACCCACCGCACGGGACGGCGACGCCGATTCGAATCGGCGAGATCCGGGGCTCGATCACATGGAACGACCAGGCGGTGGAATCGACCGTTCGATGGTCCCAATCAGACGTTTTGATGACCTATCGGTTCGAACCGATCGCTGCGAACCATGTCCGCCTCACCCGGGTCGCAGGATCCGCTTCCGAGGCCTTTGGAGGACCGGCCGAATGACCATTCTGATTGGAATCGTCTTCACCCTGATTTCAGCGATCTTCGCCGCGGTCGCCGCACTCGGACTCCCCGGCACCTGGCTGATCATCGCCTTCGCGGCCCTGATCGACGTCGTCGAACTGCTCTGGAAGGGTGATGCGGAGCCGACGTTCGGGTGGGTCGCCTTCGCGATCGCCCTGCTGCTCGCCGCCGCCGCCGAGATCATCGAGTTCCTCGCGGGCGCTGCCGGTGCCAAGGCGGGAGGCGCGAGTCGTCGAGGCACCGTCGGCGCGCTGGTCGGCGGCTTCGTGGGCGGTATCGTCGGTACGTTCGTGATTCCCATCCCGCTCGTGGGCACGCTGGTGGGCGCCGCGCTCGGCGCCGGTGGCGGGGCCCTCGCCGGGGAGCTCACCCGCGAAGGCGCGGCATTTCGCGACACCATCAAGCCAGCGACGGGCGCCGCGGCGGGAAGGGTCGCGGGAACCGTCGTGAAGATCGGATTCGCGATCGCGATCTGGATCCAGCTCAGCGTCGCCGCGTTCATCTGAGACGCGGGGATCGACCGGGTCAGATCGTCGCTTCGGTGACCCGAAGGACCTCCTCCACCGTCGTCCGTCCCTCGATCACCTTCTTGAATCCGTCCTCGCGAAGCGAAACCATGCCACGCTCGCAGCAGATCCGGCGGAACTCGGTCACGTTCGGACTGGAGGCGATCAGGTCGCGAAGATGGTCGTCGAAGACCAGCAGTTCGTAGAGCCCCAGTCGACCGGAGTAGCCGCTGTTGCGGCACGCCTCGCATCCCCGGCCCTGGGGAAGCGTCGCCCCGTCGATTCCGTGAACCACGAGGAAGTCCCGCATCTCTTCGGGAACCGGCATGTCCTCGACGCAGGAAGGGCAGATCCGGCGGACCAGCCGCTGGGCGAGCACCCCGTTCAACGCGGCCCCCACCAGGAAAGGCTCCACCCCGATGTTGACGAGCCGGGTGACGGAGCTCGGTGCGTCGTTGGTGTGAAGCCTT
>Ga0315320_10003614_pt1 | contig 12675 bp, 10 predicted proteins | sample M140m21515metaG_FD_203458 | JGI IMG/M metagenome (GOLD analysis project Ga0315320, IMG submission 203458) | Ammonia-oxidizing marine archaeal communities from Monterey Bay, California, United States - M1 40m 21515 | ecosystem: Environmental > Aquatic > Marine > Coastal | place: USA: California...
AGTGTAAAAGTTACTTTGAATGAATGGGGGAGAGGGTTTGGTGATGGGTCTGGTGTGGGAAAGGTCGTACCGTGAGGGAGTAGCACTCCACGAGTCGGTCCACGATCTGGTCCTTCTTCCCCGCGACGGCCACGCCGAACATCTTGAGCTCGTCCTTGATCTCCTTCGCCTTGAGCGCGTCCACCCCCGCGCGGACGGCGTCGGCGTCGTCGGCGATGTTGAGGAACCTCAGTTCTTCTGTGACCTCCGCGTCTTCCCCGACGTCGTCCACTGACTCGCTCGCCGCCGCCTTGGTGGTGTAGATGTCACGTACACGCGAGTGACGGGAACGTACGGTCGAGGCGCGGGCGCGTGGGAGCGCCGGGATGGACGCAATGGCCCGAGGGGTCGTCGAGCATTTATCGCGACGACGCCCCGCCGACGCCGACGCCGAGACGCGCGTCGTTCGGGCCGCGACGGAAGCCATCGTCGCCAGCGCTGCCATGTTGAATTATACGCGTGGATCGAAGGGATACGATACCCTCGTTCGACGCTCGATGGATATCCCCGCGCGTGCGTGAGGGGTTGTGACGCGCAGAGGAGTCCCGGAATCGCCAACGCACTTTTTCCCAGTGCCTTCCGCCGCAACTCGGAATATTCAGGGCGCGCGTGGAAACTCGCGCCTGGCACACGAAGGCACAAGCCTAACCCAAGTCAGACGACAGAAAGTGGATCGCGCCTTTCGACCGTTGGCCGCGAACCTTTCAACACCCCATTTGGAATTGCAATTTCACTTTGAGAATTGGAATTTTCACCGAGTAGACGACCCTTCGTTTACCCCTTCCAAATCGGTGGTCTGGGACTCGCGTTTTGATTGGGCACGTTTTGACTCTTCGAAGGGCGAGTAAAAATATCTTGAAAAATAAGATACCGCGCCGACGTGGACGCCACCTGATTGGCTGCGCCCACGTAGATACTTCTCGAAGGGACCATTTGACGGATATTCCATCACTTTTCACTGAAGGTTCCTTGTTCGCGGCGCGTCCACGGCGGTCACTTTCCCGACGCGCACCGCACGTGGACACACCACTCTCTGCTCGGCGCATCGCCCGAGTGGTTCGGAACGAACCGGTTCGCATCGCACACGTCCCGAGTGGGCTCGATACGACCTCCGCGCATCGCACACACGCCGTCATTGCCGAGTCCTCCGCCGTCGAGTGGCCCGAGGGAAAAATCTTCGAACCCTTTCGCGCGGCCGCCCAAGTGGACGCCGCCGCCACGGATCGAACGCCGATGAAGGTCACCGGCGACATACCGAGGGCGTTCGGGATGAGCCCCCCGAGGGTCCGGCTGCAGACGCCGGGCACCCCCGACCTGCCGCGGGACGCGTGGGGCGACCGAGGACACACGACGTCTGAGTCGCTGCGGCCATTCGACGTTAAGCCTCCCGCCGACCACTCGGCTTCTTCGCTCGGCTTCGATCTGCTCTTCGACACGCTCGAGGAGACCGCGGGCGATTTCGAGAGGAACGGGCCGATGCCGATGCTCATGGAGGAGGACTCGTGCACGAGCTCCGACGACGGCCACGATAGGCACGCCGTCTACGTCAGGTGCGCGCCCGCGCCGTCCCCGCGGCTCCCTTCCGTTTTTGTACCTAAAACCCGACCTTTGGGGAGATACTCCCGGATTCCCCCTTCAACGCGGTGTGGGGCGAGATTACGCTCGTCCGACCCGTTTTTGTGACTGGTTGGCCATACGAAAGTTTGGATCACGACTGGATCGAATATCTGCCAGCGTGTAGTTCCTTTTTTCCAAAGGCGGCTGGCGGAAATATCTTTTTCAATTTCCACGGCTTTCACTCGTTCACTGGGTGGAAGTCTCCGAGTTGCAGAGATTCTTCCCGCCCAGAATCCGAACATTCCGGTTTTTCACCAGGAATATTCCACCAGTCTCACTGAATATTCCGCTGACCTCCTATACCCCCCCCCACCACCGCCAACCACCACCAGGCTGCTGCGCCAGCTGACCAAGCACAAGACGGACGCCGAGGCGGACACATACAAGCGCTTCGCCGCCGCGTGCGCCGAGGTGGGCCCAGGCGAGGTGGGCGACTTTGCGCACATCGAAGCCGTGCGATGCGCCTTTGACAAACTCGCAAATGCCAACCCAGACGACCTCGACGTCCCGCTGGATCATCTCATCCACGGATCAAAGAAGAAGAAGGCTGAACAACGCAGGGCGGGCGGGTTCAGCGTGGGATCCAACGCGTTCGTGGCCACCACCCCGGGCGCGGCGGGCCACGCGGCGTTGCTCAACCTCCGCCACTCCTTCCTCTGGATCAAAACAGGCCAAGACGCATCGACGGACACCCCCATGGACAAGGAGACGGACGAGTCTAGGGGTCTCCCCGTCTACGCCTCCGCCTCCGCGACGCCCATGAAGCCCGAGGATGCCACGTCCACGGGCGTCCTGCTCATGGAACCCTACCTCCGCGCGCACTTCGTCATCTCCAGGCCCACGGAGCGATACGAACGACTGCTGGACACCCTCCCGCCGCACTTCGTCGGCTCGCACAAACGACTCGCCGCGCTCGTCGATTTCATGTCCGAGCAGATGCTGGCCAGCTTCAAGGAACGCGGGATGCCGGTACCGCCGTGGAGGCAGAACAAGAGCATCCTGTCCAAGTGGTTCCTGCCCACCGCGACGAGCAGGTCGCAACCGACCACGCCCGCGGGGTCGCCCCCCGCGCCGGGTGTTCATGGCGTCAGAACGAGCTCGCAATCGAGAAGCCGCCGGGCGTCGGTTAACTTTGACGTCGTGGGCGGGAGCGGGGTGTTCTTCGGTGTGGGATACGGCGTTGAGCCGTACGGGTGCGAGGGTTTAGGGGACAAGGAGAAGAAGTCGCCTCCCGTCGGGTCGCTCTCATCGTTGGTGAAGAGCGCGGGGTTCCGGCTCCGCGACGCGGTCGTCGGGTGATTGCCAAAAGATAATCTTTTGGCGATGACCAAAAACCAAAAAACCAAAACAATCCGGCGAGACCTATCACGCTCGCCGTCCGGTGCACGCGCGTGTGCCGATGTATTCTTTCTCAGGACGAGCTCATCCCTCGTCGCTGTACGCCTATTATGCTGTGCATGCTTGCTACTGTGCTACTGACTACTGCTATTAGATGACTTAGCCTAGAAACGCCCTCGGGGCCCAAAAAAAAATATTACCTAAAACACTAAACTAAACTAAAGGGCCGTCGTCGTCAATCCTTCATCTCGAGCGCCGCGACCGCGTCAATCTCCGCGAGCACCTCCTTGTTCACGTACGGGTTCAGGATCCACGTCGCGACGATCGTCGTGAGCGCCTCGCGGCTCAGCACCAGCCCGTCGTCCTCGTCGGCTCCGTCGGCTCCGTTCGACTTTTCCAACTTGGCTCGAAGCGCCGCCGCCGCCGGGTCCGCTTCCTCGAGCGCCTTCACGGTCTCCTCCAGCAGCGCCGCCTTGGCCTCGCAGTCTTTACGTATCATGCCGATCGCGGAGGCCAGTAGGTCGATCATGTCGCCGCCGCTGAGCGAGCCGAACAGCGCCGGCTCGTCGGGGGATGACGCTTCGGGGGTGGATTGGAATTGTCGTTTGACGAGATCCCTCGCCTCGTCCGCGACGCGTTCGCACTCCTCGATGGCGGCGAACACCGCCTTGCGTCCCGCGCTGTGCACTGACTTGAGATCCTTCAGCTGCCTCGCCATCGTCTCCTTTCGCCGTGTCCGAAGCGCTCGATCCAGCCCCGGGTTTAGGGCGTTTAGGCGGTGGGGCATCGGTCTGCTCGCGCCGACGTCGCCGACGATGGCCGCGTTCGCCGCGTCGGTGAGCGCATCGCGTCCGTCGTCCGTCCACACCACCCAGCACTTCTTGCAGTCGGCGTAGCGGTTGAACCCGCCGCGGATGAGCTTGCGGAGGTCCGTCTGGTACCGCCGCAGCGCCGTCGCGGGGCTCTCCGCCATTGCCATTCGCCCCTCGGAGTGGTCGAGCAGTCGAGACGTGAGAGATCCATTAGGGGTTAACAATACCTTTTTCATTGGGTGCACCACCCAGCGCAGTGTTCGGGGCGCGGGAGGCGATGGGGAACCCCGCGCCCGATCCCGTGGTGCTCCGCGGGCACGGCGCGGATGTCCAGAGCGTGTCGTTCGCGACGATCGACGGCCAGCCTTGCGTCCTCTCGGGGTGAGCCCAGCCCCTACCCATTCCCCATCGCGACAAAATCCCTCCGCTGCGTTCGTCCGCTGACCCCCTCAATTCCCGGCCCCCGCAGAGACAGCAACGGCGACGTGGTGGCGTGGGACGTGCGCACGAGGCGCCCGCGTTGGCGCCTCCCCGCGCACACGCCCTCCTCCGGCGCGCTCCACGTGGGCATCGAACCGTCCTCCGGACACATCATGACGCAAGGCCGCGACGGCACCCTGAAGTGCTGGGGGACCGCGCACGGCCCACACGAACCGCCGCGAGCGCCGCCGCGGTGGACGCTCAATGCGGGGTCCTACCACTACTGCAAGTTCACGACGAGCGGCGGTGACGCGTCGTCACCCGGCGCCCCGGCGCTCGTCGCGGTCGCCGCGGAGATCCAGTCCGGAGTGGACGTCTGCGAGATTAATACATCGATCGACGAGACTTCGACTTCAACATCGCCGCCGAGCCGAGTCGCGACGCTCATCGCCGCCGCCGACGCGACGCACGCGGATAAGACGACGACGACGTCCTCCGAGAGTCCTCCGGCGGCGACGGAAGACAGGCTCGGGACCGTCATGGCGCTGGCGTTCATCCCGAACGAAGATGAAGATCCTTCCACATCGATGCTAGTTGCGGCGTACGAGGAGGGCACCGTGTGCGTGTGGCGCATCGACTCTTCCACGCCGATGTGGCGCGCGCGGGTGCACGGAGAGGCCGCGACGTGCCTCGCGGTGGACGCGGTAGGTAAAGGGTTCGTATCGGGCGGCGCGGACGGCCGATGCGTCCGGCATCGCATCATCATCGCCGATGCTTCAGATGAGTTTTCTTCTATAAAAGTGACAACTATCGGAACGCACGGTCCGTTCGCGCCGGCGTCGGTGGACGCCGCGGGCGACGTCCGCGCCCTGTGCGGCATCGCGGCGGTGGCGATCCGCGACGATAGGAAGATATTCGCCGCCGGGTGCTGGGACGGGCGGGTGCGGGTGTTTGAATACGGACGTAAGAGCGCGGGACGGTTGGTGGCCAGCCTGGGGTGAGTTCATCTTTATTTTTTGTACGCGTATGGGCAATTGTACTGACGTCGTGTTTTGTTGACAGGTACCACGCCGACGTGGTCTCCGCGGTTGCTTTCGCGCCGGTGGGCGCACAGCTGTGTTGGGCTGGGCACTGCGGGTGGTTGGCGTCGGGGAGTCGGGACGGGACTGTCGCGATGTGGGCGGTGTTCCCGGTCAAGGAAAAGGGTGATGGGGGTGATGGGGACGCGGTAGAATAGTCAGTGTGTTGCGTCGGTGGTGTTGTAAAGTTGAGGTGAAGAACTTTTATATAGTGCTACAATCGAGACCTTGCCATGATGACTCATCAACATTTTTATTCCAAACACCCCGCGATGGATGGACGTGGGCGTGACTGTATCGACGATGGGTTTTGGGCGGCGATGACACGCTCCGTCGTTCGAGATGGTTCTCATCGAGCTCGTCCCTCGGACGCCCCGGGTAATGTTGGATAGGGTCGTCTTCGTTCGGAACCCTCGACGTTGAGTGAAGCGCGCCCCGTCAACAGAAAAGAGTGACGTTCAACTACGTTCTACTCGTAGAGTTCTCCGTCCAGAACTCGTGATCAAGACTCGACTCGGGCACTTCCCCACACGCGTCACATCACCACGAAGGAATTCAACCCGTTCTGACGCGCCGACACGATGACTTACTCCTCCGTGGATCACGCCGCGTCCACGGATACCCCGCTCCTGCCCAACCGCGACGCGGGGACGACGCGCCCGTCCCGTAATTCCAGATGGGCTCTGGGCCTCGGCGTCGGGGCGCTCCTCGCGGGCGGCGCGGTCGTGGGCTCCTACGCGCTCCTCTCCGCCCGCGGTCGCGCCTCATCCTCCCTCGCGCCCACCCTCGGGATGGAGGAGGACGAATCCGCCGCGAACTGGTCCTTCGACGAGCACGAAGAGGAGGCGCAGAACCCGCTCCACCGGTCCATGTTCTCCAAAAAGTCGCGCGCCGATCCCGACGACGCGGTCAAGTCCTTCCCCGGCATGACCCCGCAACACACCGAGGAGGCCATGCAGGCCGAGATCGAACGGTGGATCAGGGACAACCACGTCCCGCACGTCGCCGCGCAGATCCTCAAGGAACCCGCGCCCGAGGACGACTCACGCGGCGTGGACATTTCAAAGCGTGACGAATCTTTGAATCAATTCGAAGCCTCGCTCGGAGGGGACTCCCGGTACAAGGACTCATGCAACATCCCCGAGGCGCCGCTGCCCGCGAACTGCGTGGTGCAGAAGCTCGCCCACCAGGAGACCTGCCGGTACACCACGATGGCCAAGAACAAGCTCAACCTTCCAACCTGCGACGGCGTCGACACCCCGGTCGGCGGCCCCAAGGCGAACGACGAAGGCGAGCGCTGGATCTTCTCGACGACGATCGACGTCCCGTACACCGCCACGTGCTCGCGTACGATCGGGTACAGCTGCCAGACTGGCACAAAAAAGAACTGCCGGAAGGTGTTCAAGAGGAAGTACTGCCACAACTCGCCTGTTTTCGGTACCTGTCACCGCCACCAGCACTACCCTTGCGCCAAGACCCGCAAGGAGAGCGTCGGTCACGACTTCAAGAAGACCGTGCTCACCTGCGAGCGAATGAAGCTCATGGTCGGCAAGGACAAGTGCGTCACATGCATCCCGGGCTTCACCACCGACGCCGACGGCAAGTGCGTCAGCCAGCTCGACGCCATCGCCGACCAGGCTAAGGAAAAGGCGATGGGCATCTGCGACGCCATCCCGGTGGCCATCGACAAGGCGAGCGACGTCATCATGAAGGCGATCTTCCCCGCGGACGCCGGCGCGCTCACCGATATCCTCGCGGATGCCTTCGCGTCCGCCACGGGCGGCGGTGCCTCCTCCTCCGCGTCCATGGGATCCGCGCAGCAGTCTCAAGCGGACAAAAGTCGGACAAAAGGCGGACAAAAGTCCAAGCTCGACGGTTTGCGACGCGACGCCTTCCGAGCGCACCAGCGCCGAGTCAGCAAGGAAAGTACACGTACGCTCCACAAGGACACCTCCATGGACCTCTTCGATGATCCAGCCAACCACCGCATCTTGCGCGACGCCATCCGCAGCGCGCTCCGCGGCGAGGATGTTCCGGAACACGTCCAAAACGTCGAGTTCATGGGCCGGCGGTCCACCGGCGAGGCTAAGCTCGGTAAGAACCGGGACTGCTCCGTGGTGCCGGTTGATATCCTGAACCCCGACGACTTCGAGGAGTTGTCGTCCGTCGTGTACGACATGCCTTGGTCCAAGAAGCTCGCCACCGCGGCTTTCTCCCCCGACAACTTCAAGCTGAAGCTCCCGGTGATCACGTTCAAGACGTGCACGAGCTCGGAGCCGATGACGTTTCCCACGAGCATCGGCGCCGACATCCTGAAAGCCTTCTCCGACTTTTTCGAGCCCCTCATCCTCGGTGGGTTCGACGCGCTGAAGAAGATCGACTGCAAGAAGATCCTCAAGGTCATCACCGAGGTCAAGGAGAAGATGCAGAAGGTTCTCGACGAGGTCCTCGACGAGCTCAAGAAGCTCAAGAAGAAGATCCCGGGCGGGCGAAAACTTTTGGAGATGGCGGGCGAGAGGCTCCTGCTCGAGACCGACGACGAGACCCACCGCGCGGCGATTCGTATGATGATGAACGGCGACTCGCTCACGGGTAGCATCCAGGAGATGCACGCGTCGCTCTGGGAGGAGATGCTCTTCGCCAGGGCGCTCGAGCTGCGGACCCTCTTCGACCTCCCCAAGAGCCACGAGTGGACCGACGACCACCTCTCGCAACCCGCCAACTTCCACAAGCAGATCGCGCTCCTCGGCGGATCCGACGGGCACGTCGCGCTCTTGGGCGGCAACTCTTTCGGTGACCGGCTCAAGAAGCTCGGCAACGACCTCGGAAAGGCGCTCGAGGGAATAAAAAACATCGGCATGGGATGGACCATCACGCAGGAAATTTCACTCGCGATGGGCTTCTCCGCGCAATCCGACGAAGCCGCCAATTTCAAGAACGGCGAGATCTTCGACTCGCTCGACATCGCCGACGACATCGCGACGTCCATGAGCGCATCCGCCGAGACTCCCATCTTCGCCGGTCTCTCCGCTTCGTCCATCCTGGACGTCAACATGGCGATGCCGTTTTTCCTCCTCACCGACGGTAAGATCGATTTCGACATGACCGCCGGGGTCAAGACCTCGGTGTCCTTCGGCGTCAGAGACACGAAGCCGTACTTTGACTTCAAGCCCCCGACGCCGTTCTTCGACACCGGCGCCAAGGTGTCCGCCTCGCTCGCCTTCCAGCAAGGGCTCCAGTACATTCTCAACGAGTTCTCCATCGGTATCTGCGCCGGCGGCACGTGCACCGGCCCGGTTCTCGGGTTTCAGCAGGACTTGTATGTCGGCGTGGACACGTTCGCGGTGGCGTCGCTCATGGACGCCGACGAAGCGACGTGCTTCCGCGGCCCGACGACCCTATCCACCACGTTCGTGGATTGGGACTACCCCGAGGAGACCAAGAAGGAGTGCGCCATCGTGCCCGTCGGCGGGTCCTTCGGCATGGGCGCGTACGTCAAGGTTCCCGCGCCTCAGCTGTCGCTCGTGGTGAACTCGTGGGTTGGTAACTTTGTCGAGACGCACCAGGATTTCCAGATGCAAAACGCGGTTGGCTCGGATGACATGCTCATGACCGAGGTGTACCACACCTGCGTCCAGGGCGGAAAGGGCGAGCAACTCGAGCCTTGCCCCACGGAGACGTGCATCGTACTGCCCGGAGCCGGGCACGCGTAGGCTAAGAAGCCGCGGCGATATTGTTTCATTATCTCTCAGGAGGCTACTACTCTGAGCCCAGGTGTATTTCCTCCTTCACCCGTTTATATCAAGGTCCAAAAATTGACCAGAACATTTCATTTGGCGACGCGGCGGCGAGAACTGTTCTCGCCGGCGTGGCCTGGCCCGTCGTGCACCAGCGTTTGCGCGCTGCGAGTGTCGTTGTTTGTAAGCGTAGTCTAGGCTGCGAATCGCGATTTTTTCAATACCACACGAGTGTACGACGTGACGGGTGAGCAGCGAGGGACCGGCTACTCTCAGCTGAAAAACAGAGCCAGCATATGATATGCAAAAGGAGACGACGACGTGGCGAAATGTTTTATTTATCCACTCCATCTGCGCGCGTCGGGGACATGTCGGCCGCGTCGATGGCATGCCGCGCGGCTCCCGCGCTGCTCCGCCTCGCGTCCTCGTCTCATGAACCCCGGCGTCGCATCGTCGCGTACGCCAAGGGCACCGCCAAGCGCGACGCCTCCTCCGGTCTGCTCTCGGGGGTCCATCCCGACAGCGTCACCGCGGTCGCCTCCATCGCGGAGCGCGCGCAGGCGGCGAGCGACCGCTGGGGATCCGAGGTGACCGAGTTCCTCGACCCGGCGCTCGCAGCGGACGCATGCGTGGTCATAGACCGCATGGCGGACTGCGAGGCGCGCCCATGGGGCGGCTACGACCGCGCGGAGAGGGTCCGCCTCATCCTGGGCAGATCCGAGGTGCTCGACGGCGACGGTGAGTAAAATTTTTATTTCCGTACGTATGCGCAATCAGTATGACGTCGTGTTTTTAACAGGCGACGATTCCTTCGCGGCGCTCACGAACGTCTCCGACGGATGCGTGGCGCTGCTGCAGGTGAGCGGCAACTTCATGTTCGACGCCGCGGACCACAGGGACTTCCTCGGCGCCACCCTCGGCGCCGGGATCGAGCGGAAGACGGTCGGGGACGTGTTGGTGCAAGGCGAGCGCGGGGCTCAGATCCTGGTGACGCCCACGATGGCGACTTATCTGTCCACCGCGATGAGCAGCGTGCGGAAGGTGCCGGTGACCGCGACGCGGAGTTCGCTGACGGAGTTGCGGGTACCCCCGCCGCGGGTGGACTCGTTCAGCTCGATCGAGAAGAGCATGCGTTTGGACGCGGTGGCGTCCGCGGGGTTCCGCATGAGTCGATCTAAGATGAGCGATTTGATCGGGAGCGGTTCGGTGAAGGTGAACTGGCGGGAGGGGTGTAAGCCGAAGACGGCGGTGGAGAGCGGGGACGTGATCTCGTTGCGGGGGAAGGGGCGTGTGGAGGTTGGGGAGGTGACGACGACGAAGAAAGGGAGCTTCAACGTCCAGCTCACGAGGTACCTGTAGCGAATTTATAAAAGTTCATGGAAAAGTCAATTTAGTTTGCATTTCTCGAAAAGAAAATGACACTCTGCAGCTCTGGACGCGCTCCCAAATAATCTCAGTGTCCATCATAAAACGGCCGCTCTACCCGATTGTTGTTTTCCCACTCGAGTTTCCTTGGCAGGAACGCGTGCCTTCGCCAGCATTTGTGCGTAGGGTTTCACCTCACGCGAGGGCCACAGCGGGAGGGCGTCGATCCGAGTGGGCCACCGCCGGGGTATTCGCATCCCCAAGACGCTTTCGCGGGATCCGACGCCTCGCGTCCACTCCGCGGGCCCACGCCCACCCCACTCTCGCGCGCCCCGTTCGGTTGATTAGGTCGGAGCCTGTGGTGCCATCATGCCGAACCCGTCTGTGGTGCTCGCGACCGCGGGTTACGACCACACCGTTCGGTTCTGGGAGGCGACGCGCGGGGTGTGCTACCGCACGCTGCAGTACGCGGACTCGCAGGTGAACAAACTGGAGATCACCCCGGACAAGCGCTACCTCGCCGCGGCGGGCAATCCCCACATCCGGCTCTTCGAGGTCAACACCCAGAACCTCCAGCCCGTCACCTCCTACGACGGGCATCAGGGCAACGTCACCGCCGTGGGGTTCGAGCGCGACGGGCGGTGGATGTACAGCGGGTCCGACGACGGCACGGTGAAGATATGGGACCTACGCGCGGGAGGGTACCAGCGCGAGTACGAGAGTCGAGGCGCGGTGACGGTGAGCCTATTTCTATTTCTATTTCGTATTTCTATTTTATTTCGTATGGGCAATTCGACTGACGTCTTGTTTTGTTCACCACAGTGCTGCGTGTTACACCCGAACGGCACCGAGCTCATCAGCGGGGACCAGAACGGCAACGTGCGCGTGTGGGACCTCACACAGAACGCGTGCTCGTGCGAGCTCGTACCGGAGGTTGGCGTCGCGGTGCGCAGCGTGAGCATCGCCGGGGATGGCTCACTCGTCGTCGCCGCCAATTCGAGCGGGACGTGTTACGTGTGGTGAGTTTTTTTTAACGCTTGTATGGGCAATTAGATACTGACGTCGTGTTTTGTGCACAGGAAACTTCAACGAGGAACGAAAACGACGGCGCACTTCGAGCCGCTTCACAAGCTCCAGGCGCACAACGCGTACGTGTTGAAGTGCCTGCTATCGCCGGATTGCAGACTGCTGGCCACGACGAGTTCCGATAAGACGGTGAAGCTGTGGAACCTCGACGGGTTCAAGCTGGAGCGGACGCTCGAGGGGCACCAGCGGTGGGTGTGGTAAGTTTAACTTTATTATCGTGACCGTATGGGCAATTAGAGGCTGACGTCGTGTTTTGTTTGAAGGGATTGCGTTTTCAGTGTTGATGCTGCGTATTTGGTCACTGCTTCTTCGGACACCAGCGCGCGGCTGTGGGACTGCGCGAGTGGTGAGGCGATCAGGATATACAGCGGGCATCATAAAGCCGCGGTGTGCTGCGCGCTCAACGACTCCGCGGTGGACGTGTGACGATTAGAGGAGGAGGGCCGGATTCGACTCTTTGTAGCCATTTTTTGTACCAACGAGGAAACTCTTTATTATTTTGTGCGTTTTTTTGGCAGGACCGAGGCGGCACACTCGGGCGCGCGCCGCCCGTTCCCGATGTCCCCCGCGGGCAATGCATCGTCCTTCTGTTTCCCCCGTCGACCACGGTCGGCTACGTCCGCGAGCTCCGCAAGCGGCGTGGATACGCCTCCGCAACCTCCCCCGTCGCTCGCGGCGTCGTCCGCGTCCTCCTCCTGCGCCGCGCCCAGGGACGAACAAAAGTTGGAGGAGGACGGCGTGCCCTTGACGTGCTCCGACGACGACCCCGACGTGTTCGAGGTCCTGAGGCGCGCGGGTATCAAGCTCGACGACGCGCCCAGGGAAGTCTTCGCCCCCGACGTCCTCCGCCGCGCCGGCGAGGACGACGTGGACCCGCGCGTGACCCGCGCGGTCGACGCCCTCACCGCGCGTCTCTTCCCCGAGGCTGAGGACGGCAAGGAGCCCTCGTGGTGGCGACCGGACCAGTCGTTCTGGATCTGCGAGCCGACGAAACCCAAAGAGTCGGAGGAGACCGAGGACACGCCCGCGCACAAACGCGTCCCATTCGACGACGACGACCCGGCGGATGACTGGCACAAGCGCGTGGGTGCCGCCCTGCGAGACCTCGCCGCCCTCCGAGACTCGCACGCACGGGAAGACGGTGAGCTTATTTTTATTTCCATATGGGAAATTAGTATGCTG
>Ga0315320_10003616_pt1 | contig 12673 bp, 4 predicted proteins | sample M140m21515metaG_FD_203458 | JGI IMG/M metagenome (GOLD analysis project Ga0315320, IMG submission 203458) | Ammonia-oxidizing marine archaeal communities from Monterey Bay, California, United States - M1 40m 21515 | ecosystem: Environmental > Aquatic > Marine > Coastal | place: USA: California...
TCATGAAAGATTATCCCCAAACTATTTCGGCAAATACTGCAGTATTTCATATTTTTTGTAGTTTTTATAAATAGATTAGAACAGTTTTCTTTTGCACAAGTCTCACCTGTGTATTTATAACATAAAAATTTTGAACACCATTCATCACATTTATGAATCTTATCATCTATAGCTTCCCTCAATATCACTCGTTCGTGGGTTGTTAATTCACTAAATGGTTTTTTACTTCTAAGATTCGAACCATCTCTCCAGTCAAGAGAAAAGGTATAGCCATCATAACAACCAGCACACATGCCTGTACAGTCTTCATAACAGGGATCTGGTCCTGGTTCATATTTATCAATTAAGGAGGCAATAGACAATACCTTATCGAAATTGTTGTTTGTTTTTAAATGTTTCCAAATTTCTACTTCAAGAATCGCCTTGATCGCTTGTTGAATTCTTTTTTCAATTTTTATCAATACATTTTTATTTTAATTTCAGGATAAGACAAAAAACTGCTCTGAAACTCGCGATACAGCTTTTTGTTAATTATGAAACTTTTGCACTCCAATGATTTTCACATTTATTACAGTAAAAATAACCACTTTTTTCAATAACTAGATTTTTATTCATATCAGTAACAAATTTGTCGATTCTTTTTGAATAAGACTTTACAGTCTTATTGTCAAACTCATCTATTAATAGAAAATCACCTTTTTTATTCAGTACGTAAGCAGAGATGTCTCTATCATCATTGGTTTCACTCAACTCAAGAAAAGCGTATGCCAGAAGTTGTTTTTTAATACTGGAGCTAATCTCATTTTCACTATCCATTATTCTTCCAGTCTTATAGTCAATAACTATAGATTTTCTTGAATCTCTCAAAACAATATCTGCTTGACCATAAAATGGATAAGTTATTTTATAAGTATGTTCTGAACGAACCTCAAAATTATTTTTATCTAGAAATGTTTTAATTTTTTTTAGTACAGTCAAATTTCTATAAATAAATTCTAGACCTTCTCTTTTGTCGAGATAATCTTCTTCAAAATCGTAATTGTTTTTTTCTTTAATCTTAAAAAAAAGACGTGAAACATACTCTTTATCTATTTCAAAATTTTCATATAGCAAGAATGCTGCAATAATTTCATGTGAAATAGTACCAAGTATTGTTTTACGATTATATGAGTTAAGATTAACTGGTGAAAATTGGGACAAATAGTGTCCTTCGTCTAGACATTTTTCAAAATTAGCTACTTTAGATGCCGCAATAGCTTCTAGAGTGTAGTTACTCATTAATATAATTTAAATAAGTTACATATGCAGAAATCGGATTTCGAATAGCTTCTAAATAATCAATTGCAAAAAAAGCATCCGGGTCTATTTCATAAGTGCTGTATAAGTTGTCAAAAACCTTTCTGTATCTGAATTCATAACTTTCAAATGGGTGTGTTAATAAAAAATAATTGTCTACCTCAGTTAAGTCTTCTTTTTTCTTAACCCGATAAACATATGCACTTTCTGTAATATCTATGTCAAGTAGCTCTATAGAATACCCTTCCTCTTCAAAATCATTAATGATAAATTTATCTAGAAGTTGTTCATAATTTCCTATATCTACAAGTATGTCTCTTCCTCTTAAAATTTTGATTAAATCAATCCCAAGTTTCAAATTTAAGTTATCGTGTGAAAATCTGTTGTTGTAATCTTTTAAACACAAATAACAAGAGTCCATACAACAATTCTTTTGAAGTAAATCTTCTGTAAAGATATCAAGTTCTTCATTGGTAAATATTTTTTTATCAAAAATATTTTTTGAAAAACCGCTACCGTTGGCAAGAGTATCTGAAAGGTAGATACCTGGTGTTACTCTGGTTGATTCTTTGAATGCAGAGTAGCCAACTCCTATATCGAGCTCTTGACCTTCACACATAAGAACTTTTTGGGTTGCATATTGTCTTATTATTTCTCCTGCAGAAAACCAAGCACTATATCTTGATTTGGACCAACCTCTTTCTGGATTGTTAAAAAATTGTATATCATTTGTAGAATCTGAACTTCTGTCTTTTAAATAATCTAAATTAATAAACTCTTTATTTTCATGAGCTTGAAATAAAATGGCGTTTGTCAATTTTTTATTCCCTACAGCATATACTTCGTGTGATTGATCTCTTGTAAAATTCCAACCATCTTTTCCTAGTGCAGTATTCTGAAATTCCGCAGTATTTAAAGCACTTAATTCTGAATCACTACTTAGTAATATCGAACCCCAGCTTGAATTGGGTTTAAGTACCTTGTCTTTGTATAGCTTCTTAAATTTATAACCCTCGCCATCATTATCATTAATACTGAAAACTTCAATGTACCCATATTTTGAATAACAATTCTTTTGAAATCCATCTTGGAATTCGTTGTTTTCTGTCTCGAATTTATAGAATTTTTTAGAAAATTTACCACGTTCTCTATATCTCTCTTGTACTTTAATTTTGGGGTCTGCAATATAATTATCAGGGTCGAGAACCTTAAATGATTTATAATCGTTTAAATCTGCATTACAAGTGGAGCAATTTTCAAGATCACTTGTGCCTTCAATAACTGATCCGCACCTATAGCAATATGTTAAATTAAAATTAGTTTCATCCTTTTCTAAGGGGTTTATGTACGTATTTAGGAATCCTTTTACATGGTTACTCATAGCTATAGATTTATAGATGTACTTATCTTTTCGAGTTTCACTTCCCATTGAAAATTGAGATAATGAGAAATCTTTGGGTTTTGAAATCGACTCAGGATTCTTAGAGGTAGCATTAATGATCATAGACCTATCAGATCCCGGTAAGCCATATAATGGCAGGTATCCCCATTCAGCTAATATTTTTCCTAAATATATATCGGATTCTATTTCTTCTTGAAGTGATGTTTGAATAAATTTTGTAATGCGCTCATTTATCTCTTCAACCTTTAGATTTATCTGTATTTTTAAAAACTCTAAATAATCAGTATCAGGAATAACTGTATCTCCTAAGAAAATTGTTAATTTTTTGAAGTCTTTTTTTATGCTAATTAATAACTTTTCATAAACTTCTTTTTCCCAATTATCAATAAATCCGTAATCACCAAAAACGGGAGTAGTCTTTGGTTTAGTATTTAATTCTAAGCTATCTAAAATATTTTTTAATATTGTTCTTAATTGAATTTGAAGTTCATTAATTGAGAGAAAAGGGTTCGGCACTTCACCAAATACTAATTCATCATCATTTTCAAAATAGTATCTGTCATGGGTATTATTTTGCATTGCCGCCATTGAATATGAGAATTTTTGACCTCTTCTACCAGTTCGTCCTACTCTTTGTTGATAATTGAATCTTTGTGGTGGTGCCCCATTTAGCCATACAAGCTTAAGTGATCCGATATCTACCCCTGCCTCCATAGTTGTTGTTACACTCAATACATCTATTTCGTCAACCAATTTGATTTGAGGTCGGTCACTAACTTCCTGATCATGTGCCATAATTTGAGAGCTTCTATCCTCTTTCTCATTAAAAGCTCCTAAAAAATTACGTTGTATGATATCTCTATTTTCTGTTTGGCCTGTCATTTCTTGAATATTTAGTCGAAATATTTCATCCTCATTTAAGGCAAGATTTGAGTAATAGTTATCATTTCTACTGACCGCTTCTTTACCAATTTCCTGGAAACATTCAAAGCATACACGGGCTTTACTTTGTAAATATTTTCTTGAACAAGTACACTTTCTAAGCTCAGTATTTTCAGAAACTATGTTTAAAGCAACCTGTGTATCAAATTTTCCTTCGTAGTAATCAACATACAAGAGATAACCAGACCGACCATCATCTGGTTGGCAAACCCCAATTGTTACTAAAAATTCTCTGATATTTATTATTAAATCTTCGGGATTGACCTCATAGTCATTTTCTTTGAGAAATAATTTATAAAATGATAGTAAATTCTTACTTTTAGGAAACTGATTCATAAAATAATCATGATTCATATCATTTCTCCAACCGAGCCATCTGTAGTTTCGTGCAAGAAAACGTATGAATACCTCTGCTGCAAACTTATAATCTTCCTTTTTTAAACCTAGTCTATTTTCTGGAGGAGAAGCTTTAAATGTCAAGATTCCGAGGCCTAGGTCTTCGAAATCATTCTGCACCGATAAATTTTCTAAAAGGCTTTCATAATAGTTTTTGCGTATTGTCCTTCGCCATTCATTCAATTTTGGCTTATTTTCTAATTGAAGTTCAGACCAGTTAATGTCTCCCTCAAATGATGAATAAATATCAGACCAGTGCCAATTAATATCACTAGACCTAACTTCCTTATCATCTCCTAGTTTAAAGTCATTAAAGTGTCTGAAATAGTTGTTAGTTGGATTGCTGCCAATGCTTATCAAGAATTTTTCAACAGAATCTGCAATCTGAGTCAGTGGAACAATATTAGAACTCTGTAGTTTGTATATTTCAGCTTCTGCCTCCTTAGAAATAGCTGTTAATTCTTTTTCATCTTTAGCAATCTGGTAATACTCTTTATACAGAGATTTTGAAATTGAATCACTAAAATTATCTATTTTATCTTTAATTTCTGAACTAATATCCCTTGCTATCTCTTCATCTGCAATTAATTTTATAATTTCTTCAGTAGTGATTAACTCTAAACCTACACTCAGTTTTTTACTTTTCGAAATAATTATTGTCCTTAAAGTGTTTATATAGTGTTCTTCCTCAAAGTTGGAAGCAAAATCTGCTGCCCCTTGAACTGAGTCTGTGAAAGTTACTACTTTTTTGTTTTTCGGATCTACCTTAATTAATTCCTTAATGAAAACTCTGCCATAAACTCTTAAGACTGCATCTATACGAGGTGCCATCTGTCTCATAATCGGAATACTCATTTTTTCGATAACAGAAGTTCCAAACCATTTAGTACCTACTTGTTTTATATTTTTATCTCTGTCAGAGCCACAAGCTGGGCAAAAACTTGGTGTTGAAGGTATTTCCATTTTGTTATCTGTCAGATAATCTTTAGATGTTGAGTCTTTCGGTTTTAATTCCATAGTTACACCATTAAAGTTTTTTGATTCAGTTTGAAAATTTCCCGTATTGTTCAATTTTGAAAGTGTAATTTTTAAATCTACTTCTACTTTATCTTTCTTAGATTCAAGAAAATGACCCTGCCTACCAAGTAATTTTTTTATATGATCTTTAGAGTTTTCTAAAACAGGCCAGAAAAATTTAGTATTGTAAAAATGTTTTCTTTCATTAAGTTCCCTAGAGCTTAGGATGAATTGATTAGGATCAGAAAAATTGTCATCAATTATATTACCGCTTAACCCTATAACCCCACAGTCAAAACAATAATAAAGCTCTAAAGTTTTTGAACCACAATTGCAACGAGTCTGCGGCTCAGAGTATAATTTTCCGATTAACCTAGATTCACCTTTGTAGCTTTTTGATACTTCCGGACAATTTCTATCAATACATGCCCAGATTCCTTCAAACGATTTAATAAAAAAGTGGAATCTATATCTAAACTTTTCTGAAAGTAAATCTAGTAACCTTTCCAGGTGGAGCATGGAATTCGGTTCTGGGCCAAACAAGCTTTTTGCAATATTATCTAAAGAGGTATCTTTTTCTTCAGAATTTTTTAATTTCTCATATTCATTATAAAAAAGATAATCCCAATCTTCAGTTTTGATTCCTTCATATGTCTCACTGATAATGCTTTTTTTTAAAAAGTTAGTATCAATTTTTTTAGTTTTTTCTACTGCAGGAGGATTGGAAATTATTTCAAAGGACTCAGCTGGCTTACCAAAAAAGTCCTCTAAAAATTTTTTGTTTTCATCATCCATAGAAGCACTTGAGCCAACAATTCTTAGTTTTCCCTCTTCAAAAGCCCCAATTCTATCGAGAAATCTCCTAATCATAAAGGCAATTTCAGTTCCTTGAGTTCCTCTATAAGAATGTATTTCATCAATTAATAACGTAAAGACATTACCCTCTTTTTTTAACCAATTTTTAGTTGATGATATTATATTCTCCTCGTAACTTCGTGACATCATAATGCTGAGCATTGTATAGTTGGTAATTAATATATCTGGTGGATTAATTTGCATTTCCTTTTTAGTCCACATTTCTCCACCATCAAAAGTCTGGTTCATGTATCTGAGCTGTTCTTCAAATTTTCCGTCTTCAATATTTTTGCAAATATTAATGAATTCCTTGTAGTTTCTTTTAAGATTATTTTTAATTTTCTTAAAATTTGATTGTTTCATATTTGGAGATCCACCAGATCCGCCTTTATATGAACCAAAATAAATTCTATTGCCATTAATTAACCTGGATAACTCTTCGCCCTGTTTACCAGTAAATATTTTACGTAGTCTAGTATTTTGGTCTTCTACTAAAGCATTCAAAGGAAAAAGCATCAAACATCTTACAGCGGCTTCTCTTGTTTCGTTACTTCTCTGCCAATTTTCGGTATTACTTAGGTTTTCTTCAGTCTGAAACCAATGACTGCCTGCCTCATTATTAGGTTTTGTCCATGTTAACGATTCGTTTAGCAAACTTTTAAATATGGGTAAATACATACCTTCTGTCTTACCAGAACCAGTACCAGTTGTGAGAATTACATTTTTTCGTTTTGCTGAATTAAGTAATGAAGAAGCTTGATGCTCATACATCTCGAAAGGATTTCCACCCTCATCTGAAAATATAGAATTATCTAGATATTCGTAAAATAGCTCATTTATTCCACCCTGCTTATAGACTTCTTTGTTTGTAATTTTACTTTTAGGATAGTTACTTAAAAGCTCGACTTGTGGCCATTTCCACATTGTATTGTTTGAATCAATAAGGTGATTTCTCTCGTTTCTAATATAATCATTCTCTACATAAAACTGAGTGTTGTAATAGCTCAAAAAATCTTTTTTCATCTCATTAAAGATTTTTATTGGATTTTCACCTAACATTATTTTCTTTTAAAATTTTATAGATTTCTTTGTAATCATTAATGTATTTTACATTGATATTGAGCTTTTTTTCAAATAGGTGTTTAATCAAATCTTGAGGAACATTATCATAACAATTCATCTTTGGAGAAAAATCTGTTTTTTCTTGATTGCTAACATACATTGTTCTAGGGTTTGTTCCAGTACAAAAACCAAGTGCTTTGTGGTATAGATTTGGTAATTTTAAGTAACTTGGGATAATTAGAACTCCACCCGGTAGTTGATTTTTATAAAAAATTATATTTTGATTTTTATATTGCATTTGAGAATATTGACCTATGTCTTTTGTAACAAGATGTGTTTTGTTATTATTTTTAACATAGTATCTGCCAATACCAAATGAAGTTTTAATTTTATACAGTCTTCCTTCTTCCATTGATTGACCATTGTTTGTTGTCTTATAAAATTCTTGAATCCAACCACTGGATTTTCCAAATTTAAATAGAAATTCATCAAATGGCATTGGTTTTTCATATTTTTTTATTTGTTTTTGATTGGATAGACTCACCATATCTCCGATTGTTGGTGTTAATCCTATAAATGAATATGCGGAATTTTCATTGATTGCTTCGATACCTAATTCAGCTTTTAGTGGCTCTAGTTCTTTAATTGACTCGAATTCGCTTATCATAAAAGTTGTAGGAGAAAAAGTTTCATAACTATGAAAATTCTGTGGCTCATTGTTAGAGCTAACCCTTACTGATCCCATACTCCCATCTGAATTCTGGAGATATTTTATGTGATTTAAAAGACCTGAGTTGTCTATGCAGTGAAATGAGAAGCTGTCTTCTTTTTTTACGTATTTAAACAATTTGTCTAATAAAAAATCATTCCTAGACCCCGTGATGATTGCTCTATTTTGGAGTCCTGGCAGTATGTTAATACTTGGTTTAGCGATACACCAACGTTCATCACTTAGCTCAATATGCAATAGATAAGATAGGTTTTGTATAATTCGATTAGTTTCTTTAGCAATATTATCTTTTAAATAGCTTTGAAGGTCTAAATCTTTTAAAGAATCACTATTTGAAATATGTATTATCGCTTCTCTTAAACTGTTAACCGTGCCACTGCCTACTTTTGATATATACCTTAGTAATCTTTCTCCAGGTAATTCTCTAAATTCAAATATGGATTGTACGTATTCTAATTGTTTGGAAGCATGGGGTGGAATAGTTTCATTATCTTCATTTATTGCAGAGGTTAAAGTAAAATCGAATTCTTTGTCTGTCATGTTGTTTGCAATTTCAAAATATTCATTGAGTAACAATTTATCAAAAGAACTGCTATCAGTTGGGATTTTGTTTATATACTCGACCTTGATTTCTTCATTTTTTATTAAATTACTTAGGGAAATAAGTGATTCAGCCCACTCTATATCATTATCTTCAAAACCTATTTTTGGTGTTTTATTTCCGTACTGATAAATTTTAATTACATTTTCATAAACACAAACAACCCAATTTAAATCCTTTAATGAAGTTTCTTTTATAAAGTATTTAAAATTTAAGTTATAGTGACTGTAATTTGTAAATTTAATTTCTTCACCAGATTGACTGGAGTTTGGTTCTGTAAGCCTATAAGAATTGTAATTAGCTGAAAATTCATTTACCCAGTCAAATTTATCAGGAGTCACTGAAATTTTCTCAAATTGATTGGCTTTATTACTAATCAGTAATATCTGTGTACAATCCTTTTTGAATTCAAATAGATTTAACTTATTAGAATTTTCTTGAAACTCTTTTGGGATATAAAGATGACCGCCTGTAATATACCCATCCTCTAAATCTTCATAATTCAATCTATCTGGATTGATATCATTCCAAACTATCTCTCCAGCAGAAAAAGTGAAATCATATCCGATATTGCCTGCTAAGTGAGATGTAAGTTCAGAATCATCAACCTCGACATGAAATGTAATTTTTATATCGTCTTTATTTAGTTTAATTTCATATTTGCTAGTTTTAAAATCTTGTACATATTCAGCAGGTTTAATAAGTTCATTTTCTGGTTTATAAACTTCATTATTAATTTTAATTTCTAACTTGTCATTATTTCTTATTGATTCGGGAATAAAAATTGATGGAAGCTCTCGTGATAGGTATGTCTTCAAATCGGACTTTAAACCTCCGATAAGCTCAATTTTTTCAGAGCGTATACTTTCTGGAACAAATACTTCCATGTAAGGATATTTAATTTCATATTCCATGGAGTTGATTAATTTTAAATCATAAATTACAGAAATATCATTAAAATCCTTTGTATTTTTTTCTTGAAAATTGTAGTTTGGATTATTCTTTAGCCAATGGGAAAGGTCTTTTTTTAATTCTGTATTAAAAACTGCTAAGTATGTATCTGTATCTTTTAATTTTTCATTTTTACTAACTTCAACATACTCTTTTGTTCCAAACTCATCATATTTAAAAAGTCTTACTTCTTTTTCATATGAAATAAATCGCATGTTTACATCAAAATTATCTACTTTCCAAGTATTTTGTTCAAAATTAATAGAATTAATTTCTTCATTTAGATAAATTGACTTATTGAATAAATCTTCTTCTAACAACATCTTGCTACCATCTTTGTCTGTCAATGAGATGGAATCGAAACTATCAACCTCTAGCTGAATTTTTTTTAGATTTTCTAAGTTTAAAATAACTTTTACGATTAATTCTTGTTCATTTATACCATCTTCTTCAATTCCATATAAGATTTCTAAGGTTTTATAACCATCGCGTGTTAAAAGTTCTCCATCCCAATTGTTAAATACATCTGTAATAGTTTCAGAGATACGACTTAATGAGTCATCCTCATCACTGGAGTCAACTACAAGATTCCTTAGAGTTTTAGAAAATTTTTTTGCTTTTAAGTCGTTTCCAAGATACCTTTGAAATGACTTAAAAAGTTGTTTTTCAGAATAGTCTTTATTACCTACCTCAAATCCTCTATCTTTAAAAAAGTCGGGTAGAGAGTTTCTGTCTTTTGTGTTAAATAAACACTGCCCAAGAATCCAGTCTCTATGTTTACTTAAGTCAGTCCCAATTTTAAATGTATTCTTATTATTTGGGTGATTCAGCTCAATCCAGTTTGAAAGTTTTTGAAACATTTCTTCTCTTGTTTCATGAGTAGAAATACTTCCAAAAGCTTTCGTAAAACTTTTTTCAATATTTTGCTTTGTAACTTCTTCGGGGAAATCCATAAGCTTATGCAATTGTTTGTAGTACGCTCTCCAATCTATAGTTTCTGAATTTTCACCCATTTTTGTTGCCGCTAAAATAAACAGTGCAACAAAAGGAAGATGCGGAGGGAAATCTTTTGAATTGCTATCTTCCCATTGTTTATGAATAAATATCAAATTATTAAACAGATTTTGTTTTTTTAACTTTGTACCAGTAATTAGCTTCATGCAAGCAGTGCGTAAATATTCTTCACCAGAGTATTGGCCCTTAATATCATGAAATATTTTATCCAATTGATCAGAGTCGATAGATAGGTAAATAGCTGAATTGTTGTTATCTGGAAAATAGAAGCTTCCGAGTAAGTTAACTAAATGAAAATACTCTTTATGTTCATCCTTAAAATTTTGATACTCTAATAAAAACTCATTCATTTTTAATTATTTCTATTAATCCTAATCCTATTTTTTCTATTACACCCACTACTAAAGCATTACCCATCAAGAAGGCTCTTTTAGTGTTAGTAACTTCATCATGTAATGTGTGATTATCAGGAAACATATTTAACCTTTCTAATTCAAGCGGAGTCAACCTCCTAAGCCCGTATCTAGTATTTACAACATGCTTAATTCTACTCGCACTCTTACCTCCTTCAGATGTAATAATTGTTCTCGAGGGTTTATCTAGATTATCCGGGAAAGCAATACTTCCTTCTTTCCATTCATAAGTATGTCCATTTTTAGTTCGAGTCTTTGATTTTGCTCCCTTTTCGTATACCCATTTTTCTAAATCGTCCTCATTCAAATAAAATTCGCTATCAACTTTATTTTTTTCCAATATATCATTTAGCTTTTTTGTTTTACCAGTGAATACTGGAACAACTTGTGAAGTGAAAACTTTGCCTTCAATCATGAAACCTGAATTTTTAAAGACTTTGTCATTATTTTCCGTATTGAAAAAAGAGGAAACGGAGGTTAAGTTTTTATCGATTGAAAATTCATCTACGAAAAGAATTTCATTTTTTCTGACTTTAAACTTTTTAGCGAATAACCCTTTTGAATATATCCAATCTAGGGGTTTAGATTTTTTTAACTTACTATAAATCCCCGTATTTTTGTAATAAGCAACGATAAAAATTCTTCTTCTTCTTTGAGGCATTCCATAGTCTGCGGCATTGACAACTCTCCACTCAACTGCATATCCAAGATTATTTAGACTACTTAAAATTACAGCAAAATCTTTACCTTTTTGTGTAACTGGAGAAAGAAGAAGTCTGTCAACATTTTCAAGAATGAGATATTTTGGCTTTCTTTTCTTTTCTTCAAGAATTTTATATATTGACCACCATAAAACTCCTTTTTTACCAATTAATCCTTTTGAGTTCTTTAATAATGAAGCCACTGAATAATCCTGACATGGAAAACCTCCAACTAATACATCGTGGTAGGGTATATTTTTTGTTAATACATTTTCAATATCTTCACTTATGTGATCTGTCTTACCAAATTTATTTTCATAAATCAATGATGCATGCTGTATTTTAGAATTTGGTTCCCATTGGTTACTCCAGATAACTTCATATTTTTCCGTTGCCTCTAAGCCAAGTCTAAATCCACCAACTCCAGCAAATAATTCAGCAACTTTTAATTTTTTCATGATAAACGACTAACTTCACACATAAAAATTATAAAATTGATAGAATTTTTTTCTTTATGGAACATTAATCACAATTTTATAGTCTGATTCCTTTTTTTTCATGTAATTTTTCTTGATTATAAAATAAGAAAGTTTATTGATAGAGAGTAAGTTGAAAACTGATAACTTTAGATTGCAGATAGATAAATACAAAATAACAATAAATCTTACATATTAAAACAGGAGGATAGATTTCTAATTTTTAAGTTAGGATTTTGCCAGATTGTATCAAAAACTTGACAATTGAGCTGCCTTACCGCACAATAAGATAACTATCTTGTGTAGGACAATTTAATAGCAAACATAATTTAAGACAGACAAAATGTCTGTTTTTTTATATAAATCTTTAACATATAAATAGTCAAAAACTCAATGTTTATAGGCTTTTTGGAATTGATTTTTTGTCTTATGTATGATATAATGAATTTATACATTCGCAGAGATAAAAATCTTTGCGAATTTTTCATTTCTAGGACAATCAATTGGAATTAAGTTCCGCTTTGCTATGTCCACATGAATTTACAGAAGGAGAATAATTGAACGAAGAGTACAAATTAACTATGGAAGAGCTAACAGCACAACAAAAAGCGCAGAAAAATGCTCTTTTTGCAAAAAATGCACAGAATTCGGATAAATTCTACGGCAGAAGATATCTGGGTACTACCGAGTATGGTAAAGATATTTGGATCACGATGCGCCTAGATAGAAAAGATTTACAAATATCTCTAGATGTAAATGGTAAATTAGATGATCTGCTTCATGAAAAAGCTGTGTTAGCTCCAACTAGAGTAACTCA
>Ga0315320_10003617_pt1 | contig 12673 bp, 13 predicted proteins | sample M140m21515metaG_FD_203458 | JGI IMG/M metagenome (GOLD analysis project Ga0315320, IMG submission 203458) | Ammonia-oxidizing marine archaeal communities from Monterey Bay, California, United States - M1 40m 21515 | ecosystem: Environmental > Aquatic > Marine > Coastal | place: USA: California...
CTACTCGGTTGGTGATCACTATAATACAACTTTTTTGGAAGATTTTCAAGCATTCTTTTTAGATTGTCCGTGCCAGTGGCATAATAACCACCTCCCAATGCAACTAGTGATGCTTGTGGTTTAATTTTGCTTTTGATCAACGCCCTAGGTATTCTGTTTCTCACGAATATTATTTTGGTATTATCACTGATCAGTTTGAACTGTTTGCTCATCTGGTGAAGTTCATATAGATTCTCAAAAAATTCTCTTGGTTTATGGTTATCTACTAACCAATGCTTCTTATCTGAAAATTTGTCTAGGTCTATACTATGCATTGGTAACTTGTCTAACTCTTTTCTGTAGACTGGCTCTCTGACATCGAACCCCCAACTACAGTCATCTAGAATGTCTATGCCATAGGCCTTGAAAGCATTCAACCATTCCCAAAATTCTTTGACATCGTCTTCCATGTGTATGTCACCACTAACTGGCATGATCAACGGAAAGCAATTCAACTCTATCAATCCCTTGACAACCTCCTTCTTGCTAAATCCTTTTGAATCAATCCATAACTTGTGATAATTGTTGTGTGCTATCTTGTGGCCGACTGTAGTGTCAGCATCAACACTTATTCCTTTGGTTGATATGTCGAAGTTCTTGAGTGAATCAACTTGTGCCAGTGCTGTTTTACCTTTAAGGTTTTCGTCCCAATAATTTTGTAAAGATTCTGGAGCATTGTCTAACACCACCTCCCCAGCAATTAATCTTGCAGTAGGTTTACGATGTCCTATTATTTCTTTTTTTACTTCTTCGTAGTCGTTGAGCAAACTGTCGTCTGTGAATTTGAAATCATATCTCACTGCTATCAGGGTTAGGTAGTAGGCAGTAACGTCACTGTGTTGGAAGGTCCATTTCTTTTTCTCACCATCGTACAGGGCATACATGCCGGGCAAGTCACGTGTGTCCTTCATGCAACGTATCAGTTGTATCACTTTCTTGTTATAAGGAAATCTCATTTCTATCCTGTCGACGTTGTCCTCGTCGGTGTATTTCTCAATGACCTTGTCAAAACTAATCACACGGAAATCGTCCTCGTACTCAGGCTTGTCCAACAACTTCTTGATATCCATGCCATGGGCCTGGAACTTGGTCAGGTATCTTTTCAAGATTACAAGTGCCAGTCTGGCCTGCTTCTCTGTCCAGGCGTATTGTGATTCTGCTAGTGATCGCACAGTGTCGTAATCTTTAGGATGTGGCTTGATCTGTGTTTTCTGCGTCGATAGGGGGTCTGTCCAAAAATAATCATTATATGCTAGTATTTTAAGTGCTTCGTTAATTGTTTTTGGCATATCTGTGTGCATTTTGTATCCTGGTAATATTGATAATTATTAGTATATTATAGCATACTTGGTAATATAGTCAACCTATGAAAAGGACCAGTAAAAAGACCGTATCGGTCAGGAAACAACTTAAAATAAAACTGGAAAATACTCTGACTAGGCGAAAGAACATAAGGAATTACAAACCCACATACTCTATAGTATCTACCTGGTTCAAACATCTAAACAAAGGATTGTTTGGTAATCAATTGCCAGCAGTGCCACTATATTTGGTAAGGATGACCAATGACTGGGGTAGGTGTTGGGCCAATTGGGATAATAGAAAATGTAGAAAGGGTACATACGACCAAAGTATAATACCCTATGATAAAACTGATGTTACATTTGCTATTGAGATACACACAAAGTATCCAACCTTCAGAGATTTTATTGAGACTTTAGCACATGAAATGGTACATCTATATCAGATGACAGTGATGAAAGATCCCTACAGCAATCACAATGCCAACTTTTATTCATTTAAAAATAAATTCAAAAGTGCAGGGTTGACTCTATCAAGAACCGGATAGAACAGTATCCTCAAATTCAGCGTAACTAATCACTTTACTGTTTCCTATATCAGTACCTGTCTGCGAGTTGTGTAGATATTCGGGTGGATTGTCATGGACAATGGTGTAGTTCACGTATGGTCTCATCTTCAACACGTCCCTGAATTGTTTCCACCAGCCCTCAAAGATCTTGTCGTCGTTTCGTTCCCCATAACAGATTGTGTCTTGGTATATGTTATTCAGTTGCCCCTTACCGTACTCCCTAAAGTCGAAGCCTATAAGGTAGATGTTCTTGTGTCCGTGGACACCTGCTGTCCAGAAAGCGGCATTACCTGATATCCAGTGTGGATTGTTTGGTATTAGATTTATCATGCCTTTGCTCTGTTTCCTGTTGACTTCCAGGACCGGTGCGTAGTGTACGGTCTTTAATCCCACTTCATCTTCTACCATCTGCATCGTCATTTTTGTATCAACAGAAAATATAAAGTCAGGCATAAAGTCTCTGTACAGTGCATTACAACCGTATGTCTGTCCAGATGCTTTAAGTTTATTAAGATCAAAATCCTTACGTGAAGGTCCATTGCCTATGCAATATGCATTGCCTCGAGGCACTGCTTTAACTTTGTCTTCGAAGTACTTCATGTCACGGATACGTTTACCGTTCCTTATGGTTAAGTTTACACAAACTTCTTCTCCCTTGTAAGGTATCCATTCTATTGGTTCGATCTCATTTATTTGTCCGATTTTAATTACTTTCATTGTCATCCTCAAAATTTAAATTGAAAACTGCTCTGTACCTTTTGTCTGTGCAGGTGCTCCCGGCGTGTTGGACTTTACCTGCAAACAGAACTAATCTGTTTTCTACTGATTCCACTAGATCTCCATTTGCAAATTTCGTATAGCCATTATTTGTGTTCAGATAGAGTATTGCTGTTTTTACTTTATTGCTTGGCTCCGAGATGTCGGTGTGCAGTCCGTGTTCAATTATTTTGTCAGTTCTCTGTAGTAGGTTAAACTTTGCTCGTAATATTTTTTTAAAACCAAGAAGTTCTTTGAATATATCTAGTCCTCCTAAAGTGTAACTACTTTTGAACGCATCGTCTTTATAAATTAGGTGTGTGAATTGTATGTGTCCATCGTCTGGTTGAGTAACACCATCGTTGATGTACCATGGAAAGGTTGCACCAAGCACTATAGTTTTCAAATCTTCGAGGTCCTCTTTGTTCAGGAAATTATCTATAATTTTCATTTTATATATTTCTCTTCTAATCTAGCCTTTATCCTTCGCCATGGCAGTCCTTGTTCTATCTCGTCCTCGAACCATTCCGTGAATGCTAATTTATTCGCCCATGTAAATCTGTTAGGCATAGCCGGTGTGTTGATGTCCGCTAATTTGATATTGCCCACGTCGTGACACAGGCTAGACTCAGACACAAACACAGGTATGCCTTTTATTACCGCCTCCATGGCAGGATTGCTAGAATGATTCACAACCGCCCAAGTCCTTTCTAGAGTGGCCTTGAAATCTGTGTCGTCGTATGTCCTGTAATCTCGCTTTGGCAGTCTAACCTTTACATTCGGGTATTTGTTTTCATCAAATGTGATGATATTTCTAGGGTGGGGTCTGACCAAGATTGGTCTTGTGGTGTACTTTCTGATTTCTTTTATCTGCTGTTCTATCCAGTTTGACATTTTTGGAAGTCCCTTCCATTGCTCTGAGGCGTCATGTTGACCGCATATAACTATGAGATCTCCAGTGGGATTCCATGGACGCAATTCATGTTTGAATAGCGGCCAACGTTTATCATTGAATTCTTGATTGCCGAAGTCAGCATCTCTGTTTATTCCGTTAATTCCAATTTTAAAACTGAGATTCCTACGTAGTCCCCCCACTTCTACAACAATGACAGGCTTCCCTTTATTCCTGTATCTGTCCCATATTGGTTTGTAACTCTCCATCCTACCACGCCATAACACACTCCATATGACCGCAACGTCGCCGTTGGTTTCTTTGTCTACAGATACCTCGTCACCTGCTTCCCGCATTGACTGTATTAGTTTTTTAAAAATATTTTTACTGTTCTGAGGGCCGTGCATGGGCCATGCTTCTATTTTCATTATAGACTCGATGGTGCTTTCTTCCAATAGTCTACTGTAGGTTCCTTACGTAAATCACTACGAGCTGACGTACCAATTTTTTTACGTTTGCCTTTCATGTGATCCATGTACTCGCCAAGTTCGCTATTAACAAACACATGGTGTCCTTTTACACCTTTCCAGTAACCTATATCGTTTACTTGTATGTTTTTTCCTCGTCTGTATAATTTTGACAAATGCCAAAACACATACGAGTCATGCCATTCTAACAGTTTGAATACTTCATCTGTGACATAAAGATTTTCCCAATCATTTACAAAGTTTTGTATCTCTGGATGGTTCATGTTATACCCAACAAATCCACACTCTGGATATTTTCCACCGTCGTTGAGTTTTGGATTCTCACGACCTAGATACGTTAACATTGTTTCTTCTGGTAGCAATTTTTCAAAGAAGTCCATAGGTATGGGCCTAAATGAAAATGTATCTCCGTCAATCCACACAACGTAATCATATTCTTTTGAATTACGCACAGCATTTACAACACAGAATACTTTGTTTGCAAATCTCACAGCGGCCCAAAGAAATGATCCTTTATTTTTATCGTTGCCACCTTTGATTTGTAGTTCCGCTGGACGCCTCACGCCACCTTCAATTTCTTCTAATTCTCCGTTTGCAACAGGATCGTTTTTGTGTTTGTTCTTAAATTTAAATAATTCTGGTTCAGCAGTGTTTAGATCTATCCATTGAATTCTGTCGTACTTACATTCAGGTTTGGGTTCTTCTGCGTACACAACTATATCAACTTCTTTTGGAAATTGTTTAGCCATAGATTCGATACCTTTTTTGCCGTACTGTTCCCAACAGCCAGGCTTATACGATGTAATAACTTTAATTTTCATTTATTCTCTTATTTAAATCTTGTAGTCCTGGCCAGTTCAATAAAACATCTTGTTGATCTTTTGGTAAATCTGCGATGTAGTTTGATCCGCCCTTTCTGTAAAATTTTAATTCATCTGGTGCTTCTTTGTTATTTTTTTCTTTCATTTTTTCCCACGTGGTTTGTTCTTTTGCATATGCGAATGAATCTTTATCGCAATCTTTGAACACAAACATAAGAAGTTTTTCCCAAGCACTGTCTTGTTTTTTTAAGTCTTCGTACTTGATAAACAACTTTCGACCTTGGTGTTGAGCCATGTGGTCCAGTTGTAAGTTCATAAAGTTTATAATAATATCTAGTCCCCATTGTTTGTTTTTTGCAAAATCTATTATGTCTGTGTGTTCCGGACAAGTAAAATTTTTGTATGGTATGCTTTGCAAATATGGCCAATAACTGAACAACACATCAAGTGGTTCTCTCACAAGATACACAATGTTTTGTAACTTCATTTCTGGTTCAAAATAAAATTGTTTGCTGTCTTGTATTTCAAAATATTCGTCCCATGGTATATGTCCTGTTAAGCTCATAAAGTCATGTCGAAATAATATTTTAGGTATGCCAGGCATTCCCGGGCGAGGCCTATCAACCCATTTGCTAAACTCAACATTCCATTGTCTAGCAATATAGTGTGCAAAAAAATGTTTCATCCATGTACGACCACAACGAGGAAAACTTAATATTAAGTTGGGACAGTTGTTAAATTGATTACGTAAAACGTTTATTCTATGATGCATCTGTTACTTTGTATGTTTCCTTCCAATGTTTTAATATTAAATCTGGTATAAGCATTTTAGCAGATTTTTGACTAGAAGTCACTGTTTTCAATTTTTCGTGTCCTAACTCATTGGTATAAAAGTCCTCTAGGTCTTTATCCATTTTATTTGTAAGCCATAAACCTACAGGAACAGTCCAACCTGTTTTTGGTTTGTAAATGATGTCATTTGGTAATATTCCGTTGTATGCTGATCTTATCATAATTTTAGTATCTGATTGATTCAGTTTGTGCATAGTATGAATATTCAAACAGTATTGCATAAATGTTTTACTTGCTAGTGGAAAACGTCCTTCCATGCTATATGCCATCCCATATGTATCGTTTCTACTGAAAAATTCTGCAGGACATTGTGTCACACAGTCTAGAGCCATATACGAGCCCACAGGGTCATTTGGATTCCACAACTTATCTGAATAACAACTCTCTAGTTCGTCTAGTAGTTGTTCGTCTGCAATAATATTTTCTGTAAACCTCTTAGGTCTTTTCAAACGTTGTAACCATAAAGTTAGTAACTCTCTCCAAGTTTTAGGAAGGACACTGTAAAACATTTTTTGATATTTTGGGTATCCGCCTAATAATTCATCACCCATGTCACCTGCCATTGTAACAACTATACCTTTGTCTGCCATAAATTTATTTGTGTGACAATACATTGCCATACTGGGATTGAAGTTGACTTGTTCCATGTAATAAATTGATTGATCCCATGCTGTCATATATTCTTTTGGTGTAATTACTACTTCGTGATGTGAGTATCCTTCTTTGTCTGCTAAAACTTTAGCGGCATTGGCATCACTGTTGTAGTCCTCATCTCCTTGTACTTCCGGGTGCATACGGTTAGTGAATGTATTAATCTTTTGCGACTTGCCAAGTTCATATGCAACAACACTTGAGTCTAGGCCACCACTTAGAAAAACTCCAATTTTTCTTTGACCGATAGCACAACGTCTAACAGTATTGCTAACCTGTTGCCTGAATTCATCTGGGTTAAACTTATTTGTGCCGTTGGGTGTTATGTATATTCTTTTGCTGTCTATAAATTTTTTATCTTTTAAACTGTATACCAATGTTTCTCCGGGCAGTAATTGTTTTATACCGGAGAACAAAGTATTACGCAACGGATTACAACCTGTTCTGCTTTGAAAACTTGCCGCCAGTTTATCTAATTTTCTTGCACCTGGGACTTTGTCCAACATGCCCTTAACTTCAGAACCAAACACAAGACCTTTGTCTATTTTAGCATAGTACAAAGGCTTTATACCTGCATGGTCTCTAGACAGTATTAATTGTTCTTCTTTGTGTTTGTAGTATGCAAACCCATGCATAGAATCCAATTCATCTATAAAATCTAAACCAAATTCATCTAGTCCCCAAGCAAGTAGTTCTGTATCACAGCCTGTTATTCCAGCAAACTTGTTTTTGTATTTTTCTTTTAGTTCGTAGTAATTGAATATTTCTCCGTTGTACACTAATGTATTGCCCTTGGGTGTTTTCCACGGCTGTGTTGATAGTTGGGGATTCGCCATGATGCTTAACAAGTTATGACCTAGTGTTATTTTGTATTCTGGATTCCACCAAACTTTAGTACCATCCGGTCCCCTGTGTTTACAAATATCTAGATATTGCTGTATAAAAGTTGGATCATGGTCTGTTATACCGTATATGCCACACATTACAGGCCCAATTGCTCTTTGTATCTTTTGAAAACGACACCACTTTTGATCTCTTCGGTGCTCCACATTTTGTAACCAATGTCATGTACCCACTGTGTTCTGTCAGGTCTCTTTGGTGTCTCTATGTCCATAAGATTCTGATTAGCAACGGGCCAACACAGTGCCAGATCGCTTGTACAGAAAGTTGGTATACCACGCACACAAGAATCAACACTAGCGGTAGAGTTGTGTGTCACTACGGCGTGACAATTAGATATCACTTCTTGGAAATTAAATCTATAGAATTTTTTCTCATCACCAACCCAACTCGACTTGCCTTCCAACAGTTCGCAATCCTCAGGAAACTCGTTCTTACGTTTAATCATTTGTGCCATGTGGTTTGGATGAGGCCTTATTAAGAACTTCCTGTCAGTCGCTGGTCTTAGTTTCTCGTACACTCCCATGAACCAGTCTATGGGGTCTAACTCGTCCATGCTCCAGTTGTCCTTTGGCTGTAGCACAAATAGTATTGGATCGTGTTGTTCAGACTTACGCCATGGCTCATATTTTACATTCCATAAATTTTTCATCATGTCCCAACGATCACTCGGACTATTATCACTCAGGAAGTTTCCGTTGTTCATAGGAGAATATAGGCTCACACGCCAATGATGTTTATGATGCGTGATAGTGTTTCCAAAACTAGAAAGTATGCCACCATCGAATGTAATAATGTATATGCCTTTTTTCTTGGCACGTTCTACAAGGTCTCTCCTACGTCCCTTGGTGTGGTGTGGCTGATTCTTCCCACCATACCCAAACATACAGCCAATGGGTGCGTGTGGTTCCATTTCATTTTCATCCCATGGACCTTCCTTGTGTTCGTTCACAACGATTGGCGTGTCTCCGCAGGCCTTGATGCCCTCGGCCATGTGCTGTAACAGATCCCAACTCGCACCACGCTTACGATCTTTTACTGTCCTCCTAAATATTTCAACTTCCATCTAATATCCTCAATGCTGTTCCGTTACTCATTTCTTTTGCTGTGAACTGTCCATAGGCCAGACTGTAAAACAAAGGCCTAGGATCAATGTACACAGGATCCTCAATACGTGCCAGGCTTTTGCCCGCAATGGGAAAAGCACAGTTGTTGCTGTCAGCAAACACAGGAACACCATTGGCAAGTGCCTTGATCGTGATTGAACTGTTGTTAGTAACCACAGCATGTATGTCGCTCCATATAATTTTTTCTGTTGCAACTTTTGTGCTGTTTTCACCTGTGTGTATTTTACCATCCGACCCTATTTGTGCTTCGGGATTGTAGGGTTTTTCTCTAACAATAATTTCTCTATCCGTGTATTTCTTTAAATCCGCCATTGTGTTTTCTAACCAGTTCTCACAATCGAAGAAAGTGCTGATAGATTTGGTAGGCGGACATACTAATATTTTCTTTCCATTTTTATGAAAGGGTTTGATATCAAAAGGGAATGTTGCTTTGAATCTATCGTCGGGGCGTTCGTCAATGAAGTTTTTGACGTGATCGTTTTTTACTATCCTCAAGAAGTATGGTGCCTGTCTACTGATACCCCAGTAAGGTCTGTCCATGTAGTAGAAATCTATTTTATTTTTTTGACAGTGTTCGTATACAAGATTAGTACCTCGTAATATGCCAAACAACCAAATCTTTGTTGCATCTTTCACTGTAAGCACCTTATCGTAGGTTAATATTTGAGACCCCGGCATGCCTTCTTTTGCAAATTGTATATACTTTTCTGTTGTGTTTCTTGCAGTACTGCTCAAATATATCATTAGTCTATGTGCTTCATCAAGTCTGTTATGTCTATTTTAAAATCAATTAGATCAGTGAGACGCTTGATGCCTTTTGGTTTCTTGTTGTTTTGCAACGCTATAGGCACGGTGTCCGCCAAGTATAAAGTGTGTGCGAGTCCTAGGTGATGAGACAACACAGGATACACTTTCTTGTGGATCATATTTTTGTCTTGTATCTCTATGACCTTTGTTCCCGGATTGCACCATAGTAGATTTACTAGGCCTGCACCGTGCGCCGCAACGATGTGTGTGGCCTCTGCGAATGTTTTCATTTGTTCTCTTATTGTCATCTTTGCCAGGTCCACTGTCTCCCATCCTTTAAGTGCCAACAGCAATTCATCTGAGTTTGTGATTCTTCTCGTTTTTGCACCTGGTCTTAATACAACAATTTTCCTGTGAGATTTTGTTTCTTTCAATCCAGGCCTGCCTTTGAAATGTCTCAGCCATGGTGCCAGGTGCGGAGTGATTACTCCGTCTTTTGAATTACTTGCACTTGGGACTAGCAGATGTTTGAATTGCCAAGTTGCATTTTTTGGCATCACGAGAACTTTTACTTCAGGGAACAATTCTTTTATACATTTCTCAAAGTATTTGCTTTCGTTGGCCAATACGTAACAGTATCTTGTAAAATCTGTTGACCATCTTTTCTCCATCAGTCTGAATTTTGAAATTACATCTATCCATATGTGCCATGGGTTCTCCACACTTTGCTCGTCGATAGGCAACCACACGTAACGGTACTTCTCATGGAAGTGGTCACTGACTGGTGGTAATTCTGCTTGTACCTCATCTCCCCATTCCTTCCAAAGATTGTGTGACTTACCTGGCTTGTTCCTACTTCTATCAGTTAGGCGCCATATGTAATTGGTTATTAGTTTCTGTTGGTAAGTGACAAGTAAAGGACAACTATGAACTTTACAATCATGGAATTCTGCAACGAAAGTTGGTAAACTTGTGAAGTTTGGGTCTATGTCTTTGTGGTAAGGTACCGTGTAATCATAACTGGTGTCGACAGTTTCCCATTTATCTAAAAAATACTTGATTGAATCTATGTTCTTCATGTTGCTATTTGCCTATAACTATACTATAATTATTCAGTGATGCCTACCAAATTATTCATAAATGGTTGTTCTTTCCTGACCTATCGGCCCAGGGACAACGTCAACACCCACTGCGGTCTGGAACTAGCAAAACTGTTAGATCTAGATGTTGAGGTAAATCTAGCCAATGGTGGTAGGGGATCTAAGAGACTGATGTGGACGACCAGGGTGTGGTGTGAAAAATTTCCAGAGATGGCGGAGAAATGTTTTTTCCTAATTGGATCCAGCGGAGGGAACAGATTTGACTATCCAACATCTGATGGGTACAAGGCACACAAATTTCCCACGATGGCTACGACTTGGAAAACTTGGGATCCAAACAGAGACAAGCACACAACAAGTTTTATAAAATATCTTTTCGGCTTAGGAGCGGACATAGATCAGATGACACAGGTAGAATCCATCCTAGGTTTGTTGGACCTACAAGATTATTTCCAAAATAAAAAATATCCGTATGTGTTTTATAATACCCTATCTGATGCAAAGATTACAAACCCCGATGTACAACTATTATTTGACAAGATAGACAAGAAAAGATTCTTCAAACCAGAGACAAGTCATTTAGATTACACAGTTGCCAACAATCAACAATGCAAGGAAGGTGATCCACATCCTAACGAAGAAGGGCATATGGATTGGGCAAGACAATTGAAAGAGTTTATAGATGCTAACAATCTACGCACCATTTAACAACAAGAACAGCAAAGCATACGAAGTTTTCGATGGTGTGCAGAAGTCTTGGCCGGAGCAAACAAGAATGCTTGATAATCAAACCGAAAGCGAGCCCGTGGCGAATTCTATGTTTTGGGGATTTGTTGGCAACAATAGAGCAATGGTCAAGAAGTTAGAGTCACGTAATCATAATTTTTGGTTTGCTGACACTCCATACTTTGGCAGATTTGACAACAACAATCTAAAATCAGATAATCATTATTGGCGTGTGTGCAGGAATGCTATTCACGTTCCTTACATTAAAAATTGCAAGGCCGATAGATTTGAAAAGTTTGGAATGAAGATCAAGGCACCAAACTTTGCTGGCAAGTATATTCTAGTTTGTCCTAGCAGTGCAGGCATACACAACTATTTAGACAGACCAAAATGGACTAATGAGACCATAGAACAGATCAAAAGGTATACAGACAGACCTATACGACTTCGACACAAGCCTAGGGGCAGGGGTACATCAGGACCGAGTGAGGCAACAGTACCCCTATCCGAGGATCTTAAGGAAGCCTGGTGTGTGGTTACTAGTTGTTCTATCGCGGCTGTGGAGGCCATCTGTGAGGGAATACCTGTGTTTTGTGATAACAAGAGTTTTGCTGTAGATGTTGGCAACGTGGAACTGTCAGACATAGAAAATCCTTACTACGGTGGACCAGAACCTTGGTTGTACAGTCTAGCATACCAGCAGTTCACACCGGAGGAGATAGCCAACGGGACAGCAGTAGAAATATTAATGGACAAGGGCATACTATGAAGATAGAAAAAGTAAATGATTTTTGGGTGCCATCTAATGATGTACATATAGAAAAATGGAAAGCAGGAGCACCTTTCACACAGAACAAATGTTTGAATAAGTTTTTAAAATACTGCGAATCTCAAACAAAAGAAATGAAAACAGTTATTGATGTGGGTGCATGGTGTGGAACATGGGCAAAAGCCATCGAACCATTTGCTAGGAAAGTAATTGCATTTGAGCCTGACAAAACACACTTTGAATGTTTACAGCGTAACTGTACTATAAATTGTACACCAAGAATGGAGGCTGTAGGGTCTCAACTAAAAGAAATATCATTGACAGAAGATAATTTTACACAGGCAAAGAGAGTCAATGATAAAGGTAATATCCGAATGATTACATTGGATCATATTGCATATGAGGATGTAGATATGATCAAAATTGATGTAGAAGGATATGAAATGGAAGTGCTGAAAGGTGCAACAAAAACTTTGGAAAATGTAAAATATCTAATGATAGAATTAAACAACAATACCAAAAAATACGGTAGTAATAATATTGTGGTTGAAAAATTTATAGGAGATTTGGGATTCAAAGTGTTAATGGATCATTGGCCAGACAAAGTTTTTTACCGTGCATAATCTAAATTAAATACTTCAAATGAAAATTTTTATAACAGGTGTAGCAGGTTTCTTAGGTTCCCATCTAGCAGATTTGATGATATCAGAAGGTCACACTGTGGCCGGTAATGATAACATGATTGGTGGATACACAGATAATGTTCCCCAAAACGTTGAGTTTCATCAAGTGGATTGTTGCGATTTAGAAAACATGACCAAAGCCATGGAAGGCTGTGACATAGTTTATCATACTGCCGCAACGGCATACGAAGGACTGTCAGTGTTCTCTCCTGTGCTTGTTACAAGAAATATATTTGAAGCGTCAGTCACAAC
>Ga0315320_10003618_pt1 | contig 12666 bp, 17 predicted proteins | sample M140m21515metaG_FD_203458 | JGI IMG/M metagenome (GOLD analysis project Ga0315320, IMG submission 203458) | Ammonia-oxidizing marine archaeal communities from Monterey Bay, California, United States - M1 40m 21515 | ecosystem: Environmental > Aquatic > Marine > Coastal | place: USA: California...
AGTAACAGGACACTACTCCGTAAAAGAGCAATAAGGCTCTAGAGGGTCTTGTCCAGTAACGAAGTCCAGCAAGTGGAACGGGGCGGTTTAGTTTCGAAAATTTGCATGGTAAAAGAAAAACCGTTGTACTGCTCTATACCAGTCGTCTCGAACACTTGAAGACCGGTGATAAGCATAAACCATCTGTGAGGTTGGCTAAAACTAAGAGCCGAAGAGAGACATACGTCTCTCGAAAAATGGCTGTTTCAGGCAACTTCAAAGAGGGTTTAGCGCAGCATAACGGAACATATTACCACAAGCGTCGAGACGACTGTTCCTCTTACACCAGATGAGTGATAAAATACTTGGAATACTTGAAAAGATTCTAAAAGAATTGATTCAAATTCGGAAAGGGCAAGATAGGTTAGGCGAGTTCGTTTTAGAACTCTCACCTAGCGAAGCCAAGAAAGAAATTAAGGACCTAAAGAAATAGGCCCTACTAGATGAAGATTGAAACGATTGTAAATTACGGTGTGCCGGATAAAGATAAAGCCTTATTGGCTGACATCAAAGGCCATCGAGAACAAGAATTAGAAGAAATCTATACAGCATTATTCGCAAAGATGATACAGATATCACCGGAAATTAGGAGAACCGCCCTCTATATACATGAGGACGACCCCTATTTACTGGAGATGTTTATCGACACGTCTCAAGGAGGCATGTTGATAATAATGAACGAAGCGATTACCTATGCAAAGCACCCAAATGATAAACTCAACGATTGTGTATTGGCAGGAAATTATTCTGACGATAGACGAGACTTTTTGGGACATTGGAGAAATAACAGGGATACAACGATAACACCAAGAAATGGGGCCGCAGTAATTGATGGCCTTCAAAACTTTAATCGTTGGACACCTGCACAACTGGTCGGAGATATGCAATTTTACGTTGGACCCTATGGTCTAGTGTTACCTGCACCTCTCACAGATTTGAAGAAATCGGACGCCTTAAGGGGGTTCAAACTTCTTAGCACTGCGCATAATCGCGTATTTGCGAACACTGTGAGTGAATCTATGGCTAATTGTCTAAATAGGCGCTTAGATGGTGTCTCTTATAACTTCGCAACTTTTGAAGACGAAGTTAGAGCAGAGGACAATCAGAGCAATAAAAAAACTATACTAAGTAGCGTCTTAACCAAATCTGCGCGAGGACTCGTTTACGAACGAGACCACAGTGCGCTAGAAGGTTTTGATGTTGCTGTGCTGTATGAGTGCGACCTAGGCTCTATTAACTCAAGATTTAATAGAATACATAGAAGCGCACCTTCGGGTTGGCTTGAACTACATGTTCAAACCGAATCCAACAAATTACGCCACGGCTTTAGAGTCAACAACGAGCCCGATTACGGGCCGCAAGACACTAGACCGACAAGAGGAACATTAACCCCTATCTACAAGAGAAAGGGTGATTTTTCACTTGCTGGCAAAATTGATTACAAAACTTGGTACGAGACTGTGCGGAGCAAAGAAAATGCTCGACGCACTGAGACTCGTAATCGAGTTAAAAGAAGACTCGGGCTTGAGGTTGATTTACGAAACCTCCTGCCCAACTGGGACCGAGAAATAATCGGTCTGACCAACTCCGGACAAATAGTGTTCGGGTATGCTAGGAAAGCATCTGACGAAACTTATGAATACGCCCTACTAAAGTTGGGACATTCGAAGCGTTTCGAATCAGAGAACCTAGTAGGCCTGACCACTTTAGCAGATGACGGGCCTCGCCCCGAATCTGTGGAAGTTCAGGAGACTGAAATAATACAACAGGTTGAGGATGAACCCCAATCTGAAGAGCCACTTGAAGTGGCTGAAAACCCAAAATGGTCAGAAGAAGACGTCAGGACATGGTTGGAAGCGGCAAGAAAATATGCCACTGATAGAAACCAAACTTTAGACGAAACCAGTATCAAATCAATTTTTACTGCGTATGTCAACTCGGGGGCGAAAGTCACTGAGGATGACCTAAAGGATTTTAGCCGGTTGAACGGCTAGACCTACTAGATAATATGAGTACAGAAAGAAGTAACAATAGATATCCGCCTTATAATGCAACAATCCACTCCGGTGGTGAAAGAAATTATGAGCGGAGAATGCAACGAATGCAACAACAGGGAAACCCTGCTGGAATGGAAGAGACAAAGTCTGAGCCTTCGACGGCTCGACATTACGAGGAATATGGCCCGAAAGCATTGAATGAACTTTTCAGAAGAAATATAATTCAAACTAACTCGGCCACTCCTAGTAAAATCAAGGTCAATTTTAAGGAACTTACAAATATACAAATATACGACACAATCGTGGACACGTTCTTGTTCGATAAAGCAGTGGACTGTGATAACCGTAGTAAAATACAAAAAGGTGTCTCAGACCAAATGTCTGATATCGTATCAAGATTTATTCTCACAGCCTATGCCAAAAACGTGCATGGGGTGAAATGGAATGTGTCGGCTGACTGGAGCCTAAACCAATGTAAAGACTACTACATACAACACAAGGGGTGGATAACACCCGTTGCTAGTTTTATGGACGAAAAAACCGTTTACGATAATTTCGAAGCGAGTCTTGCAGAGATTAGTGTGAAAAGGTGGGAATGCCAAAAATCCTTCACAGACTATAAGACGAGAGTCTTCATGTCGTTAGGAGAATGGTCTTTACGCCGAGAAAAAGACGTTGTTGAAGTGGTCAAGGAAATTCAAGTAGCGAGGGATATACAAGCAAAACTGATGGATGAAAAGGAATCTGTAATAGAGACCGTGTCCCCAGCCATGCGAACCCTTGTGGACAGAATAAACCCTGACCTTTCAACACTGCTTAAACTCAGTCAACAAGAGGATTAATCCTCTACTAGATAAAAATGCTTTTAACACAACAAATGGAAAAAGATGAATTGATTAGGAGATTGGATGTATACTTTAGCGAGGATACACCAATCCGGAAAGAAGTGGATTTCTTGCGCGCGGTTGACACCCAAGCAAAAGGAACCATTTTTGCGGGATTTGAATGGGATGAAGAAGCAAGAGTTAATGCTATTAGAGAGATGAACCAAAAGGGTCATCCACTAAAGGTGTTGAGCCTTGTTCACTTTAACAATTCTTGTGACAGAGAGATACGTGAAGGTATGCTATGCGGGTTGAGAGACTCGAAGTTTACTGAACGTTTCGAGCACTTTCGAGTGCTTCTAGCCCTTCTAGAAACTGCCGATAAGAAGATGTCCCGATATGAAAACGAATATTTTCGTTTTCGAAGATTTGTAATCACCCCGATTGGAGAGTGATTACTTGGACTTCAACCCTAATCGAATAAGCCAAGGCGATGTCGAACCGACAAGGACTTGGGAAAGGAATGGCACAAAGTGGCTTGGGAAACCTGATAAGTTTCTCAACGAACTGCCAAAAGAAGTGGTTTTTCCACTTTATGAAGGAACGGAAACCGTGACTCTAATTGACGACAACCCGCACGCGACACTATGGTACATAACGTACAGAAATGGTGTCTTCGCTAGTATTGAAATTGTCATACGGAGAAAATTTTTACACGCGTTCGGAAGCACTGCACGTGCTTTAGGTTACAACAACCGGGTTTGGATTTGTTCCAAACCAGCGGGTGCTGCATCTCCTTCTGTGACAGCGCTACGTGCTTTCCAAAACATTGGGTTCGACGTCTATGAGACGTTATGACCCTACTAGATGACTATGAAAGATAGTTTTGATAAATTGAAAACGGTTGCTGGAGTGTGGATGAGAAAGTCCACTAGAGGAAACAAGAATTACCTGAAAGGTAAAGTGTTTCTAGAAGAGGGAGAGACTTTGGTCTTAAGGAACGCCGATGGCAGTGAAAAAACTGTCAACGAGTTCTTAGGATTTGAGTCTCAATCTCAAAAAACAACCGAGAAGAGCAAATGGTACCTAAAGGTGACCTTTGCCGAAGACGAAGAGTCTAAAGACTCTGAATAAGGGGTTACTCCCTACTAGATGAATATGATGACAGAATTTAAGAAATGGCTAGACGATGACCCTGCTGAGGTAGAGGATTTATTCGATATACAGTCTTTCTATCGTAAGTTTGGTGACCAATGGACATGGGAAGGATGGTTGAGAGAACTCTCAACCAATTGTTTCCACGAAAATCCAGATTGGCCCATACCTAATGCTTCATATTTTTTGGGACTAAGCCTAGGGGCGTTCAGAGGAACATATGTTGACCAAACTATGGCTAGAAGGATACTGACCACTTATGTACCGCATAGGAATAGGAATCACTCCATGCTGGTAGTTCAACTAGAACCACACTTAATTGATGTGGTAGACTTAGGTGACTACGTCTCTCTTAGAGGGACTTATGAAGTTCATGTGTTTTACAAACCGGAAGGTTATTCAATTACAGATTCAGACATTGACCGTTTATCAACAGATATACGGAACTTTGAATGTTATCCGATTGATGATAATAATGCAGAGATAACTGCTCGAAGTGAAAGGGTGCATAGTAGCACCCGTTTCAGTGTGATTGTAGAAAAAAATTCCAATGACGAAATTTTGAACCTATTAAGCGGCTTTGAAGGGACCCAAATAAACATGAAACTAGAATCATCTAGTGTAAATAGAGACTTTTCATCTTTTCATACTAAAACGATGCGTAAAATAAAAGGCTTAGATGCTTCTTTTAGTTATGCTCAAATATATAGTGAAACGATGGAATGGGATGAAATGGAGCATCTGCTTACACAGCAGATTAAAAATGCTCAGCGACACACAAGTTCGCTTTACAAGAAGATATCACTTATACCCGAACACTACCACGTCGAAAATGAAGAAACTGCTGTGCCTTTGGCTGGCTTTGGCTTCGATGAAGACGATGGTGTGTATTTGGAGAAGATGGGTGATGCTGATGAATGGACGGGGCCTGTTAACACAGGAGACACCCTTCATGACTACTTTCTCGAATCGACCGGACCACTGGTCTTTAGAGAACCTTGTAAACTAACCAACGGGACTAAGGAGATGATAATCCGGCCCGGTTTTTATACAATTAAATTTTCGAAAACTTCAACAACCACTGAAATGGCTTATGAAGCGGAAATGGATATCCTAAAGAAAGTCTTAGTTACTCCTATCCGGAGTAGAATTACCCTGTCGAGAGGCGCTGGCGTTGTTAATACGCAGACGCCACTCACAACAGACAGGACTAACACTAGCACAGGCCGATTTGTCCAAACTGAAGATAACACTTCAGTTAGGAGAATTTAACGGCTAACTAGATGAGTATAAAATGTAAAGAATGCGATATGGAATTCCATACGCAAGGGGCAGCAGATTTGCACTCTAGCATTTTCCACAAAGAAGAAGTGGAAAAAAAGCCTGAGAAGAAAACTGCGAAAAAAGCCCGTAAGAAGCCAAGCCTTAGTCCGGATGGCAAGCCACAAGATTTTCAAAAGTGGATTGCGAGAATGGAAAGGAAGCAGCCTTTAGGATATGGAACTGGAGACAAGGTCTCTATGAACCAACTCAAAAAGGATTTAAGTTCTTACAAACTCACCCTAGAAAAGCGACTCTCAGGAAGAGCGCCTTTCTATGTGAAAGAATCAAAAGAAGAAATAGATGAACGAATCTATGTTCTCGAAAGCAGTGCTTTCCGTATATCGTGGAAAGAGTGCAAACCGTTCGAAAAGAACAAAGCACTCGCTAAAGCGAAGAAAGAGCGCTGGTATATTACCAGCCCTAGGATAAACACAATTGATTTTATTAAGAAGAAAAAAGAGTGACAACTCTACTAGATGTCAAAAATTGAAGAACAAATAATTGCGAAGTTGGGTAAAAGAATACTAGAAAGAGCCGAAGTAGGCTATGAAAAGTATGGTACCACAATGGAAAGGGACGATATAACCATCGAAGGATGGTTGGAGCACCATCAAGAAGAAGTGATGGATACACTAGTATATAGTGAAAAAATGCTCACTGAAATACGAAAACTAAAATTAGAACTTCGCAAACTAAGAGAAGAGAGCAGAACAATGAAAGGATTGTTTTGCAGATTATATGTTGACAAACACGCCGAAGTATGGCGAGCAGTCAATGACATTGTAGACCTCCCTTCAATCGATTACGATGAAGAAACAGGGGAAGAGACCGTCTACTAATTATAAAAGGGAGTGAAACTCCCTACTAGATAACGGGCCTATGGCTTAGTCAGGTAGAGCGTCCGGCTCTTAACCGGAATGTCGCAGGTTCGAACCCTGCTAGGCCCGCCAAATAGATGAGTAACTGCATTAATGTAAATACGCAAGGTGGAATGACAACAATTAGGGTAGCCGCAATATCGGCTATCACTTTAACAAAGAACGGTGGAGAACTTAGAATCTTCACAGGTGATAACACCATGTTCACTGTCAATTCCAACCTTGAGGAAAACAAACAGCAATTCGAGGCCATAAGTGCCTTGTTATGCGAATAAACGAAAAGGGGTAAGCGTTAAATGCAACGCTGTATCTGCCCTACTAGATGAATACCAAGAGTAAAGGTAAAGGCGCGCTTTGCCATCAGGATATCAGAGATATCCGCAAGAGCGTAGAAGAATTGGCAGTGATTGCCGACCAATATAGTATAACTGAATTATTAGTATACGAAATTAGGTCTAGAAAGGTTTGGGGGTATGTCCCTTGAGCAGCATTCACTCGCAAATCATCTGCTGGCGAGCGCACATGAAAGAAGAAAGGCTGGAAGATGCCTCAAACGCCTCCACTGAGGGGCAACTAGATGGAAGGAATACCTAACATAAAAATTGTGAAAGTAACATCGTGGTTAGCCATCCCTGCTAATATGCAGGGAGAGGATGTCGTAGGAACAGAATGGGCGAAAGTCCTGCATGTTACTAGCGAAGACATACTGAGCCCCACGGTAGTTACAGAAGCAGCCCACATAGACGAACCAGTCTTGGTGGAAGAAACGCCTAAGAAAGAAGAAAAACCAAAAAAGCGCAGCGTAAAGCAGCGCAAATCCAAGACAGCAAAAAGAACCAAGAAGGCTATGGATGACCTCAAGAAAAGCAAGAGGGCATTTACCAAGTCGATATATGGTTGGGATGCTAAGAAAGTCGGAAAGTTAGAACTGTCGATTCTCGTTCCTAATTGGAAAGAGCAGAACAACATTGATTGGATGAAGAAACAACTCGACAGCGGATTGTCTGCTGCGAGTGTTGCTAGAAAAATGGTTGACGAAGGCATAAGCGGAAAGAACGGTGGGAAGTGGAACTCTTCTAGTGTCCTAAGGGTCATTAGAAACGATTTTCACAACACGCGCAGCGATGATGAAGCACCTAGGTGGTTCAAAAAGCGCAAATATTCCGTATTGAAAAAATAGGTTTAACAGCCTTACTAGATGGAACAAGAAATTGAAAATCAAGGATATGTAGTTGAAGGAAGAATGAATGAATTAGTACTGGGATGGCTCGTAATATGGAGCCTAGAAGGGGCTATGGTGCCATACAGTCGTGTGGCTAGCCAAGTCAATTCTAGAGAATTAGTACCAGAACTAAGAAGACCACAAGCCGCTTTTGCGTATTGCATGAAAGCATTGCGTGGAATAAACCTACCCACATTGTCTGAATTAGACGAATGGGATGGTCCAGTGGCTCAACAAATTGAAGTCGTAGTATTGAGAAAGAGAAGCGAGTACCAAATTTGTGTCAAAAGGAAAGGAAGGATGCGAGGTAAATTGCATACTGAATCTGTTCCTGTGATGCGAGTGTCGTACTCTCCTCCGGAAGAATTCGACGCGTCAAAATGGATTCACGATTACGAGAAATCTTTTTGGGAGGACGGCGCTGTTCGTCCAAACGAAGAGGAAATCGAACAATGCGTGAGTGTCGACCCATATTGGGATGACACAGATTTTGACGTCAGTTTGCTAATGGATGTGCGAGGTAGACTCGTACAGGCTTTCAGAAGATACGCTACCGGCGTAGATTCACTGATGGTTAGAAAGCAAACTGAAAAACAACTTCAAATGTTAAATGGTATTAAGTTCAATTCAGGTAAAGGTGCGGTTTTCGTGCCTAAAGAAGTAAACGGAACAGAAACGTACTCTACATTAATGAGTCTTTCTGATATGATTGCTTTGTTCGCCGAAGGCGGACGAACTGAGAACGACAACTACTATGATGCTGATGGGAACATCCGTATCAGAAGTACAAGAGGTTCTAATCTAAGACCATTGGGTTATCTCGATGGTGATAAGGAACTAGAGTATATTCGTCAAGACATTGGCGATGCTCTAACTATGGAAATGGGTGAATACTGGGCTAAAGTGGTTAAGACCGCTGAAACCTTCAACGAGGATAACGTCGAGGCTTTTGAGAGGAAACTTTCAGAACTCGAAACTCAAAGAGAAGGTCTAAGGACTCGTATCGCAACCATTACCGAATCCATTGGAGGAGGAGTTCAGGTCAAAGGCGAAATGCACGCTGACTTGAGAAGAACACTCAACCAAAGGGTTTCCGGAATGACGACCAACAGGGTCGTAGACCAAATTAGAAACCTTTCAGTCATTTGAGACTGAAAACGTCGGCTACGCCGGCAACTAGATGGATACATCAAACGAAGGAATAATGAAAAAGCAAGTAACGGATGAAGATTTCATCCGAGTTTGGAATAATGCGACCTCCACTAAAGAGGCTGCTGATGCACTTGGGCTCAAAGCCAACTCGGCTAGAGCGCGTGCAGCCAAATTAAGGAAATTGCTTGGAAGTAGGGAAAACGGAATGCCACTGATAAAGGTGCATCCAAGACCTACTCCACCGGGACGAAAGGCTAGAGGGCCTGAGCAAATCAAAGCCCTCAAACTAATTGCCGAACAAACATTCGGTAGCGGGGAGTAATCCCCTACTAGATATGAAGCCCGTTCGTTTTTACCAAATTAATAACGGGTGCATTCCTGTACTTCGTATCTGACATTCGGGAAAGACCGATACTAGAGAGTATAACTACACTGATGCCCTTCGGGGCAAATGACGTAAGCCGAAAATACAATCGAGGCTTGAACAGCATTTTGCGCTGCGCTTAAAACCGCTTACGCTTACTGTTGCTTGCTCGATTGCCGGCTCATCCTACAGATTACCCTAACATCCCTACCACCTTGCGGCTCCGCTGCGGTGCTAACGGTTTGTAACGGGCACATGGTGACATCCTTAGTCGAGCGACTATGGATGTTACCACTAATCCTACGGAACAACTTCAGGCTGCTGCGCAGACTACTGCGTACCTGAAGTCTTGAGCCTATTTACCGACATACTCGGCCGCTCACAGAAGCAAGTCTGTGATTGCCGCGTATGTCTTCGGCTCCTCGGAACACTACGGCACGAACCAAGATTGAGTTAATCAGTCAAGTAGAAAGAAAGTACCCGCGTACTTTAATTCCACCCGACTTACTCAATTTTCATGACTTACCCTATGTAGAAGCATAGATTTGAACAACTTGAGGCGGCTCTGCGCTGCCCTAAAGGGACATCAAATCCCTGCGTCTACCCTAGTAAGTCACGAAAGTTCTACCTTGAGCCCCGGACCTATCCTGAGAGAATCTCAGGTACGCTACCAAAAATTGGCAGCGCCGGTCCTGCGAGTACATGACACCCTTGACTTCCTGTGGAAGTGCCTAGTGTCATTTACCCTCGCGGCTTGGCTTAACCGGTTCAACGCCAAGTTCCTCGGAAATTGTTTATAAATCTCTCAACAGATGAGTTGGAAAGACAACGAAACAAGATGCAAATCCCGTAAACCGGGGTTTCGTACTAGGTGCAAAAAAAAGGCACCTGCGGGAGAGCAGTTCTGTGAACACCACAGACTTGACCTCCCATCTTTCGCCAAAGACCCTGCCTCTTGCGTAAGTGAGATGGCTAAGAGGTTCCCAAAGAACCACCACCCTGCATGTGACCGCAAAGGAGAAAATGACTGTGATTGTCAAGATTTCTCTAATGGGGCGCATTCAATGATGGCTCTAAGAATGGCGTTCAAACAGTCTCAATTGCTGATGCCCGTTTACAACGAGCATATATCAGTAACTATGAGAGAAAAGGTGAGGAGAATTAGAAGGTACTACAAAAAAGTGCCTGAGGAAGATTTGTATCTTCCACCCTTCTCAACCTTTAGGCAGTTCAGATTCTTCTGCTGGGACCACAACTCCCAACAGATTGTCGCCAAGGTCCTCAAAGACCGAGTGCGAACAAAAAGAGGTCTGAAAGGTCATCTCAAACGACTGGCTCCACTAGACGTCTATTACACGACGGCACAGTGGTTGAACCCGGAAGGAATCGGTCCTGACCCTAACGGGAAAATGGCGAGATACAAGTTTAAGAAAAAGAGATGGTGTAGCGAGAAGAGTGGGAAGATAACCCTACCTCGCTACCATAACACCTTGATGAAAAGAGACCTTTACTTTGATGTCGATTATGACAACAAAGATTACAACGAAGGAATCAAAATGGTAAAGGAAGTAATTGACTCTATGAAGGGTCTGACTTCCTTCAAAGAATATGAATGGCCCCAATTGACTGACGACGATTTCGAAATCGTGTTCAGTGGGGGTAAGGGCTTCCACGTAATCGTGAATGGATTTTACGACCGCGTGATAGCAAATGGTATTCCCTTTACGGAGTACGTCAACCACCGAGAAAAGAACAAGTCTGTCGAAGGCTTCTACAAAGACCTCGTCAATGAGGTCAAGAAGAACGATAAACTGCTTCTAGATTGGATGGTGACGTATGACAATAGGAGAATTATCAGATTGCCCGGAACCGTTCATCGTAAGACATTGAGGGTCTGCACCCGTCTCGAAGGAGTCGAGGATGAGAGAATAGGAGGCGACTTCTATTCCTATAATGCAGATATACCTATACCTTAGACTACTACTATACAATAGTAGATACTAGATGGATAATAATATAGAAATCACCGAGAACAAAGATGGTAGCAAAACTATCTTGTTAGACGGAATACTGTATTTTCCTGTTGAGAAGAAAGAGGTAACAATAAACCGGATGAAGCCGGTAATTAAACGTCTCAATGAAGTCGGCGAGGCTACTGCTGAAAGTAGTGCTCAACTGAAAACTTTGATGGACTCTCAAAAGGAAAACGCTGAAAGGCTGATTAAAATCGCACTGGCTCTAGGAAAACTAGATACGCAATACGGTAATCAGTAAGGGGCTAACCGCCCTACTAGATGAGTAACTTAGTGGAAACTATTACGAATGAAAAAGAGAAACTTGTATTGAGGATTTATTATCATGGGGATGACGATTTAGATTGGCTTTACGAAGATGATGAAGGACCTCAGATTTACTACAAACACAGAAATTACAGACTGGGTCAACACGAACTTGACCCGATGGACTTCGGTAGTGAAGAAGAATTGATACAGTGGCTAAAGGATGAAAAGGCAGCCAAGACAGTTATGAAACTCTATGCTTATGAGCATGGGGCAATTACTATCAGTGCTGGAGATGCAAACCCGTTTTCCTGTCCGTGGGATAGCGGACAGGTTGGGTTTGTCACCTCTCACAAAGAAGATGATGCCGAAGGCATCCACGCTTTAATCAAAACAGTAGACATGTACCTACAAGGTCAAGTCTACTATTTAGTCGTATCAAAGATACAAGAAAACGGAGAGGAGGAAGAAATCAACTCGTGCGGTGGGGTGTTAGATGACACCTACTACCAAAAATGCGAGGATTTCGCTGAAAGCGAACTGGGATGGCTTCCTCTACCGAAAAAGGGCTAACCGCCCTACTAGATGACAACAAAGTGTATAACACTAGATTGCGAAAAACCCAACAAGGGGCCGTGGAGCGGTGGATACTGTACTGACTGTATGGTGTTCATCGTGGAAAACAGACGAACCCCGACTAACGGATGCGAGTCAAGGAGGGATTGACCCTCTACTAGATATGATAGAAATATACGTGGATGGCTCAGCCATCAATAATGAAAACCCAAACATACCATCACTCGGAGGAGTGGGAGTCTGTATTATCTACAATGGTAATAAAGAATCTTGGAGAGTAGAAGACTCCAAGGTTATTGGCTACTACTACACTGTTACTAACGATATGTTAGAAGCACCGGGAAGTGGTTTGAACTTGGGTAAAACAACAAACAACACAACCGAACTAGCCGCAATATACATGGCTCTGAAACTTGTAAAAGGTCGAGTGACCAACAAGAAAGGAGAAGATGCGGTAATATACGGTGACTCGCAGTATGCGGGAAACCTAGTGTTCGGAAACTGGAAGCCAAAAGAGAATAAGGAACTAGTTGCTAAAGTAAAACAACTGGCTAGTGAAGTACCTAATGTCACATGGGAATATGTAAAGGCCCATGCTGACAATGAGTACAACAACTATGCCGATTACCTAGCAAGAAGCGGGGCTTATAAGAACCCGCAAGACTACGTTCTATCGTTCAACGAATGGCTCTCAAGTGAATAAATCTTAACGTAAAAGAACGGGTCTTAACAACAGTTATAGACCTTCGATTACGGACTAAGATTACTAGAGGTTTAGAAATGACTGATAAACAGACAAAGATAAACGACTTCTTAGCAGAAGTCGATAAGCAAAACGAGAAACACGCAGTACCGGA
>Ga0315320_10003622_pt1 | contig 12661 bp, 10 predicted proteins | sample M140m21515metaG_FD_203458 | JGI IMG/M metagenome (GOLD analysis project Ga0315320, IMG submission 203458) | Ammonia-oxidizing marine archaeal communities from Monterey Bay, California, United States - M1 40m 21515 | ecosystem: Environmental > Aquatic > Marine > Coastal | place: USA: California...
GCTTCATTGCATGGTCTAGTGTGCCCTGGGTGACCTATTTAATGGGCTTTCTTGGCCTTGTACGCCTCGTCCTTTTGGTGCGGCAGTGGCCAAGCAAAGAATGACCGAGCGATTCCCCATCCCACCGCCTCAACCCGCCGCAGCCCGCCGGGTTCCCGAACGCAGCTTGCCCCCTTATCGATACGTGCCCGGTCTTCAGCCCCACCCATTCCGACATGAGGGTGGCCACATGTACACCGATGGTTCGGCACCGATTGAAGCCGACTGGGATCCCACCACCCCCTGGCACTGTGACCTCCAGTACCTGTATGCCGCCGACCTGTTTGACCAGCGCTATTTTTGGGAAGCCCACGAGGCATGGGAAGCCCTATGGCACGCTGCCGAACCCGATTCAAGCACCCATCGACTCTTGCAGTCACTGATTCAATACGCAGCTTCAATCCTCCAAAACCACCTGGGCCATACCGGAGGGGCTAACCGTCTTTTTGGCCGTGCAACGGATCGCCTGAGGCTCGTTCAGGCGGTTGAAACGCCACAGTATCGTGGCATCAACCTCACCGAACTGGTGGATGGTGTACGAGCCCACCTCGACGGCGGACTGTGGCCTACCCTTCCGATGGGCCACCCATGAAGGTTCAATTTTTACCGGGTGACTACACCGTTGTGGTCAAGCCTGGAGCCACCCTGCTTGACGCCGCGCTTGAGGCCAATCTACCCGTTGGAAATAGCTGCGGTGCTGATGGCACATGTGGACGCTGCGGATTGAGGCTGCTGTCGGGAACTCTTCCCCCTCCATCTTCACGAGAAATCGAGGTCAGCCGTGCCAACCGGCTTGAATCCGGTTTGCGCTTGAGTTGTATGGTCGAACCGGACTCGGATGTGCAGGTCACCGCAGATTACTGGTGAGTGCCGCCCAGAAGTCATGTCGCGCACTTCATGGCATCCGTACTCGACTCAACGGTTAGTATGCCTGCAACCAACCCAACCACCACTCCCGAGAACTCACCGTGCGAACCGTCATTTTAATGATCTTGTGTGTCGCGGGTGGCATCTGGGTATTGCAAGACGGTGGTGAACCCAACAGCTCGCATGCCGTCATCCACACAGCCCCGGAACCCGCGCCATCAGCGCCAGACGGCGTACGATGGATATCGGCCCAAACCGTCGCAGTACGAACCCAGCCCAAACCAACTGCGACGGTTCGAGCGTGGATTGGTGCAGATGAGCCATTTTTGGTTTTCAATCACGTAGACGGTCGGGGCTGCCCACCACCTGGGTGGGCCAACGCGGAAGGTGGTGGATTTGTCTGTCTTCAGGGGAGCCATCGGACGGAAGAAGCCCCCGTGCGTCTTCCACGATTGGTGCGATTTGTTCATCCAGATCCAAGTGAATGGGAGGACTATCTACGGACCATGAACTTTGATCATGACCCGCCCAACAAACTCGATGCCATGGTTCCCTTCATCTACGCCAAGCGATGGCGCAACTGGAAGGGATTCAACTACGCGAGTGTATCCGCCTATACCGATGGCCAACGACCCCTTCGACGGCTTGGAAGCGATCGTAAGTACCATTTCGTTGATGCTGTTTCTACCGAAAAGGGGCCTGTATTGGTGCGCCAAAATGGCGCTGCCGTCCCCGCAGACCAGGTTCATATTTATCCGCTGTCGAAATACCACGGATGGGACCTGAACAAAGAACCGATTCCCCCCGGCTTTCTGCCCGCGTGGGCCGTAGACTACGAGGGTGCAGCCGTCCATACGGAACCATCGCACCGCTCTCCCGTGGGTGCCCGAATCCCTCACCATGAACCGCTGATGGTGGAGGACGAGCCGGTCGATAAGGCCGGGCACTGGTGGATGATGCCAAATGGTCTTGGACCCGGCACACCCGGCTACGTCAATGACCAAACAGGAATTCGTCATTGGGTCCCCTCTTCTGAGCTGTCTGACGTCGGGCCAGGTGAACTGTGGCTCGACGTGGACCTGGAACAGCAGGTTCTTGCCATGAGGCGTGGAGCGAATCTTGAGTTCGTCACCTTGGTGTCTACGGGTGAGCGCGAGTCACAGACCCCCCGAGGTATTTTTGCCATTCAAGACAAAGCCATCTGGACAGACATGGGGAGCCGCCCCGACTCGGATGACCCGTACTACGTCGAAAAAGTACCGTGGGTGATGCACTTCAAGACCCGGTATGCCATTCATGGCACATTTTGGCATTGGGGCTTTGGGCACACAGCCAGTCACGGCTGCATCAACCTTTCAGTACGCGATGCTCGGTGGATTTTCGATCGAATTTCTCCGACCACTTGGGGTGGATGGTCCTCTGTTCGATCCACTCAGCAGGATCCTGGAACCACTGTACGTATCCGAAGAGGCATCGCACCCGTTCCGGATCGTCGTAAGAACAGCAAGGGATAAACGCTCCGCCCAATCATCCCGTTGGACTCCAGAACCAGATGCCTGGCTATCGAGGGCTCTGAAGGATATTTGAAATCCACAGAAGCCAACCGGCCACGTGCATCCAGTTCGGTGTGCTCAAGCCAACCTCACCCGCTTCTCCAGACATAGACAGGTCGTGATGCTTACATTTCTTCTTAGTAGTGCCGTTCTTGCAGGTCCTCCAAGTCAGCCCGATATTCGGCCCATTCAGATCAATGTGACCGTCTCCATTGCAGATGTTCCACCGGAAACACCGGTAAACGTGTACCTCCCCATTGCGCAGGATGCTGCACGGCAAACGGTCAAGCGAACAGACATCACCGCCAACATCGATGGCACGGCGAAGACCGAGACCAAGTACGGGAATCAATACTGGCATGGCCAGTCACAGAACATCACCGGAGGCACCGTCACTGTGAGCCTCAAACAGACGGTTGAACGAACATCTGCAGGCAGCCTGCAACCCACTGCCGAAGAGACATCGCTGTTTCTGCAGCCCAACACCCGCATTGCACTCACCGGGCCGCTTGTTGAAGAGGCCATTGCGGGCATGGGTAAACATGACGGCAGCCCCAAGGGCATTGCCCAGGCCATCTACGATTTCGTGGTCGACACGATGGAATACAAGAAGACCGGCACGGGCTGGGGCAACGGTGACACGGAATGGGCCTGCAGTAAGAAGTACGGGAACTGCACCGACTTCCATGCAATGTTCACCTCGATGGCTCGGGCCCAAAACGTTCCCGCCCGCTTCGAGATCGGATATCCAGTTCCACTGGCAAGCGATTCGGGAACAATCAGCGGCTACCACTGCTGGCTAGAGCTTGCGCTCCCCGACGATGGGTGGTTCCCGATTGACGCCTCTCAAGCCAAAAAGAACCCCGACCAACGGGAAGCACTGTTCGGCAAGCAACCGCTCGATCGGATTGAATTTTCAGTAGGGCGAGATCTCACATTGGATGGCCAAGAGTCTCCTCCCCTGAACTTTTTTATCGATCCACATGTTGAAGTGGGTGGAAAACAGTGGGATGCCGTCACAACTACCGTGACCTACAGCACGCCCACTCCGTAGACCGGCCAGGTCGCAACCGCTCGGCAGCAGCGCGAATAATTGGCTGACGACGGGCCCTTACTCTGAACCACGAATGGTCCCATCGAGCAACCACGATTCCTTGGGGCGATATCCCAGATGGGCCATCACTGTCGGATGGATATCCAGGTGACTACCCTCGCCAGGCGGTATGATCGATGGCGATACGGAATCTCCCCACACAATGAGTGGAATGGTTCGGCAGTCCTCATCAAGCGCGCCATGTGATGTGCCACTGCCTCCATGATCCGAGGTGACCAACACCAACCAGTCCTCTTGCTTTCGATTGGCCCTGTTCCCGATTGCATCGAGCATCCACCCGACACGCTCATCGGTCAACTCGATGGCCTCCACGTATGCAGGATTATCGAGAGTAAAACCAGTCTGGTGTCCCACTCTGTCCACATCATCAAAAGCGACAAAGTGCACGTCAAAGTCCTCGTTTTCAAGCCGGCTCACCATCTCCTCGGCAACCAGACCATCGGAACCAACCGAGACTGCATCGGTCGAACCAGGCTCAATAAGCATCATCTGAATGGGCAACCAATTGATGGCGGTGGCTGTCCTCAGGCCGAGTTCATGCGAACGGCCGATCAAGGTCGGATACGAACGGTCCATCCCCTCCCATCCGCCGTTTCGGCTGATCCCATGTTTGTTTGCATCGACCCCAGTAAGCATCGATGCCCAGCCTGGTCCTGATACGGTTCGGGCATGGAGCTGGGTACTCGCAGTCCGCGTCCAAGCCCCCTCCCGCATGATGGCGTCCAGTCGCGGCATTGTACTGCCCGACACACCATCACCACGAAGCCCATCAATCCCAACAAACAACACTTTCGGGTTGGCTGGGGAAGACGAATCGGAGACGTTTCCCCACAGACCATCTGACGCACACCCGACCAACTGCACAAACAGACCCAATGCGGCGGGCCCAACGCTGTGGACGACGCGCACTGGTTCTACCGAGGCTCTATGCGGTACACACGGTTCTCTTTTGCGGATGTCACCCAGAGCTCTTCGATGCTCTTGGCATAAATACCCATCAAGGAGCCCGACTCGATTTCGGTATCGAGCCTATCGATCAAGTTGCCGTCTACATCGAAAGCGAGGATCTCGCTGGTGCTGTTGTCAGAAACAAAAATCACACCGTCAATGAGATCGATTCCCGAAGGTGCCTCCATCCCAAACTCCGCCCCATCCACCAAGGTCCAGATGCTGGCATCATCCATTTGCAGGTGCGTGGTACCGGGCTCCATGGTCGCAATCGAACCCCCGTCTTCGCCGGACTCGGTATCGAGGACTGCAATGCGGTTGTTCCCCGTATCGGCGATGTACAGCAAGCGTGATTCCTTGTCCAAAATCATATGGCTTGGAACATCCGCCTCGTAGGACACCTCGCCTTCGGCAAAGCGCGTCATGATGCCATCCTCGTGGTCATCATATCCCGGGCCATGGTCCTCTTGAAAATCATACCGATAGATGCTCTCGTTGTACCCATCAAACACCCAGTACACATTGTCGTAGTCGTGAGCAATCCCCATGCACAGAGGACTCTCATGCAGCATGTCCAGATGGCTACCCAGATCGGTATAAAACCCGAATAAATCTGACAAATAGGCGATGGCATCCGAATTGGACTCACCAAAAATATCGGGGTCTGAACTCCATAAAGAGGGTCCCATGAAATAGTCGGATGAACCCTGACCGTTGTATGTGTTGGTGGACTCCTGACATGTACCAAAGTTGAGTGACGAGCTTGCCTCATGCATCGCTGCCCCAAAGGCAATCGACGAGACTTCGTCCATGAAGTGCATCGCAAATGGGTCAATAATGTGCTCAGAAGTCTGGTCTCCAGACCCGACTCCAGACAAAATAGTAACCGAATCATCCGCCCGGTTGACCACCCACAACTCCCCGGGAACATCCGGATTGAAGGCGATGTCTCGCGGTGTGTTTAAGCCATGTTGTGCGGTCCCAACCTTAATGAGCTGAACATTGGATATACCTTCGCTACCCAAACCCAGCACAGGAAGACCGACCTCTTCATCGTCATCCTTGGTTGAGCACCCAGCCAAGACCGCCACAGACAAAAAGACCAACCGCATATCGAAAACTCCTCTTTACAGAACTGGAGTGCATTATGGTCCACCTATGTTCATGTTGTTGTCCACTTTGTGTCACGGTTTGGCCTTTGGCCACACTGGCGCTGTGATGGACTCCATCGATGTGGTTCAACCACCGGGCTCTTCGCGACTCGGTATTGAGACATCTGTTGGCTACATCCGCCAGCAAGAAAGCGGATTTTTTGAATGGAACTGCCATGAGGCTGTGACGCAAACGGATGCTTTGATCACGCCCCGATACACAGAGAGTAGCGATGGGATCATTCTCGTCACGCTGGGAGATATGTCGCAAGCACGACATCCAGAGGAATCGATGTATCGAAGTGTCGACAGCTGCAACTGGATGCCTCCGAGCGGATTGACTGGCCAGCAGGTATCCGATGTCGAATTTAACCCCAACGATGCGTCTACCGCTTTGGCCATCACCGCCAACGAAAGCGGACCCAACTTCCTGTTCCGAAGCACCGATGCTGGTTTGACCTGGACCCAGGCGTCGCTGGAAGTACACAATCGAATCTTCCGAACCATTCAGTATGCACCCGGCCCAGATGGTTCGATCTGGATATCAGCTGTGCGATACGACACAGAAGAAGCCTGGATTTATCACAGTGTCGATGGTGGGCTGACCTGGGTAGAGAATGCTCTCGAGGTACAATCTGCCGGTGGTCTCGATGTATTTGTTGATGTTCTCATCGCCGATAATGCCGATATCGACACGGCCTGGGTGGTCATGGGACCATGGCTCGACGACCGGCTCCTTCAAACCACCGATGGCGGACAAACCTTTGCGGAGGTCTACACTCCCGGTGGAGACATCATCGATGGCGGACAAGATGACGAAGGCGGCCTGTGGTTGGTGACCACCGGAAACAAGGTCATTTATTCTGAGACTGGTGAATTCTTTTTCCGCGTAGATACGGCACCACCGAGCCTTGGAATTGAAGTGTCAGGGGAACATGTCTGGCTCGCCACTCGGATCCCCAGTGAAGGGTCTGCGCTGTCCATGAGTTCAGATGGAGTCTCTTTTGAGTCAATCGACGCCTTCGATATGCTGGATGGTCCCCCGGACTGTATCGCCGAGACTCACTCGGCGGCATTGTGTGATCCACTCTGGGCCGAACTGCGTGACTCCATTGCGGGCACTCTCGACACCGCCGACCCTGTGGCGGAAGAGCCCACCGCCTCGCCGGACTCCGCACACCAGCAAGGATGCTGTACTGGAGATGCGAAGCGCGCCAATGTCGGACTGCTTGCGCTTATGATCTTGGCACTCTGTAGAAGAGCGCACCACCCCTCTCAGGGCCTGACATAGCGCGCGCCCAAAGGCCGCCCTCCCACTGACCATCCCTCCGCCTAGCCAAGTGGATTAACTCGAACCCAGACGAACCCCATAGACCCTTGGGCTATCTACGAATGTTCTGGGGTATATTCACCCCCACCACACCCGAAAGCCGTCGAGCAAGAGGAGCCCAGTTGAACCGCATTGACGACGAGCCCTTTTGGCGGAACCAGGAACGCCGCAGAGAGCGACAACTCGGCCAACCGTGCTGCACCCAATCGGGAATCAGTTGGACGCTGATCGACATGCCGGGGCGTTTCGCTGTGGTGGTTCATGGCGAATACGACTGCGTCAACTGTTTCAAGCACAATGCGGGACGGAGCAGCTGGCAGTACTTCTCAACCCGTCTATCTGAAGGGCAACTCACAAGTGGAGAGACCCACGGCCCGCTTCGACGTTGCCTGGAGCTTATCGTCGAGCACGATGCTCCAGATGCCATCGTCGTCTTGGGTACATGCCCCGTTGAAGTCATCGGGGACCGTTTTGAAACCGTGGTGGAGGCGGTGAGCGCAGAGACCCAAGTTCCCATGGTTGCACTCCATACATCCGGCCTCAAACTCTCTACACAGCAAGACATGCTCGACTGGTGTTTCGACACCCTCGCGGGCATAGACTCCGCCTCGCCAGACGCAAACAACCAAAGCGGCGTAGCGCTTCTCGGAATGCCCCATGATGCGCGTGGTACGGCAGAGTTCCAACAGGTTCTTGAGGGCACAGACCTCGCATTTAAGGGTTCTTTTCCTCGTGGGGCCACCCTCCAGGACTGGAAGAATCTACCGAACGCTGAACATGTCCTGGTCAGCGACCAAGGAATGTTTCCACGATTGATGGGGCGGCTTGAACAAACCGCAGGAAAAATCACCGAGGCTCCCCTGCCCTATGGACTTGAGCAATCCATGGCCGTGTACAAACTCCTCAGCACCATGACCTCCGACCCACTCAATCCGCACCTTGAAATACTCCAGAAAAAAGCGGCAAAGAACGTATCGGACTTCCGCGACCAATGGAGCGGCACACGGATGGCCCTCGGGATCCGCATGCACAACAGCAACCAGTTTGACATGGTCGCCCGGGGTGGGCTTGGACATGTCCGACTGTTCACTGAGCTTGGGCTGGATGTGACGCTGTTGATTCAAGGGTCTCCAGACCCCTCTATGCGCCCGGTGTGGACGGAACTACTGGCTGAACACGGGCTGCAGCTTCCTTTTGATGTGTTTCCTGGTCCCTACGCGGTTGGAGACTGTCTGGCCCGAGGCAACTACCAGATTGCCTGCGTCGCAGACTGGATGCATCACCAAGCGACAGACACCGGAATCCCGGTCATCTTCAGTCACCAAATGCGGCCCTGGCTCAGTGGCGTGACCCACAACGTTCGCCACCTGAGCCGAAAACTGGAAACATCACAATGAGCGCAGAAGAACTCGAACATTTCCGTCTAAAAAGTCTGGATCAAGGCCAGTTCACAGGCGCTTTTATCGCCGTTCACGCCGTCTCTGATGGCTTCTTGATGATGCACTGTGGGGTCGGCTGTAAGCACAAGGCCACAAGCCAACTCACCGAGCATGACTTCGGGCGTAGTGCTGAACATGAAGGCTGGACTGAAGTGGGTGATGCTGAATTAATTGAAGGCGCAGCACACAGAATCGGACCCTACATACGTTCGTGGTACGACCGCATGCAGCCCGGCATCATCATCGTCAATTCTGTGACCTTTCTGGATTTAACGGGCGACGACATCCGAGATTCCGCCGATATGGCTGGAAAGTCAGTCCCTTGCCCCGTTCACTTCGTCCGCGTTCCTGGATACGAAGGCGACCTATTCTCAGGCTATGCCGCAGTCGTACTCGCCGTAGCAAGAGGTCTTGATTGGACCCAGCAAACCGGTCGCGCCACGGATGTCTCCATCGCAGGATACTTTTTCGACCGATATGAGGGGGATAACCTTGGGAACCTCACCCAACTAAACTCGCTCCTCAAGAGCATCGGCTGCACCCTTAAGGGAACACTTTTTGGTGGTACTGACTACGCCACCCTGCAGGATACAGCTCAAGCTGGCACCGTACTCGCCTTTCCCTTGATGCATCCATACATGCGGCCGCTGAAGCGTTGGACCAAGCGTACCCCTACGCCAACTGACTTGCCCATGGGCATTGAAGGAACTGCGCATTGGCTTCGCACAGTTGCATCAGCCACGGGCACCAATGCCACCCGAGTCGAACAAGTCATCGACCTTCAAAGACAACGTACCCAGCAACGGCTTCGAACGAGCCGTATGGTCCTCAGCGGTCTCAGGGTGGCCATCTTTTGCGATCTGCCCCAAACGGTAGGACTCCTCCATGTTCTTCAAGATCTGGGCTGTACCCCAGTGCTTATCGGGATTCGGGGCCACACACTTGGAGGCGAATCCGAGCTACTTGAAGCCGTGTCTCGTACACACGCAAGCCTGAATACAGATGTGCCTATTCTGGAAAACCCGAGCATCCATCGAGTGCGGGAGCACATGGAAAAACTGATTCAGGACAAAGAAGTTGATGTATTGATTGGGTCCAGTACAGAAATCAATGCAGTGGCCACGCTCGATCCTGAAATCGCTTTGCACATAGACCACGGTGCAGCCTGGACCGGCTGCGGACCCAAGATTGTCGAGTTCGGCTTCCCCTGCCGGAACTACCACGTGGTTCGCTCATCTCCGACCATGGGGTTTGGCGGCGTCCTCGGATGGGCAGATCGCCTCATCAACGCACCAAGACTATGGGACACCTGGAGAACTCAGCCGAGTTGAGGCCATTCGGTGACCAGACTTTGACGCTTCTCGATGGGCGGTGGCTCAGGGAGGACATCTGCAGTGGAAATCCCCCGCATAATCTGTCGTAAATCCTGTTCCAAAAGCGGCAATGGGGCTGGAATTGAGTCTCGGTCCAGCGCAACGACCGCCTCAATTACTTCTTTAATGCCCACGGCGACTGGACTCTCTGGCGCATACTGAACGATGCACTGTCGATATATCTCCGCTTCACAGACAAGCGGATCGCGAGGAAGCACACCCAAAATCCGGGTTCCAATGGCCTCCGCAAAACGTTGAATGGGACGAATATCCGCCTGGTTGCTCTTGAGGTTGATCACAAAGCCAGCCAACCGAACATCGTTTGAGTGGAACTCGCCAACAGCAGAAGCAATGCGATTGGCAGCATACGCCGCCATGAGCTCCTCGGAGAGTACGATAATCACTTTTGACTTTGCGGCCTTCCGCATCGGCGCGGCAAAACCGCCACAAACCACGTCACCGAGAACATCGTAGATAACGGCATCATAGTTGTCGTCATCGACCAATTCGACATCGTCAAATACCTCGAATGATCTTGAGACCGCCCGGCCACCACATCCACGCCCGGCATCGGGCCCTCCCGACTCGACACAATCAATGCCTTCGATACCTGGCATGATGATGTCTTCAGGGTCCAACACCTCATCACCGGCAAAGACCTTGTTCATGACCGTACGAAACTGGGTCGGATCCTGAACCAACACCACACTGCTGTCATGTTTGGGGTCGCAACCCACATGCAACACTCGATTGCCCATGCGCGAAAGCACGAGCGACGCACTCGTCGCAAACGTTGATTTTCCGATTCCGCCCTTACCGTATACTGCAATTCGTTCCATACCCCACTCTATCATCGATTCGTTGATGGCAAACAGGGCAAGCCCACATAGCAGAAAAAGTGACTGGAATGTCCAAGGCGGGGAATCTATAATTCTATAAATAAAACAACCGCTTGGGTGACACTGGGGCCAATGCAGACTCAGCCCAAACCAACATCATGTTTTGATTTCCCAAGAAGAATCGATCGCATCAACTCCTCCGCAGAAAATGGTTTCTGAACAAAGACTACATTCCCGCAGTGGACCAGTTGTCGGGTGTCTTCATCGGCGAAGAAGCCACTGATGAACACCACCGGCATATCCGGTTGAATTTCCATGATGTGTCTGTGCGTATCGACTCCACCCATCACGGGCATCGACATATCGAGAACGACAACATCGATACCGTCGCCTTCGATGCGGCAAAGTTCTATGGCGGCCATTCCTGACTCCACGCTCTGCACATCGAACCCATTGGCCCTCAGGAGCTCCCCTGTTGTTTTGCGCGCGTCGTCATCGTCGTCCACCACCAAAACGGTCCGACCATCACCGTGCAATTTGATCGTATTTTTCTCTGGATCAGCAGGCTTCTGAAGCCCTGTGTCATTCACCGGAAACTCGAGACGAAATAGAGTCCCCTCATTTTCTTTGCTGCTGATCAAAATGGTCGCATCGTGCGACCTGGCAATTCCCTGGATTGAGGCAAGCCCCAAACCCCGTCCAGCGCCTTTCGTACTGAAGAACGGATCAAGCATACGCCTTCTTGCTTCCGCACTCAGACCACACCCGTTGTCTTCCACCTCCAAGAACACACGCACTAAGGATCTGCCACCCGCGTCCGAGGTCATCGAATCCGTAATAAACTGATCCATCTCTTGGGTGTCCTCGGCCACGCCCGTGCGAACAATAATTGTTCCACGCTGGTCGCCAATGGCTTCTGAGGCGTTCGTGACCAGATTCATGAATACCTGATCGATCTGTCCAGGGTCTCCAAGAAAGGTGGGCAGGCTTGGCTCGGTCTCAAAAACAAGATCGGCGGTTCGTCCGGACGAAGCAATCATCAGCGGTGTGATCTGTTCAATTCTACGGGTCAAGTCAATGGACTCTTGCTCGATGGGATGCTTCCCCACATAGGTCAACATCTGCTTAATTAAATTCTTGGCTCGTTCGGCTCCCTCATGAACCAGCGAAAGGTGCCGGTCTAAGGATGCAGGCGTGTTGCGTGGAAGACGCGCCAGCTCCAGGTGACCCAAAATACTGACGAGCAAATTGTTGAAATCGTGTGCGATACCTCCCGCAAGGAGGCCTAAACTCTCCAATTTCTGAGCACTAAGGGCTTGCTCCTCAGCAAACTGCCGCTGTTTGATTTCTGCCTCGAGCTGCCGATTCGACTCTACCGCCCGTTCAGCCAAACCTTGGCTGTGTTGAACCAAGCGTCTCAATAGGGTCACCACCACCACAAAGCCCAGCAGGGCCAAGGTCGCAACCAGAACAACCATGCGCAGAGATTTACGAATATCGAGGCGCATACTGACCAAACTGGCGCCCACAGGCCGAGACACCTCCAACACTCCTCGTACATCACCAATGACCCAGTCTCTCTTCGGGCTGTCAGGGTGTGTATTGTGACACTCCACGCATGATGCACGCATTAAATCTGCAGTCGCATATCGAACAAGTACCACTCCTTCCCGTTCCTCAAACTGAAGCACCGGCTTAGACGCGTCATTGCGAAGCGTCTCGAGAGCCTTGGATTGAAAACTATCCAGAGGTTGGTCTTCTCGGAGCCTCCATGGAAATGGAACATCGCTGTACAAACGAACGTCGCCACCTTGACTCTCCGTCAACCGCTTCCCAAGCAACATACTCAACGTTGCGGGCAACGGGAGTGTACCCGGGTACTCCTCGTAATCATGCGTAATTGAAGTGCCGTGAGCCATAGCAGGCTCGACTACTTCCGAAGTGTACAGCGTACGAAACTCTCGCAAGGCATCTGAATATCGAGCGGCGTCTTCGATCGCCAACCCAT
>Ga0315320_10003624_pt1 | contig 12655 bp, 7 predicted proteins | sample M140m21515metaG_FD_203458 | JGI IMG/M metagenome (GOLD analysis project Ga0315320, IMG submission 203458) | Ammonia-oxidizing marine archaeal communities from Monterey Bay, California, United States - M1 40m 21515 | ecosystem: Environmental > Aquatic > Marine > Coastal | place: USA: California...
TTTCCATTCAGAAAGGCGCTGTATCTATCGCTGGAGAATGGCAAACCTCGGTAGTGTTCCGGCAGCGTATCCGGGTCCCTCTGTAGGACCTCTTCAGTCACCATGCGCACTCGCATGCACCTCTGGCACAGCCGCGCTCCGAACCCCCAGAACACCCACTTGAAGCTTATGAGCGGATGATTGTCGCAGCTTTGGCACCCCGTGCCCTCAAACAATCGCAACTTCTGCGCCGAAGTCATCGTAGGCGGCGCTTGTTTGTCCCCATTCTCCAAGCTGTCGTCCAATCGCTTCACCCGCGCCCACAAAGTATCGCACATATCCGCAAACAATCCACCTTCATCGCACACCTCCTTAAACGTCTTGCTCACCGATGGCAGCGCGAGCAGCGTGCGCGCTTGCGTTCGAACAAAGTCCACGCGTTTCGCGGTCGTCTTGCGGTGCTGGCGCCTGTTGTGCCAGAAACGCACCCGCTCTTCGTGCTGGTGCCTGTTTCGCCAGAAACGCTCATCCTCATCGTCGTCTAGGAATCCTCCGAGGACTTCGACGAGCCGGTTCGCATTCGGCGGTTCGCATTCGGGCGGCGACGGCACCGCGACGTCCGGGTCGGCGCTGTCGAGAAAACGTCGAAAGATGAACTCCCAACAATCGCGCGCGAGGTCGACGTCGTGCGTCGCTTTGCGCGGGCGCCCGGGCGGGCGGGGCATCGCTGCGCGGCCGACGCGAGGGCGCGCGCGTCGGTTCGCGCGCGCGCGATGCGACGCGCACGTCGCGCCGGCGATGCGTCGCGCACTCAGGCGCGCGCGGTCCGACGGAGTGTTTCTGTCAGCGCGACGCGCGTTTCAAATTTACACGGTTGTTACTAGGAAAGGAGACCCACTGCGTGGCTAATCGCGGTTGGGACTCAATGCAGCATCGTCTTTGCGCTCGCCTCCTGCGCCTGAAGATCCTCGCTGACGTACTTGGCCAACAGTTCCTGCTTTTTGCGGTTCAGCACTTCTCGCTCGATATCGGCCTCGTCCACGAGCGGCACGTGCGCGACGAATTGTCGGCCCGCGTCCGCGACGGTGCTCGCCTTTTTGCGCGTACCACCGCCGCCTTCGAGCTCACGTAGTTTTTGTTCCGTCTCGTACTGCTCGATCGCCGCCGCTTGCAGCTGCTGCTCGGCTTCAGCTTCGTCTTTGAGCAACACGCCGTCCTCCTCGTCCCGGAAGCCGTAATATCCGCTATCGATGTGTAGGTTCATCTGGTGTCGCGTTCGACGCACCGCCTTCGTCACGGGCGCCTCGAACAATTCCTTCACTCCCGGTAAATTCTTCGCCGCACCGAAGTATTTGTACGCCTTCCTATCGCCCGCCGTCCCCGGCGGTTGCACCGCGCCGCCGTCGGCGTCCTCCACCTTCGGCGCCGACGCGATGTAATTCGGCCCCCCGAGCTCGATGATTCGCATCTCCCACTGCCACTTCTCCTTCAACAACTGATTTATCTCATCGTTCAAGTCTCGAATCTTATGTTCCCCTAAACCAGCGTTCTGAATCTCCATCACTTTTCTTCCGACGTCGCGCAGCACGTCGCTCCGCCACCGATCCGCCTCGTTCAGGTCTTTCGCCGCGTGCGTGTGAAACGGCCGCGAGCGCGACACCGATCCGCGCAGCGCGTCTTGTTTCCCGCTCGTCCACTTGTTAAACATCCCCTGCGCGCGCGTCGTCGTCGTCGTCGTCGTCGTCAGTCGTTCGTTCGTTCGTTCGCGCCTTCAACCTAAGTCGCGCGCGTCGCGCGCGCGCTCGCGCGCGCGTCGCGCCCGCCGCGCGCGCCCGCCGATCGACGCACATTCGCCTTCTCTTGATTCCGCGCCATGGCGTCGTCGCGCGCGTCGCCGGTCGCGCGCGCGGTGCGGTCGCGGCGTCGTCGTGTGCGGCGGCGGCACTCGCGCGCGCGATGGACGCCGCGACGGCGTCGTCGATCGCGCGCGCGCTCGAGGACGCGGTGAGGACGGCGAACGCGCGCCCGAACGCCTCGAACGCGCGCGACGGCGCGAGCCGCGCGGCGCTCGCGAGGGAGGCGCACGAAAAGTTGGGATTCGATTATCCGCTGGTGAGCGACGACGAAGTGCGCGCGCTCGCGGCGGCGATGCGCGACGCCGCGCGCGCGGACGGCGGGCTCGCGCGAACGCCGTTCGCGCTGACGCGGGCGCTGGCGCGGAACGCGCGAGAGGGAGGCGGCGCGAGCGACGCGAGGGACGATGGGGAGGACGGCGACGACGCGCGCGGCGACGCGTTTCGGAACTTGCGGGCGGTGGTGTACGTCGAGGTGCCGCGCGCGGTGATGCGCATGAGCGATGACGATGCGTTCGAGGCGCTCCGGGCGTACGCGCCGGAGGAGCACGAGGCGGAGACGGAGACGGAGGCGGAGGCGCCGCGCGAGACGCTCGCGAACGGCGCGAACGGCGCGACGGCGAACGCGCCGATCGTCTCGGAACCTCGGGAAGATGGCGATGACGACGACGACGCGTGGGAGCCGGTGGAATCTACCGTCTCGTGGTTTTCGCCCGTTAAAGATGACGCGCGTTACGCGAAAATGTCGAAACGAGAGGTCGTGAACGCCAAGTTGCGCGGTCTGATGAGCGAGTTGCTGCCGGCGCGCGTCGGCGCTACGTCGACGAATGTGGGAGTGAATTCCGATTGGGAACGCCTCGACGTCGCATCGGGATTGATGGACTTATTCGAGGCGATGTGCGCGTCGTGCGACGTCGAAAGGCGCGCGCTACGAACGATTCCCTTGCGCGCGCTGCGCGAGCGATGGGCCATCGCGGCGGGCGGCAAGTTGGGCGTCGAAGCGGGCTTGACGCGCGCGCTTGATGCGCTCAAGTTCGCACAGAGCGACGCGATGGACGAGCAAACTGAAGATCACCGAATTGCGTTGGAGCTGTTGGCGTATTTGTGCTTGCGCCTCGGCGCAGAGACGATGGGTGTACAGGCACTGGGCGAAGGGGAGAACAGCGCGTCCTCGGCAAGAAGTAAACTTTGGGCACACGTGCACCGAGCAATCCCAGTCGTAACGAAGACTTTAGAGCACAGTCTGCGCGTCATAGATGCACGCAAGGAAGATCCGGATTGGCAGGACACAGTCGGTTTGAGCGCATTATTGCTCGCGTTTTACACCACAAATGCGAACGCCGTCGTCGTGAAGGATGTGGGCGAAAGATTGCTGCGCACTGGATGTTTACGAGCACTAGTGAACATCTTCATCGCTTTACATCGATCGCCGCTTGCTGAAACCGTTCGACGAGCATTGCTGCTATCGACGCTCGCGTGCGATGGAGTGTACGAGTTCGTCAGTCGCGTCTCAGGTGTGCGCACGGCTTTGGCTGGCGCCGAGTTCTCGTTTGACGGGACGTTCGCGATGCACGGGGCAATGTGGAAGATTGCGTTGCGGGAGCCAGATGCCGAGTCACATCTTGCGAAATGTCTCGATAGATTTGCGTCGACACTCGACGACGAAGCTAGCGTGCACGCGTTAAGAGACGGGTTATTGCTAACCCGAGCGAGCGAGCGAGCGGCAAAGGCGAGTGGCCGACAACTTTTCAAACATGAGGGACACGTGACGACATCACTCAAGTCACTCAACGCAAACGTCGTCGACGTTATCACGACCATGGCCCGCGCCCGTGATGAGCACGCGCACGGCAGTGCGTGTGACGACGACGAAGAGAAGAAGAGGGACGAAAATCCCAACGCGCCGATTGTAGAAAAGCGCCGCGAGGCAATCGTAGAAATTAGTCGCAAACTCAAGATTTTGCTCGCCAGCGACGACTCGACGGTGATGCGCAAGACTGATTAGCAGCTTGTATTTTAGTTATTTCGTTCGTAGCACTACAATTCATTCATTCGGGTTTTCGTTGGCGCTCACTTTTTGCGCGAGTTCGGCTTCTGATCGCCTCCCGCACCGACGAGTTCTGCCTCTTCCTTTTGTTCTAAACGCTGCGGTTGGAACATGTACACAGAGTAGATGACGTTGCGTCTGATTTGCGCCATCATCTCTGTGTAGAGGTTGAAGCCTTCAAGCTTGTATTCGATGAGAGGATCCTTTTGAGCGTAACCGCGCAAGCCGACAGCTTGTTGCACAAACTTGATAGCCTGCAAGTGTTGCTTCCACAAATTGTCGGTTTGCGACAAAATGAAGAAGCGCTCCGCTTCCATCATCAGCCCCGCTTCGGTAGCCTCAACTTCGCCGCATTTGGTCATGTATGCATCCTGACCCTTCTTGACGAGGAAATTGCGCAATGCGTTGACGCCACCCTTCTCCGCGATGGGGCGAATGTCGCTCTCATCGATTTCGCCGAAGTAGTAGCAGTATTGTCGCAACTTGCCGACGAGTCCTTCAAGCGGCCACTCGGACACAGGCTCCGACGTATCGATATTAGCGTTCACGATGTCATCGATGGTAAGCTCGGCGTATTCAAGCATTTGTTCTTGGAGTTGCTCTCTGCTCGCGGTGAGCGCTCGGCGGCGTTCGAAGTAAACCTTTTCACGCTGCGAGTTCAAAACGGCGTCGTAGTCGAACAGCTGCTTACGAATATCGTAAAAGTAACGTTCAACCTTCTTTTGGGCTTCATCCAAGGAGTTCGTGAGCATGCCGGACTCGATAGGCATGTCCTCAACTCGGAAAGCGCTCATCAACGCTTGAATGCGATCGCCGCCGAAGATGCGGAAGAGGTTATCCTCCAGTGACAAGAAATATCGCGTGCTTCCCGGATCCCCTTGACGGCCTGAGCGACCTCGGAGCTGGTTATCAACGCGACGCGACTCGTGTCTCTCAGTGCCGACCACGTGCAGGCCACCGAGCCCGAGGACTTCCTTCTTTTCAGCGCTCGTGTACACCTTGTATTCGGCTTCAATCGCGTTGAACACCTTGCGTAGCGCGAGAATGGCTTCGTCTTCGGACGGACCCTTTTCGCACGCGAAGGATAAGCGTTCCTCAGCATCGAGAGCCTCGAGAGATCGATCGCCCCACACCGAGCACGCAGTGTCGACGGCTTCGCCGAGCATCTTCGCGGTTTCCGCGGAGAGCTCGCACGGATACAAGCCTTCCTTGACGGCCCACTTGTTCCCGCCCGACTTGGCGAGGTTCCCTTTCTTTTCGAAAGCGATTTCGCCGTCCTCGGGCATGACGACGCGCTGCATGAGCGACTCACGAACGCGAAGACGCGCCATGAATTCGGCGTTACCGCCCAAAAGAATATCCGTACCGCGACCAGCCATGTTGGTGGCGATGGTCACCGCCCCTTTGCGGCCCGACTGAGCGACAATTTCAGACTCCCGCTCGACGTTCTCCGGCTTGGCGTTGAGCAACTCGTACGGAATGCCGTCTTCGTCGAGAAGTTCTGCGATTTGCTCCGAACGCTCGACCGAAGTGGTACCGACGAGCACGGGCCGTCCCTTTTTGTGCATGCGCGAGATTTCCTTGCGCACGGCGTTCCACTTGCCGGTTTCCGAGCGGAAGACGACGTCGGTGGAATCCTCCCGCGAGACCGGTCGGTTTGTCGGCACGACCGCGACTTCGAGCTCGTAAATGTTACTGAACTCGGTGATCTCCGTTTCGGCGGTACCGGTCATACCACCGAGCTTGGGGTAGGACTTGAAGAAGGCTTGGTACGTCACCGAGGCGATGGTGACTGTTTCGTTTTGAATCGTCACCCCTTCCTTGGCTTCGACGGCTTGGTGTAAACCATCGGACCATCGACGTCCCTGCATAGTACGGCCAGAGAACTCATCGACGATGATAATTTCTTGGCCACGAACAATGTAGTTGACGTCGCGTTTTTGGAGTTCCTTAGCCTTGATGGCGTTGATGATGTACAACGCCCACTGCGTGCGCGGATCGTACAAATCCGTCACTTGCAACAAGTCTTCCGCCGCTTCGTAACCTTCTTCGCTCAACAACACGCTCTTTTGCTTTTCGTCGACTTTGTAGTGGTAGTCTTTCTCGAAGGCGTCTGCAATCTTTGCGGCTTGAATGTAGCGTTCGCTCGGCTTATCCGCCACGCCGGAGATGATGAGCGGCGTTCGCGCCTCGTCGATGAGAATGGAATCAACCTCATCGATGATACAAAAGTTGAAATCGCGCTGCACCAGCTCCCCGGTGTTTTGCGCCAAGTTGTCGCGCAGGTAATCGAACCCGAGCTCGGAATTCGTGACGTACGTCACGTCACTTCCGTACCCGACTCGTCGCTCCTCCTCCGCCATGCCCGCCTGGATCAACCCGCACGTCATCCCGAGAAACTTATGAATCTGCCCGATCCACTCCGCGTCTCTTCTCGCCAAGTAATCGTTCACCGTCACCACGTGCACGCCCTTCCCGCTCAGCGCGTTCAAATACGCCGGCAACGCCGACACCAGCGTCTTCCCCTCCCCCGTGCGCATCTCCGCGATTTGCCCTTCGTGCAAAATCATCCCCCCGATGAGTTGCACGTCGAACGGCCGCAGCCCGAGCACGCGATCCGCCGCCTCTCGAACCACCGCGAACGCCTCGACGAGTAAATCGTCCTCGCTCTCGCCTCGTCGCAATCGCTCGCGGAATTCCTCCGTCTTCGCCCGCAGCTCGTCGTCGCTCAGCGCCTTCGTCCTCGCCCCGAGCGCGTTCACCGCGTCCACGCGCGCCTGGTACCGCTTCTTCGTCTTCTCCGACGGGTCACCCTTGAGCATCTTTTCGAATCCCGCGAACATCGCGCGCGTCGGCGTCCCGCGCGCCGCGCGTCGCGCGCCGCGCGTCGCGTCCCGTCCGCCGCGGCGGCGCAGTCCTTCGACGTCGGCGCCGATGCGCGCGCGTTCGCCGCGCATCGCGCGCGCGGTCGCGCCGAGCGCGCGCGACATCGTCGAGTGCGTCGCGCGCGGTCGTGTCGCGCCGTCGTCGGCGTGCGCGCGGTCGTCGGCGCGCGCGCGTGTGCGGATAAGAGGGCGCGCGCGATGCCACGTCGACGGGGCGCGTATGGGTAAACAGTACGCGACGCGCGCATCACACGCGCGCGCGCGCGCGACGCGACGCGCGCGATCGCGCGCGACGCGTCGCGGTGCGATGTTTTCCGTGGACGCGCGCGTCGCGTCGCGCGCGCCGGACGCGCGCGACGGACGCGGAGATGCGCGGTCGCGCGCGCGCGCGATGTCGACGCGATGCGCGCGCGCGGCGCGCGGCGCGCGCGCGCGGCACGCGCGGCGCGCGACGGACGCGTCGACGTCGCGCGAACGCGATGACGAGGACGATGACGAGGACGAGGACGAGGACGGGCGCGAACGCGCCGAGCGATTGGCGGCGGTGGTGAATTGCTACGACGTCGCGGCGCTGAGCGCGAGCGCGACGCGCGCGTCGTCGTACGTCCGCGAGGAGCTCGCGGGAATGACGACGGCGCAGAAGATGATTTTTATGGACGCGCTGTCGTCGACGGGGATCGAGAACGCGTGGACGATCGCGGGTGAGGGGTACGCGTTGACGCGCGCGGAGCGCGCCGCGAGCGCGGGCTCGACGAAGGATTTTCACGCGGCGAATGAGATTTTAGGCGACGACGACGCGAATGCGCGCGGTGACGGCGTGCGCGTGTTCGAAGGACGCGTCGCGAAACTCCCGACCAAGTTCCTCAATCGCTTCGCCAAGGCGTTTTACGTGGACGAGGACGACGATCCGATGCGAAGCGCGGCTTCGCGACGATTTCTCGGTCGAGCGCCGATTAAAAAAGGCCCGCTCGACGCCTTGCTTCCTCTGTATTTCGCCTCCAACGACTTCACCGACGACTCCGTGACGATTCCCGGCACCGGCGAGCGCGCTGATTTATCTTTGGATTACCGCGACGTCCCGGTGTTGGCGACGCGGCGGCCTCTCGCGTCCCGCGCCGGCGGCGTCTCCTGGCCCGCGCCTCGCCTCGCGCTCTACCCGTTCGACGCCTTGGTCGATTACATCCGCCCGCTCGCGCCGGGCGTGCTCGTCGGTCGCGGCTACAGGTTCAAAGCCGACGTTCCGCGCAGGTTTTTAGATTTCGTGCTCGTTCGTCGTGAATAGACACGCCGCCGCTTCGCCTTCGTCGCCTTCGCGCCTTCGCGCGCGCGTTCGCCTCGCGTCAGCCCCTCATCGTCCCATCGGCGTCGCGATCGGCGTCACAACTCGCCCGCGACGCGCCCGCGCGCCGCACGGACGCGCACACGCGCGACGCGCGCGCGCGCGTCGTCGCCGTCGCCTCGAAGCGCGCGCGCGACGCCGCGCGACCGGATAAGCGTCGCGTCGACGAGGCATGCCTTCGTTCGCTCGAATCGCGTCGCGCGTCGCCGAGCGGGCGCGCGCGCGCGCTCTGGACGTCGCCGAACGCGCGCGAGGACTCGATCGAGGGACCCGAGCGATCGCGAGCGGCACGCGCGGCGATTGGCGCGCGCGAACGCGAGGCGAAGGGGAGGGCGCGGCGAACGCGAGGGCGGCGGGCGACGCGCGAGCGAGACCGAGCGTCGGGTTCGCGAGCGCGCACGCGGTGCCGAGGGAAGAGCTCGCGTACGATGACGCGGTGCCGATAAATCCGTTCAAGATCGTGGACGATGAGCTGAGGGCGATCGGGGAACGGATGCGAAGGGCGGTGACGAGCGATATACCCGCGTTGTCGACGGCGAGCGAGTATTTTTTCAAGCTCGGTGCGGAGGGGAAACGCGTGCGACCGACGGTTTTGATGCTCATGGCGAGCGCGATGACGAACGGGGTGATGACGAGCGCGGCGCAGGGAGGGTGGAGAGAAACGGATCACGCGCCCGCGCACCAGGCGCCGGCGGACGTGCGGCGACGACAACAACGCCTGGCGGAAATTGCGGAGATGATCCACGTCGCGAGTCTGTTGCACGATGACGTGCTCGATAACGCCGCCACGCGTCGGGGACTGCGGGCGTTGAATTTGGAGGTGGGCAACAAGCTGGCGATTTTGGCGGGCGATTTCTTACTCGCGAGGGCGTCGGTGACGCTGGCGTCGTTGCGTAATACAGAAGTCATCGAGCTCTTGTCTCGAGTTCTCGAGCATCTCGTCGCGGGAGAGGTGATGCAAATGACGGCAAAACCGGAAAGTTTGTCGTCCATGGATCACTACGTGAAGAAGACGTACTATAAGACGGCGAGTCTCATCGCTAATAGTTCAAAAGCCATCGCCTTGCTCGGCGGGCACGGGGAAGAAAGCGCGCAACTGGCGTACGATTATGGGAAAAACCTCGGATTGGCGTTTCAGTTCCAAGACGATGTTCTCGACTTCATCGGATCTGAGTCTCTTCTCGGAAAACCGACGCTTGGCGACTTGAAAGAAGGCATCGCTACGGCGCCGGTGCTCTTCGCCGTGCAGGAATTCCCTGAACTCTCAGACCTTGTCGAGCGAAGGTTCAAGCACTCTGGCGACGTCCAGCGCGCGCACGAGCTCGTAAAGAGCAGCCAGGGCATCGCGCGAACTCAAGAACTCGCGCGTGAGCACTGCGACTTGGCCATCGCTGCGATTGACCGTCTTCCCGCGTCCGAGTCCAAGTACGCGATGCACTGCAGACGTGCGCTCAAAGAGCTCGCCAAACGCGCGGTGGAACGCTCAAAGTGATTTTGCTGGTTTTTTCCTAGACGATTTTAGTGTGATATTAGACTATTCTACTCAGTTTTCTCCGCCAGTTTCCTTCGCCTTTTTCGCCGCCTCTGTCTTCTCGCGCTCCTCGCGTTCCTTTCTCGCCGCCTTCTTGGCCCATTTCGCCTTGCGCTCCTCCATGAGTTTCGCCACTTCCGGGTTGGGTTTGATTCGAATCGGAAGTGCGTGCAAGACATCATCGTCCGTGTCGTCCGTGTAGTAATCATTCACGGTCGGCTTTAACAAATCAGGCAGCCGCGCCGGATCGAGCGCCTCGAGCGCGCGCGGTGGCTGCTTCTCGACGGGCGGCTTGGCGTCGAATTCGTCTTCCTTCTCCACGTACTCCTTGTTATCGACCAAAGTCGTGAATGTCGGATCAAACGCGCTCCAGTCCTCTTTATGCTTGCGCGCCCAAACGTAAATATTGCCGTTGCTTCCGAGCGCGATGCCGACGTCTCGAATCGGATGCGCCGCGAGTTGAACCACGCCCTTCGCCTCGGCCGGACCTTCGAGCACGCACTTCAACTCTCCAGACGCGCGATCCCACACGTGCATTTCGTGCGCGGCGCCACTGCACATACCGTAAACGTACTCGCCGTTCCATGGATACGCCGCCGCGCTCCACTGCAATCGGCTGGCGGACGGGCTCTCGTACTCCACCATCCTCGTCAGCACGTCTTCGCCGTCGCTCGCGGCTTCGTCGACGTCGAAACCACATATTTTCTGCCCATTCGTCACCGCGAGCAAGTGTTTGCCATTTCTACACAGTTCTAATCTCTTCACCAACGTCGCGTCTGGGATCGAAATCGACTGCACCAGTCGCAGCTCCCCCGACGCGTCGACGACGGACACCGTTCCCCGCGCGTCGCCGACGAAGACGTACCTCCCCTTTTTACTCGACACCGCCAAACCCGTCACCGCCACATCGTGCGACGACGGCAGTTCGGCCTCTTTCTGCCCTCGCGCGCTCGTCCCGCGCACGTACGGCGCCCGCCCCACGCTCGGACTCACGATCACCGTCGTTCCGCTCGCGTTCGACGCCGCGAAGCTCACGCTCGAACACAGCCCCACGTTCGACATCACCGCGATCACGTCCTCCTCCAGCGCGTCCCACACCTCCACCACCCCATCCGATTTCGCCGCCACGATCTTCCTCCCGTCCAGGCTCCAGTGCACGCTCAGCACCGCCGCCCGCTCGCCGTCGTCTTCGTCGCGTCGAAACTCGCGCGTCGTCGCTCTCGTGTCCCAGCACCAAATCACGATCGTCCCGTTCGACGTCCCGCACGCCAGCATCGTCCCGCGTCGATTCCACGCGCAGCACGTCGTGCGCTCGCGCGCCAACCGGTCCTCGACCACCTCCCACATCCTGCGCGCGTTCGGCGCTGCGAATCGTGTCGTCGTCAGTCGTCGCGCGCGTCGCGCGTCTCGCGCCTTCGCGCGCGTCTCGCGCCGCGTCTCGCGCGTCGCGCGCGCGTCGCGCGCGTCGCGCCCGCGGTCGCCGACGCACGTTCGAACGCGCGAAACATCGCGCGCGCGCGTCGCCCGCGCGCGTCGTCGCGCGTCGATGAATGTCGTCGGCGCGCGCGCATTCGCGCATTCGCGCGCGACGTCGCGCGCGTCACACGCCGACGCGACGCGCGCCTTCGCGCATGAGCGGGCGCCCGCCGCTGGACGCCACCGCGCGCGTCGCGCGGCAGCGCAAGAAGAAGAAACTCGCGCTCGACGACGCGCGACGCGCGAACGCGCGCGTCAGGACGGACATCGACGAATCCGTCGCGTTTCGAACGCTTCGCGACGTCGAGCGCGAGCTCGACGTCGCGTGCGCGCGATGGCGAGGACGCGCGCGCGATGCGAACGCGGCGCGACGGCCGGGCGGGCGCGAACGACGGACGGCGACGGTGCGAGTGTACGTGTTTCACGCGCACGGGGGCGACGGGACGTACGCGCTGCGCGTGGCGGGACGACGGGTCGACGAGCGACGAGAAGACGTCGATCGAGGAGGGGCGAGCGACGGCGCGTGGACGCACGATGAGATGGAGGGGAGATTCACGAGTTACGTGCGACGGATGACGATCGAGGTGGATGGAGACGCGGAGGAGGCGAGGACGAGGACGTGGACGCGGGAGGGAGAGGCTTCGGACGCGCTCGGGACGGGACGGGCGAGCGGACACGTGGATGGGTTCGAGATGCGTGGGTTCACGAAACGAGGCGCGGTTGAGGCGACGATTCGATTGGAAGTGAACGGGATGCGCGAGAGGTTTAGGGTGGGGAAGGATTTGGCGGAATTGATCGCGACTCGGTACGCGTCGAGGCGAAGGGTGATTTCAGAGTTGTGGACGTACTTTTCGGCGAATGAGTTGGTGAACGAGGACGACGTGAGCGAGGTGCGAGTGGATGAGCCCATGCGGATCGTGTTCGAGGACGCGGGCGTGTCGCTGCCGAAGTCTCCAGAAACGGTCAAGTTTCAGCGCGTGTGCGACGTCGCGTGCGAAAAGTTTCTCACCGCGCTCGAGCCCCTGGAAATCAAGTACAACATCAAAACCTCCGGAATATCACCGTCAAAGCCTGATTGCTACGATATCGAGGCCGAAGAGCCCGACTCTGGGCCCTGGGGTCTGGCGCCGCCGTATGAGCACGATTATCGAGTGGCGAAGGACGTGGACGCGTGCGAGCAACACATTCGTCTCGCGTTCGATTTCATAGACAGTCATTTGGAGCGTCGTGACTTTCTTTTGCGCTTCGCTGAAAGTCCCATCGACTTCATCAACTCTTGCGTCTTAAACCAAGCTAAAGGGGTGTACAAGGCCGAGGATGTGACGCAGGGTTCGGCTGACGAAGTGGAACTGAGACACGCGTCGCGCGCATCCGACGCGTTCAGAGAACCTTGGGTGGACGAAGCCATGTTGCGACTGCTCGAGTGAATCGTGAATTAGAATACAGACTGTGTAGGATGACAAGCTAATAGTTAGAAATCGTTGCTCGGCTCGACGAGCGTCACGCGCCAAGACTCCACGCCGTGCGTAGAGCGAAACTCGACGT
>Ga0315320_10003625_pt1 | contig 12654 bp, 8 predicted proteins | sample M140m21515metaG_FD_203458 | JGI IMG/M metagenome (GOLD analysis project Ga0315320, IMG submission 203458) | Ammonia-oxidizing marine archaeal communities from Monterey Bay, California, United States - M1 40m 21515 | ecosystem: Environmental > Aquatic > Marine > Coastal | place: USA: California...
TGCATGTCGATCATGACAATGCATACACTCATCCGGATGATTCGCAACAATCGGTATGCCAACACGGCAGACTTTGTAAACGCTGTTAATGACAGACTTTGCAAAAGTGACATCGTGCAGGATGAAGGCGGGTTTATTACCATCATCTACTGCATCCTCGATACCGAATCCAACCTAATCGAATGGACCTGTGCAGGCCACCCCCTGCCTTTGCTTCAGAACCTGGAAACCAATGAAGTCGCGATCCTAGGTCACGAAGATCAAATTGGCTTGCCTTTAGCCATCATGGAAGGATGGGATTACGAGTGCATCTCGGCTACCATCCCACTCAACAGCCGATTACTTATTTACACCGATGGACTGGAAGAAGCGTTTCCACCAAGTGGCGACGCATTGGTCGATCAATTCGGGGTCGAAGGGATCATCGGGGCCATGCGGGACTCCAAAGATCTCTCACTTCCCAAGGCCTTAGATCTGATCTTCCAACGCTCCTCCGACATTACAGAGGGAACCGGTCGACATGACGATACATCGGTCATGATGATCGAGCGAAGATAACGCGTGTCGAAACAAAGAACGTGACTAGGGCTGACTTAGCCCTGTCTCATCTACCACTCCACTCTCGGAGGAATCCTCTGCACGCACTTTCGAGACTACTTCAACGAAATCTGGCCGGCCATAACTGACCGCAAATGGCGGCAGCTCAACCAACACTCCGTCATGTCGTTCCGTACGCACTCTAGCAACAGCATCCTGGGCCCCGATATCTATTCCCCTCTCTATAAGATTCGATGAAAAATCAATAACCCCAAGTGGAGGCTCAAATCGAGATTGCAAGTTGACTACCACGACCTCGCTTCGACTACGTTGATCTGACAGTTGACTTTGACGCAACAAGTGACCAAAGCCTCGAATCACACTATCAGCAAGATTCACCCCATCACGTGTCACGACCGGACTAACATCGATTAGCAAAACATGTGTCGCCCCCCACAACACAGCCGCTTCTACGGGTGCATTGTGAGCAAACCCACCGTCCACCAACTCCAGACGATCCCCCTGTTCGGGCATCCCCTCTACAACCTGCCCTGGGAAAGCGGGGTAGATAGCCGAAGACCCCAATACAACTTTCATGAACTGCTCTGGAGACTGCTTCATATCGATCCCACGATTTCCAAACTCCGGATTAATCCCATTCCCATCTGCCTGAAGATAAAAATACAACTCCGATGGTACTTCGGGACGACCACGAGCAATCGCGGTCGTCGTTAGCACTAAATCTCGCTTGACAACGTCACTGCTAACAATCCACTTACCCATCGACTCCAAACGTTGTTCTATCGTCTCACCGTCGTCCACTTGATAATCAATATCATGATGCGTTGCGTGTTGTTGCAACATCGAAGAATAACCTCGGACTAAAGCGGCACGAATCCCGTCACCGGTTGAAAAGGTCTTCTCATTGATCAACATCGTAAACAGTTGAAGTAGCGGCAGACCCAGAACACCAACGGTTAACACCCAATGAATACGTCCTCGGCGAATTCTCAAGTCCTGTTTATTGGGGTCGCTCGATACTCTCGCTACAAAGTAATAGACCGCTCCTGCAAAAAGCATTGCAATGGCCGTAAATTCAGCGCCGATGCGACACCACCACCAAAGATGATGAAGTAAATGATTGTGCCCCAGGAAGACCCAGGGGGAAAAAGAGATCGCATAAAGAGAAAATTCAACCGCTCCTATCATAAGGCACACTCGATAAAAGAACTTCAGCCGCGCGTCGTAACGACGCCGAAACAAACGACCTAAGAGATAAACCAGAGCCATTTGCAGGAACGCGAACCAAATTCCGGCGTTTACTCTTACGGAAATGGAAGGCAAGAGGATTTCGCGTCGGTCCAACGATTGCCAAACATCTCTCAATACCTGCTGTCCTTGAGCATACCCGGAAACATTCATTGATACTGGCACGGCATTTAACGCACCACCGGAGGTACCCACGACTAGATCGATATCCAACTGCGAACCATATTGCGTGTTGAGCTCATACAGGTATTTTTCCACTTCGGATATCGCGCCCACCTGATATGCACAGCGTGCCCCCCCCCCTGAAAGGACAACCCCCAGTCTAAATGGTTTTTCCGGAGACGCATTCTTTTGCGCATGAGCCAATAGCTGGCCCACACCCCGCAAGTCCTGACGAACGAGCTGATCTTCTGTACTATCGCTATCTAGGCCTAGGCTCTGCTGTAAAACAATGTAATCCTGATCCCCATCGTCCGAGGGCAAAAACAGAGGTCGAGGCTGCGTAAAGACTTGTTCTGTCAGCATTCGTTTCAATTCAGCTAGTTGCGGAAAATCGCGTCTACACACCAACACATCATGAGGAATCTGTGCCCTGTCTAAAGCTGGGATTTCGACTTTGACAATTTCAGCCTGTAATTCCGGCTGTTTTGAAATCGCATCATCCCAAACAAATCCAATCGTTGTAACTCCAGCTCGACGTTTCGCAATCGCTTCTAACACCTGAGAATGCGAATGCATAAATCGCGTTGTTTTTTCAGGCAGGTCAATCCCCAGGTCTTTCATGACCCTTTGCGGTACCAAAGCTCCGGATGCCGACTGCGGATGAACCAACAATACTTCCAGTGTCCCCCCTTCAGCAGCCCGCTCAATGTCTCCAATTGTGAGCTCTCCATTTTCAGCATGAGCGAGACAAACTGAGTGATAATAGCGTTGAAACTTATCAGCTTTTCGCGAGTCGTTGACCCATGGCCCCATTCCAGGCCTGGCATCCATCGTTGCCAGGTATTCGTATTGGTCAATCAGTCCACTCTGTAATATCCCACGGACATACCCTCCGGCTGTCAGCAATGCCAGGTCAATCTCACCGGTCTGTAACCAATGAGAAACCTCTCGATATGAACCCGAGGCAATCTGAAAACGAACCGGAGGATTCTGCGAACCAGAAAGCTGATTGATAAACGCCCTTAATTCACCATCTTTGTCCTGAAAGGTTTCATAAGTAACAACACCAACACGAATTACAAAACTATCCTGCCCCACCAACCATGAACTCGGCCCGAGAAGTAACAACAGCGTTAACAATACTCTTCCAAGCATTTTCATACATTCACCTTTGAATCAGAATCCTGATTTAAGCCTACACTTCGAAGGCATTTCGAATAGTTTTCGTCCATATCGAATCTCGAGATGTCGACGAGATACCGCTGTCGAAGCTCCTTTAAGGAATTCACTCCGGGAACGATTTTCAAGGCAAAAACAATTCTGTCGACAAGCCCTGAAAAGATTATTCTCTTATCCCACTTGGAAATTGGAGTGGGCGCAAGTTTATTTAGATGATAAAGCATATTACTCGCACAATTATTTGAAATCGTATGATAAAACTCGGGCTTTTCCTGGAGATCCATCGCTCGTTGCATCACATCCTCAAACATCCGCTGGACTGCTTCCCGCCCTATCTTTAATGGATAGAGACGCACCGGATCGTTTCTGACATGAGTCCGCAATCCAATTAAATCCCTTTCTGTCCCCACAACGTAAGCTAATTCAAAGTTACGAAAGAGCCCTTCTTGCACACTAAACTCTTCTCCCACTTCCCTGTGGACTTCTGCTGAGACAGCGATGGCATCTGACTCACCAGACTCATCCTGATATTGAAACGTGATGAAAATATGGGCAACGCCTTCCCACGCTGATATCTGTTCCACCCCTAACCAAACTTTATGGAGGCCGGTTAGAGGTATCCGGCGAGTAACCCAAGATGGTGTAAATTCAGTTTCTGACTGGTAAAAGAAATCACGTACGTTGTGAAGCGTGGCAACACCTTTCACAAAATCCACTTGTACCGAATACTGCATATCTTCGGCCCAGTTTCGATCCGCCCGGGGATGGATACAGAATAGTGCCAGCAACACCAGTAGATCAAATCCCCAAACACCGTATATCAGAACATGTCGATCCTGGTAGTGAAGTGCCGTCATTAAGAAAGCCGTTAACGCAACAACCGCCAATCCAAATCCCAATTTGGCATTTAGTTTTGGAAAAAACGTAATTCCAGCAACTGCCCAAACCAAAGCAATCAACCAGGCTATCCAGCCAATGGCTTTGAGCAGAATATCGATAATGGGCCACAGTACCCCGCTGTCCTCAAACATGACTTTATTATATGTAATCCCTACCTTAAGACCGTCATTTTACAAAGGTATTTCACTCGGAGATGGTGGGGCGAATCCATGCCGTGGATGCTATTTTGATATAATTACTAGAAGTAATAAACCTGAATTATTGCCTTAAGACGTCTATGATTAACCGGAACACTTTTGGAGTTAGTGAATACTAATGAGTGACATGCATCCTGCATTCAGCGACTTTGCTCGTGGAGTAACAACCGAAACCGCCTTTGATGTGCTTGTAATCGCCAAGCAACTAAAGGCAGGGGGTAAAAGGGTTGTGGAGTTGGAGATTGGCGATAGCCCTTTTCCATCCACTACCAATGGTGCTCAGGCTGGAATCAAAGCGATACAGGACGACCATTGTCACTATGGTCCTTCTATCGGCATCCCTGAGTTTCGTGAAGCCGTTGCCAATTACGTCAATGATGAATATGGCCTCAACGTTGCTGCCAGTAATGTCACGGCGGGACCCGGCGCTAAAATTTTTGAAACACTCTTTTGTGAAGCCTTTATCAATGAAGGGGATGGCGTACTGGTTTTTAGTCCGTTCTTTCCAACTTATCCACCCAACATCGATCGACGCGGTGGACGAATTGTTTATTCGGAACTGAAACAGGAAAATGCATTCCGCCCGAATCTGGAGGATATCGCCACCTTTGTAAATCAGGATCCCAATCCAAAAGCAATTTTCATCAATACTCCTCACAACCCCACCGGAGGAATTGCCACCGAAGAAGATCTCAAAGGCATTGCCGATTTAATACGCGGCAAGGACATCGTAGTCTTCGCGGATGAACCTTATGACCAAATGGCATGGGAAGGCCAGCACCATTCTCTGCTGGCACAACCCGACATGCTTGATCAATGCGTTTCTTGCTATACCTTTAGTAAGTCCTTTAGTATGAGCGGATGGCGGCTCGGGTACGCGGTCAGTAGTGAGCGTATTATCAACATGATTGCCAAACTGACAAACAGTACTTTGTCATGCATTCCACCCTTCGTCCAAATAGCCGGGGCGGCAGCATTAAATAAAGACCGTTCTCAACGTGATGAGTACATGGCTGAGTTCAAAGAACGAACCGTTTCACTAGCTACCAAGCTCAATCAACTGGATGGCGTTAACTGCCTGATTCCGGGTGGAACATTCTACGTCTTTCCTAATGTCGCTGAAATCTGCAATCGTCACGGAATTACTTCTCACGGCCTGGCACTTTATCTTCTGAAAGGAGCCGATGACAACTTTGGAATCGCCTGTCTGGGCGGAGAATGCTTTGGAGATGCCGGACATGGTTTTATACGCTTTAGTACTGCCGAGCCCCCGGAACTGATTCAGGAAGCACTCGACTTCCTGCCAGTGGCCTGGAATAACGAGGAACGGATTCAGGCATTCCTTGCTGACAATCCAAAATACCAATTGGAAGTTCCCTACGCAGTATAGCCCCTTGAGAGGAACGGGAGGTTAACGTGGCAGATGTAACCAAGATTGCCCAACGCATTATTTCCAATGTGGAACAAGTGATTGTCGGTAAACGACCTCAATTAATTCTCTCGCTGGTGTCTTGGCTATGCGAAGGACATATCCTTCTGGAAGATGTTCCTGGCGTTGCCAAGACAATTTTAGCTCGAGCTTTGGCGCGCAGCGTCGGATGTAATTTCAAGCGAGTACAATGTACGCCGGACCTACTACCTACCGATGTAACCGGAGCGTCGATCTTTAATCCCAAAACGACTGAGTTTGAATTTCGCCCGGGCCCTATTTTTGGGCAACTGGTTCTGGCTGATGAAATAAATCGTGCCACCCCACGTACTCAAGCTGCTCTTCTCGAAGCCATGGCTGAGGCCAAGGTTACTGTTGACGGACATTCACATACACTAACCCCGCCGTTCCTGGTGGTCGCCACGCAAAACCCGATCGATCACGAAGGTACATTTCCGCTGCCGGAAGCTCAACTGGACCGTTTTCTAATGAAATTCCAACTGGGATATCCCAGCATGGAAGACGAATTAAAAATGCTCTCCATGCTACAACACAAACATCCGTTGGAGTCTATTGGCGAGGTTGTTTCAGCAAAAGAGATCATCGCATGTCAGCATGCGGTACGCACAATACACATCGATGACAAAGTACGCCAGTACATCATGGAAATCATTCATGCCACACGCCAACACGAGGACCTGACCCTGGGGGCAAGTCCCCGTGGTTCAATTGCCCTGTTCCGCGGTAGTCAGGCGATGGCCGCATTACGAGGGCGTGATTACGTATTGCCTGATGATGTCAAATTTATTGTGGCTCCCATTATCGCTCACCGACTTATTTTGTCCCCCGAAAGCCGGCTCCGTAAAGTGACGGCAGAGCAGGTTGTGGAGGACGTCGTATCTGAGATCGCTGTTCCCACGCTGAACACTTAAACGGAGAGCAGCCTATGAAGTGGGTCATCGCTGTACTGCTAGTTCTGGGATTCTCGTTTGTCATAGGTTCTGACTTACTAGCGTATGCAATGTACTCTTTACTTAGCCTCATGGCCGCCAGTCTGTGGCTTTCAAAGAACTGGGCTGCCCAACTTTCTGCGACACGAGAATGTTCTCAATTAAAAGCTGACATTGACGACCATGTTGGAATTGAACTGGAAGTGACCAACCGCGGAAAACTTCCCGTTCCGTGGATTCTATTGGAAGACATGTTGTCCAAAAAGGCTTTCTCGCATTCTCCTCCCAGCTTGGAATTGCAATCCAGCCGAATCAAACTGACGATGTTAAGGGCCAACCAATCGAAGAAGCTTCAATACCATTTCAAATGCAATCGTCGTGGTTTCTATCAGTTGGGGCCGGTCGTTCTTGAGACTGGTGACTTATTTGGGCTCCACAGACGATTTCAGATCCGATCCAAGCCTCAGTATTTAACGGTCTACCCCAAAGTGGTTCCCATTGACGGCTATGAGCTATCCAGCCGACGGCCCATCGGCGAAATCAAAATGACGCATCGATTATTTGAGGATCCTACCCGGATTGCGGGCGTGCGAGCGTATCAGGAAGGCGATCCACTCAATCGAATCCACTGGCGAGCCACCGCGCGAACAGGGAAACTGCAAAGCAAAATATATGAATCATCAACCGTGGCCGGCCTGACGGTTATCCTGGACTTTCATGAAAAGGCGTTCCAACGTCAACACGAACCAATAAGATCCGAATTGGCGGTTACAGCAGCAGTTTCCGTAGCCAATACAGTGCAACTTCTCGGCCACCAGGTCGGCCTGCTAACCAACGGCCGTGATGCCGCTGAACGGATGCGCCGACAAGGTTGGGACATTGAATTAGGTAATCGACAACAAGCTCGGCAAGCCGGTGCTATGCTGACTGACAATGATCGTCTGAAACCATTACAGGTCCCCACTCAACGATCCTCAGAACAGTTTTACCGGATACAGGAATTACTGGCACGCATAGAATTTTCTGACGGCTTGGAATTTGGCCCATTATTGCTCGAATCTCAGTCGCGTATTCCTCGTGATGCCACCGTCCTGGCAATCATCTCCAAACAAAACCCACAGTCCACGATTGCTTTAGAGAATATGGTTCGACAGGGATTTGCTGTGTCGGCGATGATCAATGTTTTTGAACCTACTGAGTACGCCCGAGTTTCAGGCCCCCTGATCGCAGCGGGGATTACCACCTATCACTTACGAGATAACGATTCAATTATTCACGTCTGCCGCAAACAAATACTCCGATAAGTAACTCATCGATGGTTCGCAAACAAAAAACGATGTTCGACTATATGGTAATCGGGATCAGCCCTGCGCTAGTGGCGATCATGGTCACCAGTCTTGCCCTGTTTGTTTCCACCGTACTTAACCCAAGTCCGTTTCTAGGGCGTTTTAATTTCATTCTGATGATGTATTCCGTGGCGACCGTTTCTGTTGCTCGCATCTCTATCGAAGAAGGGAAAGAACGCGCCATCCTGTTTGGCATTCCCTTAGCAGTCGTAACCATGATCGCTATGAGTTTAATGGTTCAATACGAGGATGCTGTCAAGGGAATGAAACTCATTTATAGTGCCGTCGTCATAGCGATCACCTGGTGGTCGGCTCATCAACTGACTTGGGACTGTACCGTCATCGAAGAGAATCATGACTCTAGCAATCAGGGATTATTGCAAAAGATAGGACTCGAAAGGCTAATCACGCCGAGCCAAAAGACTGCAGATAAAGCCGAGAACGATGCCAGTCACGCTTTGGGGGAAGAAGAGTCAAAACAGAACTGGTTCGAACAATGGAAGGACAATCGGAAGAAACCTCATACTCCAGGGGTCTGGGTCATTTACTATTCGTTCGCTGCCTTACCATTGTTTGGCTTTGGGCAATTATTTACCAATGAGGAGGTTAGTAGTAACTGTTTCAAGTATCTCCTCTGTTACGTTGGAAGCGGTCTAGGACTACTACTAACAACCAGCCTACTTGGATTACGCCGCTATTTACGTCATCGCGACATCGAAATGCCACGGGAAATGGCCGGTACCTGGCTTGCCGTCGGCGCCCTGATGATTGGGGGATTCATGGCATTCGCGTTCTTTCTTCCCCGACCGGGTAATACCCAGCAACTGGCCAATGCAAGTAGTCTGTTTAACCAAAGCCAGGATGCCTTTGACACGTCAGAATACGGGATGGGCCCAGACGGCAAGAACGATGACAACGCTGGCCAAACAAGCGATGAGCAACAACAGTCTTCAGAGCCGGACTCCTCAAGCCAAATATCACAAAATGGAAATCAGCAGGGAGAGGCGAGCAAACAAAACAAACAAAGCGACTCTCAAACTTCTGAAACCTCCGACGGTCAAACCAACGAAGAATCTCAAGGAAGTGGAGGCTCAGCCGAAGAGTCCGACGATCAGAACAGTCAAAGCGACAAACCACCGTCTGGGGATTCGTCAAATCAATCTGACGAACAAAAGAACCCTAACGACAACAGCACGGACTCACCCTCCGAGCAAGGAGACGCTGACGGGAAAAGCAAGCAGAGCGAAGAGGGGAACCAATCAAATCAAAACAAACCTTCTGAACCCAACAACTCCCAAGAAATTCAACCGGAAGAAAAAAAACCGGACAACGCCACCAACGGTCAAAATCAACAACGCGAATCGGATGACAATCCTTCCTCACAAAGCTCGCAAGCAAAGCAAGACCATTCGCCTTCGTTCCAACTTCCCGTACTCCCTTCTCTTGTAGGCATCGGAACCATCATCCAAATTCTTTTCTGGATCGCCGTGTGCACTGCCACACTTTACTCTCTTATCAAAAACCACAAAGCTCTCTGGCAAGCACTTAAAGAGATGCTCAGAGGATTTTTCAGTTGGCTCGCCCGAGTCTTTGCGGGAACAGAGCAAGAGCATGTCGACGAAGAAGAACCTGTCAATCAGACACCACAAATGCATCCACCGTTCGCCAGTTTTCGAAACCCATTTACCACCAACGCCCAAATGTCTCTACCGGAATTAGTTCAATATAGCTTCCGCGCGTTAGAGTCTTTGGGTTGTGAATTGGGCATCGAACGACAGGCAGACCAAACTCCTAATGAATTCAGTCGGGCAATGGCTGAGCACATCATACCATTAAGCCAATCCACACTTCGACTCGGCAAGCATTACAGTCTGGCAGCCTATGCGCCTACCTTGCTAAACCAAAGTTGCGTTCAGGATCTGCAGGCCTTCTGGGAACAAGTGAGTATTGTCGAGATACGAAAGCCTGTTGTTACTAGCAAGTAGCTCTCCGGTTAACAGTGGCAATTGTCTTCTCAGTTTCAGTACGTTCCGTCGGACAGGCTGACAGATTGAATTCCTGATCAGATTGAACGACCTGAACAAGGTTATCTTCGCCTTCAACGCACCGACTGTAACGATAAATCAACCCGACAGCATACTCTACCGCTTTGTCAGTAGAAGGACCTGTGATCAGTGCGTTGGGACCTTTGAATCTGATGGGCACAAGTAATGACGTGCTGGTCGCATCTTCCATACGGTGCATATATTCCAACTGAGTATTCTCTTTTTCATCACGTCCGACGATGACTTTGACCTGCTCATTGAATCGGAAGTGCCGACCGACGTTGAGAGCTTCATAATCCCAACGTGTATCGTCAATTTGGATCTGAATCAAGTCATGGACCTTATTGCCGAACTCAGGTTCCGTTAATGCACATCCTGTCGAGGGCGTGGGAATCATCTCTTCGGTAAATCCAAAATCACGAGCCAGTTGAATTAGACCTTTGCGACTCCGACCATGAAAATCATACAGCTTTTCACGATCAACCAATCCTTCTCGTTCAGGCTGTGTTGGCGACAGGAGTTTGGCTGACAAAGGACGCAAGAGCAAGTCTTCCAGCCCTGAATTCGTCGCAATGATATTGAGATCAGAACGTTTCTGGCTCATCGGACGTTGCCCCACCACTTCACCACTGATGATAAATTGAGCATCCACGGCTTCCATGAGTTTATAGGCGCGCTCAAACATGTAGATTCGACAGTCAACACAAGGATTAGCACCTTTCCCGTAACCGTACTGCGGGGCACGGACTAGATCGAGATAGTCATCCTCCTGACCAATGACCGTGATATTAGTGCCCAAGGCACGCGCAGCCTGCGCTGATGTATCCTGACAACATGTAAACATCGTCTTGAAATTCAAGGCTTCAACTTCAATTCCCTGCGCCTGCATAATACGAATCGCAAGCATGCTGTCCAAGCCTCCGGAAAGTAGTGCCACGCAACGTGTCATATAAATCTCTCTATCGTTTTCTATTCATTCCCAGACTGAAACAGCGGGGATTCGTCTATTCCATATCTTTGCTATGGTTTGAAAGGTCATCAAGCACCAACATTGATTCTTCTTCAATTTCCCCTAACGCTTTTAACGCATTCAGGGCCGCTTGCTGTTCTGCGTCTTTTTTGCTATTGCCCCAGCCGGATTCGAAGTTGTTATCGCCCACAACAGCACACACGTGGAATTCCTTTTCGTGGTCCGGCCCACGTTCACCGACCAACTTATAGACCGGGGTCAATTTAAATTCCCGCTGAGCCACCTGCTGAAACAGTGACTTATAGTTGATTGGAAGGCCCTCGGAAACCATGGCTACCATCTCGTCTTTCAGGCAACCTAATATAAATGACTGCGCAACGTCATAGCCGCCATCCAGATAAAGGGCTGCAACTAATGATTCAAAGGCATTCGACAAAATCGATCGCGGAATCGTCTCCCTCGTTCCGATTCCTTTACCAACAATCACCAGATCCTGGAACTTCAATCGTTCAGCAACATCAGCACAGACCTTCCGGCTAACAATGACCGACTTAATTCGAGTCAGTTCTCCTTCAAGATATCGAGGGTATTCACAAAACAACCACTCACTGATGACCTGACCTAGAATGGCATCACCCAAGAACTCCAGACGCTCATTGGAGGCCAGGCGGTAACTCGCCCCAGAGGTATGGGTCAGGGCAACTTTCAGAAGTTTAGCGTCCCTGAATCGATAGCCTATCGTCTTCTCGCAGGAGGCCAGCTTAACCAAATCCTGTTCAGATACTTGGATACCGTCAACGTCCGCGGATTCGATGGATTTGTGTCCGCTGAACCAGCCTCGAAACTGGTCCCAAAACGTTTTTTTTGGTTTCATGATGATTCTCCTGAAAATTCCACACGCATGCAGTATCTACAATGCAATACAGATCAGCCGGCAACGTCCACTGCCAACTCTTCACTCAGAAGAATTACTCAAAACGAACCACGAAAGAAAAACGTGAATAATAGTGGGCCGTTTAGAACAATTCTCTTTCCATTTAGAATCACCTCGCCCGTCGTTTGGTCAAGACTGTTCTATCGCCAGATGTAAAGTTTGACCGATGGATAACGCTAAATCCCTCACAATCGCTACAAACGCGCGGCTCTATAACGGGCTACTGATGTGGAAACCAAAAGCGGGAACTACGTGTGTTGACGAATCGGCACTATAATAGCAGAATCAACGGAGACGATTCCTGTTTTTCCGACATCTCTATAGAGTAATCCTCCCTTTTCATTTTTTTAGCTTCAGGAAAGGAATGCGACATGATCAACACGCTTTACTTACCTGAACTGAGAGAAATGCTTTCCGAGAATCGAACGGAAGAGATGACCGAATTCTGCATCGCAGTGCACCCGGGTGTGACCGCGGATTTCATGGAGGGTCTCAGCGGCTCTGAAGCATGGACAATTTTAAAGCATGCGGAACCATTTCGGCGTTGTGAAATTTTCGGCTTTTTCAGCGAAGAAAAGCAACTTGGGATTCTCGCAGGGGAGGATCGTGACGAGGTCGCCCAACTCATTGAGGTGATGTCACCGGACGATCGCGTCGACATACTCGACGAAATGGACCAAAGCGTCGTCGACGAATTACTTTCGCTCCTGTCGCATGAAGAACGTCGTAACGTATT
>Ga0315320_10003626_pt1 | contig 12654 bp, 12 predicted proteins | sample M140m21515metaG_FD_203458 | JGI IMG/M metagenome (GOLD analysis project Ga0315320, IMG submission 203458) | Ammonia-oxidizing marine archaeal communities from Monterey Bay, California, United States - M1 40m 21515 | ecosystem: Environmental > Aquatic > Marine > Coastal | place: USA: California...
GATTGGGAAGCGCAGGCGACCACGCTCCTCGAGACGCACAACCCCAAGGCGGCCAAGAAGCGCGCACGTCAGAAGTAAGGGAGCTTGCGGGGCGCTGGTTTACGGCGCCTCGAGCTTGGCCGCATCGATCTCTTGTTGGCCGTCGCGGCTATAGCCGCAGGCGATCGATGGATCGTCGATCATGGCTTGGGCGTGTCGGTGGTCGATCGCGTCTTTCTTGGTGACAGCGGGAAGGGCGAGCACCTGTTGTAGGGTCTTCTTGCCTTTGGCCAACATCGCGTCGTCCTTTCGCTTGGTTCCGATACAGGTCTGTGTCGCGCCCCACTCCTTGGTGTTTCCGATCCGGTCGGTGCAGGTGGTGTTGCTCTTGGTGTGGAACTCGAGCGACTTGTCGAGGCTGCCCTTGGTGCCTGCCAGAAGCTTCACGATCCAGCTGTCCGGCACCAGCCGGTAGAAGATGCCTAGGCCGTGCCAGACGTCGCAAGGGATGCGCTCTTCGCCGTTGATGCTCGCGTAGCGGAAGTCATCGTCAGAGGCGTCGAGCCAGATGTCCTCTAGACGTTTGGCGTTGAACAAGGAGGCGAGGACGCCGCGGTGTGTGCCGTCGCGGCCGATCGCCACGCCCATCGCGAATTTGATGTGTGTATCGTCGGGGTGTGCGGCGAGCGCGGCTTCGGCGATCTGCATCATCTCTGCGTAAAAGGCGCTCTTGTCGATGCTGGTGTCGGTTCGATCGATTTGCTCGCCGATCTCAAACATGAAGCGGGTGGCGTGCCACGCGGCCTCTGGGTCGGTGGGGTCACTCGCGATGCGCGCTTTGGCCATCGTGAGCCCTTCGCTGTGCTTGCCTTCGCTGTACATCAGCTCGAGGTCCCAGTGACGGCTGGTGTCTTGTGTCGCCTGGCCCGGATACAACAACGCTTGTGTCGATGAGGTGGCGGGCTCCTCAACGGCTGAGGTCGTGGGTTCGCTCGCGACGTCTGCCGTCTCTTGCGCGAAGGCAGGGAAGGCCAGACAGAGCAAACACATGAGTGCGGCGATCGAACAAGACATAGGACTCTCCTCGCGGGGGTATGGCGCGAGGATAGTCCGTCGTTTGGCCTCCGACAACCGGCGGTGTGCTCGAATTACTCTCGCGTGAACGCCAAATAGGAGTTCATCCTGATGTTGGCACCGAAGCCACCATTGTTGACCGGCTCGGGTACATAGGGCTCACCACCAAGCTTTCCTTCGTAGGTGATCGTCGCCGTACTGCCGGGTGTCAGGGTGTCGGTGACGTCGACGACGAAGGGTTTGACCTCGAAGCCAGGACACCAGCCGCCGCGTCCGTAGAACCACGTCCCAAACTGGTTGGGGACGGTGCCTTCGGCGACTTGTTGTACGCACCCGTCCTCAACATCGGCCCAAGGGTGATCTTTGATGAACTCGGTCCCGTTGACGACGAAGTGGTGGGTGTGGTTGCAAAATTCGGCGCAGTTCGCGGCGTCTTGGCCGTAGCCGTGTCCGGAGATGACCGCGACCAAGTCTACGCGCGTGACGTCGGCGGGGATATCGATCTCCATGGGCTCGTACTTGTCGTTGTAGAACTCGTCGAAGCCGCCGCCGTTGAAGAGCGGTACGAGCTCTTGGGGTGCGGCTTGCTTGCCACGGTTTGAGAGTCGGAAATCGATCGAGGTGTTGTAGGTCTGGCTGCTGTTGAACCGAAAGGTCTGGGTTCCGCCCTGCTCGAGGTAGGAGAGCATGGGGCTGATGTCGTGGACCCAGCGTCCTTCCCGGTGGTAGGTTGTGATCCAGCGGCCTACTTCGGTGCCACAGCCACAGCTGCAGTCGTTGTAGCCGGTCCCCTCGGCGTTGCAGGTGTAGGACGCATCGCTCACCGAACGGTCCGGCTCATCGCATTCGCAGGTGTAGGTGTCGGCCGGGATCTCCGTCACTCCGTCGACGGGCGCGACGTAGCCTTCACAGGTACGCACGGTAGTTGAGGGGGAGCTTGTTGTGCTGGTGGAGGAGGTGGTGGAGGTTGCGCCGCCAGGGAGTCCGCTGTCGGCTTCGCTCGTGCCACCGGTCGACCCGCTGTCCGTTGTGCTCGCTCCTCCAGGTACTCCGCTGTCGGTGGTGTCGGTTGGGGGGAGCGGGACCGCGTCGTCGCATTCGGTGGCTTCTCGACAGGTCGTGCTGCTGGGCTGCCCGTTGACGTAGCAGGTGCCAAGTGCTTCTACGACGGTGGCCACGCCAGGCACATACGGCTGACAGCTCTCTTCTGCGTAGGGGTTGGTCTCTTCGACGGGTCGGGCGCATTGGTACATGTAGACGAGGTAGTCCCAGGGAGGGCAGGAGCCGAATTCCCGGTCGCCGTCGCACAACTGCTCCAGATCGATCTCGAGCGTGTCGAAGTCCGCCATGGTGGCTTCGTCGGGGAAGGTGACATCGAAGTATTGGTTTCCGCCAAACCGAACCTCGTCGAGGCCGGTGAGGATGGTGACTTGGTCGGCTTCGGCCTCGAGGCGCTCTTCTCGCTCGGTGACGAAGTTGGCGTAGACCACCTCGTTGGCGATGTTCGAGAGGTCTTGGTCAAACCAGGCGATCTCCTGGTTGTAGCGTTCGGCGGACGCGAGGCTCCCGACGTCTCGAATGGTTTGATGCCGGTCGACGACGAAGCCGTAGCCCGTGAGTGAGAAGTGATCCGCGGGCCAGCCATCGGTCTCGTAGAACGGTCGCTTGACGTAGTGCAGTCGGCCGGCCCACTGGGCTTGCTTCTCTTCGGTCCAGCCGTCGAGGATGGCGTTGTAATCGGCTTCGAGGGTCTCGACTTTCTCTTTGGCGTCGCCTGCGGTTGAGAAGAAGACGTAGTGGACGTTGTCGGGTGAGCTGTTGAGCAGCTTGCGCAGATCGCGCGACCACAGCGGCTGTGGGTTGGTGCTCGACGATTGGTCAGCGTCGGGCACGAAGGCGACGTTGTCGCAGCCGGTCCACAGCTCGGAGTATCGAAGGACCCCGTTGGTGGTCGGGAGCTGGAAGTCTGCTGCGACGTTGTAGCGTCCGACCATGGGCTGCGCTTCGGTGTCGAACGGCCTCTCGGGTAGGCCGATCTCCTCACAATAGCTCAACGGTTCGGTGGTGGTGGTGGAGGAGTCTCCACTCTCGGTCGTGGTTTGCGGATCGGGCTTGGGACCACAGGCTGCGAACAAGATGACCAAGAACAGGTAGCGCATCACGTCTCTCCTCATTTGGGCACGAAGATACCAAGGTTGCGGTCTTCTTGAAAGGGCGCTTCGGTAAAAGGTCGGCGAGAGACGTGCGAACGAGCCTTCACGCGGTCTGCCTTTCGGCCTTTGAGCGGATCAAGCCTTCCGAATGGCCTCGATGACAGCGGAGCGGTCGTCGGCTTTAAAGATTCCTGAGCCGCTGACCAGCGCGTGGGCGCCGGCCTCGGTGAAGCGATGCGCGTTGTGTGCTTTGACGCCGCCGTCGACCTCAATGAGTGTCGAGAGACCGCGATCGTCGATGCGTTTTCGAATCACGCCGATCTTGTCGAAGACAGAATCGATCAGGCTTTGGCCTCCGAAGCCTGGGTTGACCGACATCACCAAGACGAGGTCGCATAGCTCAAGGACCCAGTCGATGGTTTCGGGCGGGGTGTGTGGGTTGAGCGCGACGCCGGCTTTGGCGCCCATCCCTCGGATCGCTTGGAGTGTGCGGTGCAAGTGGGGGCTGGCTTCCGCGTGTACGGTGATCCAATCGGCGCCTGCGTCTCGGAACGATTGGATGTATCGCTCTGGCTCGACAATCATGAGATGAACGTCGAGTGGTGTGTCGCCAGCGGCTGCCTTTACAGCTTTCACGATGGGCGGCCCCATGGTGATGTTCGGCACAAATCGGCCATCCATAACATCGACATGGATCCAGTCTGCCCCGCGCTGAATGACATCTTGGACATCTTCAGCCAGACGACCAAAATCAGCAGATAGGATGGACGGTGAGACGATCGCCATATGACCTCCGTGCGACTCTCGTTAACCCCTCAGCCTCCAAGTGGGCTATGCTGGGTGTTATTGAAGCGACTTCGGGAGGCATTCAATGGTTCGATGGGCTTTGCTTTTGAGTAGTGTGACGCTGTTTGCGTGTGGTTCGGGTTCGGCCAAGCTGGACAGTGGGTTGTGGGTGCCTGCGGGTAGCGGCACGACCACCACCGAGACGACGAACAACGGCGGCGGCGGCGGCGGCGGCGGCGGTGGGACGACCGGCACCACGCGACCACCCGACAACGATCTGGATGGCTTCCCCGAAGACGTGGATTGCAACGATAACGACGGAACCATCTACCCAGGTGCTCCTGAGCCTTGTGATGGCATCGACAACGACTGTGATGGCGTGATCGATGATGAGGCGCCCACCTATTACGAAGATTTCGATGGCGACACCTTTGGCAACCCGAAGGTTTCGGTGAGCGTGTGTGATCCGCCCGAGAACTATGTTGAAGACAACACCGATTGCGACGACAAGCGCGCGGACATCAACCCCGGCGCTTTTGATGTGGGCGGCGATGATGTGGACGACGACTGCAGCGGCACAGCTCGCTGTCCTGTCGTCACCGAGTTTGAAGGCGATGTAGAGTTCACGGGAACGGTCGATGATGGCGACCCATGGACGGCGATGTTGGACTTCTGTGCCAGCCACAACGTCATCACGGGCAACCTGTCGATCAACAACACGGACCTTATCTACCTTGGGAACTTAGATTGTTTGTGCGAAGTCAAGGGCACGGTGTCCATCTTTGAGAACACGGAGTTGCAAGATCTGCGCGGGATCGATGAGTTGGCGGAGGTTGGCGGTGACTTTCTGATCAGCACAAATCCTCGGCTAGCTAACCTACAAGGCATCGAAGCCTTGCGGCTGCTTGGCGGCGGGTTGGTCATTGACGGCAACGAAAACCTGACCACGATCGGTCAGCTGGAATACCTGCTCGACGTCGGAGGGGACGTCGTCGTCTCCAACAACGCGCTGTTGTTTGATGCGCCTGGATTTGGTGCCGGTGTCGCGCTTTCGGGAACGTTGAAGTTGATCAACAATCCCTATATGGCGACGCTTGAGAACCTAGATGGCTTGATTGGGCTGGGTGGAAACTTGGTGATTCAAGACCTCGCGGCCATCACCAGCCTCAACGGTCTTGGGCAGATGATCACCATCGGTGGAAGCCTCCTCATCGAGAGCAACGCGAACCTCGCGACCGTCTCTGAGCTCGGAAGCTTGGTTCTGATTGGCGGCGACGTAACCATTCGCGCCAACCCAGACCTCCCGACCAGCGACGCCGAAGCCTTGCTGAAGACCATCGGTGAAGATCAGATCGGTGGTTTGGTGCTGATTGAGAAAAACCTCGAGTAGGTCGCGGTACTAGAGGGCTTCGCCCGGCTGCAGGTGTGCGCCGTTCGCGAAGTCTTCTCCGCTGACTGGCCGTTTGCCCGGGGCCTGCACGCGCATCAGCGTGAGCGCGCCCTCTGCGCAGGCCACTACCAACGGTCGCGTGGAGAGGATGGTACCAGGAGCGCCCTTCCCCTCGGTGGGTCGCGCTTCGAGGATCTTGAGGTTGGCGTCGCGCCACGGTGTCCACCCGCCCGGCCATGGGCTCATGGCACGAACGCGTCGGTCTAAGGCGTCGGCTGTCTGGGTCCAGTCAACCCGCCCCATGCTTTTGTCGATCTTCTGTGCCCAGGTCACGCCTTCCTCCGCTTGCGGTGTGGGCGTGTATGGCAGATTGGCGAGGGTCTTGACGAGCGCGGTCGCGCTCAGGGTCGACAGGCGGTCGTGCATCAGACCGGCGGTGTCTGTGGGCCCGATGGGTGTCTCGAGGACTTCATAGACGGGTCCCGTGTCGAGGCTAGGCTCCATCTGTTGGACCGCAACGCCGGTGGTGGCGTCGCCCTCCAAGATCGCCCACTGAATCGGCGCCGCTCCTCGCCAGCGAGGTAGCAGAGAGCCGTGGACGTTGAGGCATCCGAGCCGGGGGCTGTCGAGCAGGTCTTGTGGCAAGATACGTCCGTAGGCGATCACGACGCCGATGTCTGCGTTGAGCGCCTTGAAGCGCTCGGGGAAGGGCCCGGATCGTAGCGCTTTGGGCTGCGCGAGAGGGAGTCCGAGCTCCTTGGCGCGAACGGCGACCGGCGGAGCGCGCATGCTGCGTCCACGCCCGGCAGGGCGGTCGGGCTGTGCGACGACGAGGACCACCTCGTGGCCCGCCTCCACGATCGCGTCGAGTGTGGGGACCGCAAAATCTGGCGTGCCCATAAAGATGACGCGCATGGGGTACCTCGGGGGGCCTAGCGGCCCTTCTTGTTTGAGTCGACCGCAGGGCAGATGAGATCGCGGCGTTTGACTTCACGCAAGCTGGCCTCTTCGCGGATGCTGTTGGCCTCGAGGACGCGCTTAAACTGAGCCTGGATCGGAGGCATGCCGTAGAGGGCGCGGTCTGCGTCGGTGATGGTCTCGTCGATCGCGTAGAGGCAGAGCCTGCCCTCGGGTGTGCCCATCATGGAGCCGTAGCGCTGAGGCTGGCCGGTGTGGACTTGGTGGCGATCGAAGACGATCGCGGTGAGCCAGTTGGCACGCGGCACATGGCCGTTCATGGCTGCGGTGGCTTCATCGAGCGCCAGCTTTAGGTCGTCGGCGTCGCTGCTGTGTCGCATCACCCAGGCGGCATGAAACTGGTCTTCGGGTGTGCACAACCAGCCCTTCTTGGCATAGCTCCGCGCGGTCTTGACGCGGTCTTTGTCGCGATCGGCCTTGTCGTCGCGCATGTCGGCGGCGTCTTGTTCTTCGGCGGCAGCGAGGCCCTTGAGGGTCTCGCTTACTTCGGTCAGTTGGTCGGCCGGCCGGTCGCAGCGGTCCTTCCCGGCGAGGGCGGGTTGGGATGCGGTGAGCACAGCCCACCCAATAAGCCAGTTCATGAGATCTCCATGTTGGTTTGGCGTCGCAGTTTCTTTACGCGTTTGATGTATCGACTTCGCTTAAGACGACTCGCACGAGACAAAAGTATCGTGCCCTCGAGATGGTCCAGCTCGTGTTGGACGATCACCGCCTCGTAGCCTTCAAAGGTTTCTTCTTGGGTCGCCCCGCTCAGCGGATCGGACCAGCGGAGAAGGATGCGTTGTGCGCGTTTGACCTCGACCTCAAGTTCGGGCACCGACAGGCAGGTCTCGCGCCAGAAGATGCTCTCTTTGGAGCGCTCCACGATGGTTGGGTTGGCGAACTTGCGTAGTCGCTCACCACCGCCTTCGCCGGCCTCGGAGTCGATCACCACCAGGCGTCGGCTGTCGGAGACTTGAGGTGCGGCCAAGCCCACTCCTGGGGCGGCGTACATGGTCTCGGCCATGTCCGAGAGACGTTTGGCGAGGGCCTCTCCGAACTCGTCGGGTTGAACGTCGCGCGCCTTATCCTCTAGGACCGGATTGGGTGCGGTGATGATGGGAAGTACTGCCATGAACGTCTCGCTTCGTCCGGTCATCTATCGTGGCCACAGGAGCGGGACAACAGCGTCAGAGGGCGGGAGGTACAAAGAAAAGACCGAGGGGTTGTTCGAATAAACCGAAAGCGGCTTGCGTCTAGGTTGGCGTGTTGAACATTTACCGCTTTGGAAAGGAGGCACCATGCAACACCGAACGCCACTAATGGTACTGGCCATGATCGGACTCTCGCAGGTCTCGTACGCCGCGAGTGACGATAGCGCCGCGAGCGCTCGGCTCGAGGCGCGTGCAGCGCTTGAGCAAGTCGACGCACCAGACCAAAACCGAAGCCAGCGGTCCTCGTCAAGCAGAGTCGTGAAGCGCGTGAGCTCGCGCGGCGGCAACAAGGTCACCCGCACCAAGGGAGTCCGCTCCGGGGAGCGCTCACGGATGACGGCCAATGGACTTCAAGTCCAACAAGGTCGGCAACGCGTGCAGGGTGTGAGCGCCAAGCACGGCGCGCAAAAGACCTCGGCCAGCCGCAAGCAGACGCAGACGCGACAGACCACGATTCCGCACGCGAGCAAGCCTCCCGCTCGGGAAAGGAACACGCTTGCTCACACGAGCAGGCCGCCGGCGCGCGAACACAACACCGTCTCGCACACGAGTAGGCCACCCGCGCGTGACAAGGGAATACACCACACCAGCCGGCCGCAGAGCTCGTCGTCTCGGCCTCATGTGGTGACGACGCCACCGCCTCGTCCGCACACGACGTCGACGCGCGTGGTTCGAACGAGTCCCAACGTTCGAGTGGTCCACCGACGGCCCACTACGCGGATCCACCACGTGCGACCCTACCACGGTGTTCTCGTGTACGGTCCCCGGACGGTTCACCATACCCACTACGTCCACACGACGGACAGCTCACCCCAGCCCGTTCAAGAGGCGCATTTGCCCAAGCGGTCGGTGGATCGAGACGACAGCTTCGCGGTCGGTCTTCGGATGGGCAACTTCGTCTCGGGCTACGACCAAGGTGGCGCATATGCCGACCTCGGCTACGGCCTGACGGCGCGGTACCGTCCGGAGGAGTCGGTGGGCCTCGAGCTGTCCCTCCAGCACTTCGACCAGACCTTTGACACTCTGTCGGAGCGGTCGCAGACACAGCTGAGTGGATCGGTGCAGATGTTTGCCTTCCCATGGAAGCGCGTGAGCCCGTTTGCTTCGGTTGGACTGTCCTCCATGGCGCGTCAGCTCAACGACACCATGCTCGACCGTGGGCAAGAGGTGACCATTGCGCGCGCCGACACCGTCATGGGTCCGCACGCAGGTCTCGGCCTCGAGTTGGCTCTGGGCAAGAGCATCGCGCTCGACTTTGAGGCGCGCTACACCGGCTACATGGCGGCGGATCCACTGGACGCGACGCTGGCGGGTGGCTTCTCAACCAACGCCGGTTTGCTCTTCCACTTCTAGGAAGCTTGGCGAAGGTTTGGGCGGTCGGTCAGGTCGCTGGGGTACGACTCCAGAGGCCCGATCGGCCGCCTTCTTTGTGTTCGAGCTGGATCGGGCCGAGGGTCGCGGTCCGGTCGACGGCTTTGATCATGTCGTAAACCGTTAGGAGTCCTGCGCTCACCGCGGTCAGCGCCTCCATCTCGACGCCGGTGCGCCCGTGGGTCTTGACCGTGACCTCGCAGCACACGCGTTCGGATTCGAGGGTGATCTCCACGGCGACCTTGTGGATGGGCAGCGGGTGGCACAGCGGGATCCAGTCCGCGGTGCGCTTGGTGGCTTGAATGGCGGCGACGCGGGCGACCGCTAAGACGTCGCCTTTGGGGCCCGAACCGTCTTGGATCGCTGCGAGCGCTTCGGCGCTGAGAGAGAGCCAACCTCGGGCGGTCGCGATGCGCGTGGTGACGGCTTTGTCGCCGACGTCGACCATGTGAACATGGCCGCTCTCGTTGAGGTGTGGGGGGTGAGACATCGTTTCTCCAGAGCGAGTGACGCTGTGTTGGGTTAGCCCGCCAGCCATGGAACGCCCTCTCTTGCATCTAAAGACCAAGCATGACCGCCGGGTTCGATCTGGCCATCCTTGGGTATTTTCTAACGAAATCGCTGAAGATCTACGCGGTATGGAGCCTGGATCAACGGTCGATGTTGCCGACATGAAGGGTGCCTTCATCGGTCGCGGCTACGTCAATCCGCACTCGTTGATCGCTGTGCGTTTGTTGTCGCGCCGCAAAGTCGACGTCGACGATCCAGCGTTTTGGAAGAACGCGATCCGGTCAGCGGTTTCGCATCGTCAGCGTCTCTTCCCCGATCGACGGTCGGTGCGTTTGATCCACGCCGAGGGCGATGGGCTCCCGGGTTTGGTGGTCGATCGCTACGAAGACGTCCTCTCGGTTCAGTTGACCACCGCGGGCACCGAAGTTCGCAAAGACTTGATCGCGGACGCGCTGAAGGAGATCGTGGGGCCAGCCGGCGCCGTGCTCCGCTCGGAGGGCCGCGCGCGAAAGCTTGAGGGCCTCGACGAAGAGCGCCGCGTGTGGTTTGGCGAGGTCCCCGAGGCCTTTCGTTTTGATGAGCTGGGCGTGTCTTTTCAGCTGCGTCCGCTCGAGGGCCAGAAGACGGGGCACTTCCTCGATCAGGCGGTCAACCGCGCCAACGCGGGCTCGCTGTGCAAAGGCCTTGAGGTCTTGGATATGTACTCGCATTCGGGTGGTTGGGCGCTGCAAGCGCTTCGCCAGGGTGCGTCGCGCGCGGTGATCGTGGACAAGTCGGAGCCGGCCTGCGATCTGGCTTTGGCCAACGCCGACCACAACGGTTTTGGCGACAAGGTGGACGTGATCCAAGGCGAGGGGCGCGCTTTCCTGATGGATTCGGTTGGGCAGTCGCATCAGTACGGCGCGGTGGTCCTCGACCCTCCCGCCTTCGCCAAGACGCGCAAGGCGGCCGGCTCGGCGCTGCGCGGCTACCAAGACATCAACACCATGGGCCTTCGTTTGATCGCGCAAGGCGGCTACCTCTTCACCAGCTCGTGCAGCTACCATGTCGAGGAGGGCCGCTTCGCTGAGGTCATCGCCAAGGCCGCACAGACGGCCGGAAGACGGCTCCGCCTAGTGTGGCGCGGTGAGCAAGCGGCGGACCATCCGGTCCGGCTTGAGATCCCCGAGACGCGCTACCTCAAGCACTATGCCTTTCAGGTAGAAATGGGCGCATGAAGACCATCTTGTACAGCGGACCCGAGACCGATCTGACGGTCGGAGCGCGTGGTGCGGGTGGCTACATTCGAAACGTCAGTTTGATGATGAATCACTTCCACAGCGAGCGGTACACGCTACGCCATGTGCCGACCACCGTTCGAAAGGTGACGGACAGCGCTTGGACCAAAGTACCTCGCATGTTGACCGAGCTGAAGCGTATGAGTGCGGCGACGCCTGGGGCCTCGGGCGCTCATTTTTTGGCGCAATATCGCGCGGCCTTACCTCGAGAGTTGATCCTCTCTGCGTTGTGTCGTCGTCGCAACATCCCGTATGTGTATCATTTGCATGCGGGCGCGTTTATTCCAGCCTTCGAAGCGCTTTCTGTTCCGATGCGTGTGGCGTGCCAGCGGATGCTGCGTGACGCGGGTGTGCTGTTGTGCGAGGGTGAAGTCTACGTCTCATGGCTGCGGGACCGATTGGGGTTGGACAGTGTGTGGCTGCCCAACTTTGTTGCTGCGGACGAGGTGCCACACGACGTGCCGGTACCGTTTTCAGGTGACGTGCTGCGTTTGATCTATGTCGGCTATTGTTATGAGCCCAAAGGTGTGTTTTTGTTGGTGGAAGGCGCTCGGATGGCTGCTGCACAAGGCCTACCGGTGCATGTGACCTTGGTGGGCAAAGAGGCGCCAGATTTTGGAGCGTGGCTTGATGAGGTTGAACCCACGCTCGATGGTTTGCCAATGACGCTTGAGCGCAGAGGTGTGTTGCCCCATTCCGAGGCGCTGTCGTTGTATGCATCGCATGATGCGTTTGTCATGCCCACGGCGCACCCAGGCGAGGGTCATCCCAACTCGGTGAATGAGGCGATGATGGCGCGCTGTACGATCGTCGCGACCCGGCATGGGTTCTTGCCGTCCGTACTCGACGGGGTGGGCTCGTTCTTGGAAGAGCGCTCGGCGGATGCGGTCCGCGACGCCTTGATCGGTCTGTGGGCGGACAAGGAGGGCGCTCGTGTGCTCGCGGACGCCGGGCGAGAGCGGGTACTGGAGCAATTCCACGGGGACCGCATCTTCCCGATCATCGAAGACGCCTACGACCGGCTGACCGCGCCGTCCTAGCCGGGGCATTGTGTGGCTGACTTTTCGAAGACACGGCGTGCGGCGTTGACTATGCTGGCTGCGTGATGGAGGTCTTGTGTCCGACAAAGAGCCGACGAAGTTTACCTTGTACGCGGGTCCGAATCAGAAGACCTTTTATTGGATCCCCAACGATCTGGAGATCGCAGAGGGTAGCCTTGAGATCTCGACCATCCGTCGCGAGAAGCGCATGGTTGAGCCTGAAGCGGTGAAAGCGTTTATCATCGACGAGGCGCAGGCCAAGGTGCTCGCCAAACAAGCTGTGGCGAACGTGGCGAATGTCGCGACGCGCTTCGTCTCGCGCACAGCGGTCGCGATGCGCGAGCTGCAAGAGACGCAGGCGCGCGCTGAAGGCAACAAGAAAGCGACGTCGGAGTCACCGGCGGAGCGCTTGGCGGCCACCTTGGGCATCACCGATGAGCAGCTGCGCAACGACCCGGATGCGGTCAAGCAGGGGATGATGAACGTCTTTGAGGGTCTCAAGACAGCGCTCGGGGCGGCGGCTACGCCGGTGATGGACCGAACCGACGATCAAGAAGAGCGGCTGAAGGCCGTCAAGAAGTACGCGGTCGAAGAGCTTGGCGCGGATATCGGTGAGAAGGTCGGGGAGTGGCCGGAGCAGATCGCTGAGAGCCTGGCCAACCCTGAGCTTGTGGAGAAGGCCAAGGAGTCGGCGGCGTATATGCGTCAGCTCGCGGCGGAGATCCGAGCGGGTGCGGTGCGGGCGGAAGAGGTGCTGTCGGAGGAGTGAGCGCTGGGAGTGCTTTACTCTAGACCGACCAGTGCGCGGAGTCGTTGATGCGTCTCAGGCTCCCGACTGTAGAAACCGCGAAGCCAAAAGGCTAATATGTCTGGCGGTACATGATGGCTAGAACGCGTGAGAAT
>Ga0315320_10003627_pt1 | contig 12651 bp, 11 predicted proteins | sample M140m21515metaG_FD_203458 | JGI IMG/M metagenome (GOLD analysis project Ga0315320, IMG submission 203458) | Ammonia-oxidizing marine archaeal communities from Monterey Bay, California, United States - M1 40m 21515 | ecosystem: Environmental > Aquatic > Marine > Coastal | place: USA: California...
CGTCATGGCGCCCAGATCTTCGCCGCCTCGGGTTCTCACAGCAACCTGACCCGCTTCACGCTCTCGGTCACCCACCACCAAAAGGTACGGAATCTTCTGCATGGCATGCTCACGAATCTTAAACCCCACCTTTTCGTTGCGCAGATCAGACTCGACGCGAATCCCTACGGCCTTCAGCGCGGCAGTAACTTCATCCACATAGACCGCTTGTGAATCCGTAATATTGATCACCATTGCTTGTACCGGCGCAAGCCAGACAGGGAATTCTCCAGCATAGTGCTCGATCAGGATGCCGATAAAACGCTCAAACGAGCCGAGCATCGCTCTGTGCAACATCACGGGAATCTGTCGGCTACCGTCTTCTGCAACGTACTGCGCGTCCAATCGGCCTGGCATCGAAAAATCAACTTGCATGGTGCCGCACTGCCAAACCCGCCCCAAGCAGTCTTTCAGTGAAAATTCGATTTTCGGCCCGTAGAAGGCGCCTTCTCCTGGCAAGGTTTGCCAATCTAGGGCTTTAAAATCCAAAGCCTCGGCCAAGGCCGCTTCGGCTCGATCCCAAACCTCATCGGACCCCACCCGCTGTTCTGGCCGAGTTGAAAGCCGGATGATCATTTCATCGAAGCCAAAGTCTCGGTAAACCGCGGATAGGACATCAATAAAATCCGTCACTTCTTTTTGAACCTGATCTTCTCGGCAGAAAATATGGGCGTCGTCTTGGACAAATCCTCGTACCCGCATAATCCCCTGCAGGGTCCCTGACGGCTCGTTGCGATGACAAGAGCCGAACTCTGCCAAACGAATCGGCAGGTCTCGGTAACTCTTTAAACCCTGATTAAACACCTGCACATGACAGGGACAGTTCATCGGCTTGATGGCATAGGTCCGACTATCGGATTCAACAGAAAACATTCCATCACCGAACTTGTCGGCGTGACCCGATTTTTCCCAGAGGCTCATATCCACCAGCTGAGGCGTTTTGATCTCTTGATACCCATGTTGATTTTGGACATCTCGGATATACCGCTCGAGGGTTTGCCATATCTGCCAGCCTCGCGGATGCCAAAACACCATGCCAGGCGCTTCTTCTTGGGTGTGAAACAGATCGAGGCGCTTGCCGAGTTTGCGATGATCTCGCTTTTCCGCCTCTTCCAAGCGAAACAAATATTCCTTCAGCGCTTTCTTATCGCCCCAAGCGGTCCCGTAGATCCGCTGGAGCATTTCATTATTGGAATCGCCGCGCCAATAGGCGCCCGCGACCTTCGTCAACTTGAATGCTTTAATGCGGCCCGTATCTGGCACGTGGGGTCCACGACAAAGATCCACAAAGTCGCCTTGCTGGTAGAACGACAAGTCTTCAGCATCCGGAATGCTCTTTAAAATTTCGACCTTGTAGTGCTCACCTTTTTCTTCGAACAAGGCAACCGCCGCTTGCCGAGACATAACCGACCGCGTGACCGCTTGAGTCTGAGACACCAGTGCTGACATCTCTTTTTCAATTCGTTCTAAGTCTTCTGGCGTGAAGGGCCGGTCATAGGCAAAGTCATAAAAAAAGCCGTCTTCAATTGTTGGCCCGATCGTGACTTGCGCTGTGGGAAACAATCGCTGAACGGCTTGTGCCATGAGGTGCGCGCAAGAATGCCGAATCACCTCTAATCCGTCGTCATCCTTACCGGTTACGATTGCAACCACCGCATCAGAATCAATCACGTGCGAGGTATCAACCAACTCGCCATTGACACGACCCGCCAGGGCCGCACCCGCTAATCCGGCGCCAATCGATGCGGCAACGTCATGGACCGTGACGGCTGATTCAAATTGTTTTTGGGCCCCATCGGGCAGGGTTACGGTAAGCATGACGCGTCTCCTGTCAGTGGTGACCCCTACCAAAGGCCACTTGCGGTTCGTTCGATTGCGGCGCGGAATCACGCAAATATGGTAGGAACGGTCGGATTCGAACCGACGACCCTCGCCTTGTCGAGGCGATGCTCTAACCAACTGAGCTACGTTCCTGTAGTCTTCTCGCCTTTAATAACCAGGCTTTTTTATCCCTTTCAGCCTTCAGCACCACCCGTATTGAAGGTTGAGCCTGCTCCAAAGGCATGCCTTTGATTTTATCGAATACAAGCCATTGTCCAAAAACCGAAAAAATTGCTTTTCAATTGATACGGCACGCTTTGCAACTTGATCCGGCGGCAATCTTACCGTCTTTAAGATCCTGATTCAAAGCTTGTTTGGGTAAGTCCGATTACACCTTGGCAACTCAAAGCACCCAATGAAAAGACCCTCAATCTAGGCCCATTGACGTAAGGCGTGATCGAGCCGATTAATTGCGAACAAATTGCTCGCGAAGCTGCTCGATCCGATCTCGAACCTGTGCAGCAGCTTCAAACTCTAGATCCTTCGCCAGAGAAAACATTTCTTTCTCTAACGCAACAATGTTCTTCTCAACTTGGTCTGGCGCCACCAACACCTCATCAGCCGCTTGTAGGCGCTTTGAACGGCCGCTTCGATCGCCCTTACCTTTACCGCCCTTTTTGCCAATCACTCGAGCACCTTCCATAACATCGGAAATATCAGAAGAGATACTCACCGGCTCGATACCATGTAGCGTATTAAAAGCTTCTTGCTTTTCACGGCGGCGATCGGTCTCGTCCATTGCTCGTTGCATCGAGTTGGTGATCTTATCGCCATAGAGAATCGCTTTACCTTGCAGGTTACGGGCAGCACGACCGATGGTCTGAATCAGCGATCGGTCCGATCTTAAAAAGCCTTCTTTATCAGCGTCAAGGATCGCAACCAACGACACCTCAGGCATATCAAGCCCCTCCCGCAACAGATTAATACCAACCAAAACGTCGAACTCGCCGAGCCTTAAGTCGCGAATAATCTCAACTCGCTCAACGGTGTCGATATCTGAGTGCAGGTAGCGCACCCGCACCCCGTTTTCGTCTAAGTAATCGGTCAGGTCTTCCGCCATTCGCTTCGTCAAGGTCGTAATCAGAACCCGCTCTTTCACGGCAACCCGCAACCGGATTTCACCTAAGACATCATCTACCTGGGTCTTCGCTGGCCGCACCTCAATTTCAGGATCAACGAGACCCGTCGGCCGAACCACCTGCTCAACCACTTGGCCCACTTTTTCTTTTTCATACGGCCCGGGCGTAGCCGAGACAAAAATGGCCTGAGGCGCACCTGCTTCCCACTCTTCAAATCGCATCGGGCGGTTGTCTAAAGCTGATGGCAGCCTGAACCCGTATTCAACGAGCGTCGTTTTTCGCGCCCGATCCCCTTTATACATCGCGCCAATTTGTGGGATCGATACGTGGGATTCATCAACGACCAACAACGCATCATCAGGAAGGTAATCATACAAAGTAGGCGGCGCCTCCCCTGGCGCGCGTCCGGACAGGTAACGAGAATAATTCTCGATGCCGTTGCAATACCCTAGTTCCTTAATCATCTCTAGGTCGTACCGCGTTCTTTGCTCGAGCCGTTGGGCCTCGACCAACTTATTGTTCTCTTGCAGATGCTTGAGGCGAACTTGAAGCTCCGCCTTGATTAGATCTAAGGATCGCTCAATGGTTTCTCTGGGCGTAACGTAATGACTCTTAGGAAAGATTGTGATTCTGGGCACTTTCCGCACAACCGCCCCGGTTAATGGATCGAACAAGGTAATTTGTTCGATCTCATCATCAAACAATTCAATTCGAATCGCTTGTTTATCCGATTCGGCAGGAAAGACATCAATGACATCCCCTTTCACTCGGTAGGTTGCCCGCCGTAACTCAACGTCATTGCGGGTGTACTGCAATTCTGCAAGCCGGCGCAGGATAAAACGCTGATCCACTCGATCCCCGCGATCTAGATGCAGCACCATTTTCAAGTAAGCGCCAGGATCCCCTAAACCATAGATACTCGAAACAGACGCCACCACCAACGCATCGCGTCGTTCGAGTAGTGCCTTAGTGGCCGATAGCCGCATTTGTTCGATATGTTCATTGATTGCCGAGTCTTTTTCGATATAAGTGTCCGATGACGGCACGTATGCTTCGGGCTGGTAATAGTCGTAATAGGAGACAAAATATTCGACCGCGTTGTTTGGGAAAAAAGCCTTAAACTCGCCATACAATTGCGCAGCAAGAGTTTTGTTCGGCGCCATGACGAGGGTTGGTCTTTGGATCTGCGCCACCACATTGGCAATGGTAAAGGTCTTACCGGAGCCTGTAACACCCAATAGCATCTGTGAGGCCAGTCCAGACTCGATCCCCTCGACAAGCGACGCAATTGCAGTCGGCTGATCACCCGCGGGCGAAAACTTGGAAACCACTTCAAAGGGAACGCTTTTCATCAACAGCCGGCTTTTTTCAGGGAGCTGTGCATTATGCCTGAGATTACTCGCTGATGTGCATTAGAGCGATTGACGATCCAGCTCCATACCCGTAGAATCGCTCCGTTCCAATGATCCCCGATAGCTCAGTTGGTAGAGCAAATGACTGTTAATCATTGGGTCCCTGGTTCGAGCCCAGGTCGGGGAGCCATCTAGACGCTAAAAAGGCTTGCAGCAATGCAGGCCTTTTTTATTTTATAACTTGATTCTCGTCTTAGCGCCCCCATCAAAGCGGGCTGTTCACTTCGCAGCGATCGCTTCATCAAGCTCGATTTGTCTACGCATTTTCATCGACCTCGGGCCTTAAGATCCGCCTAGTTCACCCATGCCTTGAACGCCAATAACCAAATTCCAACTGTTCATCGCCCCCTAACATTGACCCTAACAATCCAAGCTATCCACCTTTTGCCGCGTGCTTTTGGAGGCAGCTCAGGCACCACACACTTCACTAGTTGCGTTTTACCCGAGCCGAGCTAAGTTTGAACGGGCAAGAATGGCGCTCGCCGGTACCAAAGCATGGACAAAATTTCAGTCCGCAATGCGTGCCAATAGTGAAGCCATTAACAATTCCGCGATGGAACCATTGATGGGTTGGGGCACCGTTTCGAACAAAGACACGGTCTGGAAAGCCATTCGGACTAATGTCACCGACCCAGGTTTGATTGTTGCAGCCTTCACCGCGTTGATAACCAGCAAGTCTGCAGAAGCTTTTACAGGTGAGGTCTGGTTATACGCGATCAGTTATGGCAATCCAGCGGATGGGGAGGTTGCGACCCATGTCATCACTGTCGGATACGAATCAATGGCTGGAATGGAAGCCTGGAATGATCAAATTCGAAAGACTCAGGCCTGGGCAGCTTTTGGCTCAGCATTTCAGGGCAACATGCGAACTGTGAATCGAGAATTGGTTCAATTGCTCTCTGGGTTTGATCACTAAATGAGCCTGAAAAACTTCAAGCAATAACCCCGTTTAAGGAAAACCCGGATGAAATCACTCATTAATGAATGAGGCACCACCGAGAATCAGACGGACCCAAAGCCGTCGTGCGATCTTTCGATACGCGGCAGAACCTATCTGCCGCGCACCTTGAGGGTTTGAAAAGACTAAAAATGCTCGTCAATCTGTATCCGCGCTAGATTTCGATTGATGGTGTTGGTACCGATACCCCGAACAGCCGACAACTCTTCAGCCGAGTAAAAACGGCCAAACTGTGTTCGGTAATCAACAATTGCTTGGGCCCGAGTAAGCCCAATGCCCTCGAGTGCTGCCGCTAGTGTCTCTGCGTTGGCCTCGTTAATGTTTACCGTCACAGGCGCCTGCACGACGTCCTGGCCTTCCTCTGGCGGTGCGGCACTGGCCAACCCGGCCACTAACAATAAAACCCCAAGGCACTGCGCCCACATTCGCTTTCTCATCTTCTGCATTGAAACCCCTTGTTTAATGAATTGTCCCTGGCGCGAACGTCTGAGCCCCTTAGCACAAGGCGCGCTCAAGACTCCTCGACCAGACGATAAACAATAAAGGGGGGCCGCAAAGAAGGCTGTGGTCAATGACGTCGTGGAGAATGCGATAACACCCTGAAGGGGCGCTGGTTACTCGCCTTCTAAGCCGAAAATAGGCCGTATGGATGCCCAGCCGCGGCAACTGGGACAATGCCAGCGCATGCGCTTGCCTTCAAACCCACAATCGCTACAACGATAGTTGGGTCGATCTGCGATCATCGTTTCGGCGAAATCCTTGAGCAGATGGAGGTTCTGCCGCATCGCGCCTTCCGCATCACCGAGATTAATATCAATCAGCTCGATAAAGCCCCGAAGCGTCGGGTTCTGCGCCATCTGATTGGCGATAAAGCGTGCTAGAGCATCCGTGCCCTCTTGGTCTCGGATGACCCGTCCTAAGGCCAGCACAACCGAAATCGAGGGGAAGTGCGTTAAACAGTGCTCGAGATAGCGACGGTACGCGTCCTCACTGCCCATTGCCTGGTGTGCTGTTTCCAATAACGCCATGGACTCGGCAACATAGACCGGCTCCTGCTCAATGATTCTTTCTAACGCGTGAATTGCAGAACGCGGGTCGCCAGCTTCCAGGGCAATTCGGCCTTGCAGCAAGCTAACGCGAGGATTTTGAGCAAAATGCCCGATTGCATCAACGAGAAAGTCTTTAGCCGACGTTGGATCCTTTTGAATCAAGCTCAACTCGGCAAGCTCACACAGATAATGCGAGATCGCCCGTTCGATCTGGGCTTCTTCTGCGCCGCCTGTAACCTGTTTTGCTATCTCAATCGCGCGATGCCAATCTCGCTCCTGCTCGTAAACCTGCAGCGCGATTTTAAGGCTTTCACCGCGGTATTGAGGGTTTTCGGCAGCCAGGGCCATCGACATAGACTCGGCGCGATCAAGCAATCCCGCCTGCAAATAGTCTCTGGCTAATTCCATCTGAACATTGTGCCGGGTCGCCTCATCCAGGCGCGCCCACTTTAGAATATTCTCGTGTACAAAGACTGCCTTTTCGAGTTCACCACGACGGCGGAGCAAACCGCCAAGGGCAAGGTGCGTATCCACATTGTCGTTGTCAACATTGAGTTCGGTAACCAGGGTCGCCACAGCTTGATCGGGCTCATCATTCAATAGATGCCTGAGACCCAGTTCGTAATAACGACTGCTTTTGCGCTCACGGCGCCCCAGATACCACCCAGTGCCAATGGCCAGCACAATCAGTGGGAGCAGCAGCCATTCGCTCACTGAGCGCTCACCACTGCGTGGATTTCATAGAAAACGGTTGGCGCCACGATCTCACCGAAACTGCTTTGGTGCGGTGCGTCCCAACGCTTATCAGCGCTTAGGTAGCTTGTAGAAAACTTCATGAACGGCCTCTGCCAAACCATCGCCCGATCAGGCCCCACAGACGCCCCAATACAATACCTAGAACAAGCGTGCCCGCCAGCCACCAAGATAACGGCAACTCGGGCGAGCGCAGAGACAATAACTGCAGTGAAACATCAAGATTGTTTTCAGTAGCAAGCAGAAAAAGTGCTATGAACAGCACCAGTAATATCAGTCGAAACAGTAAGCCTTTGATCCAATTCATGGACGCATTTTACTCAACCTTAGGTATCCCTCATCCACACTCCAGAGGCTATCAAAGCGCTCCTGCTAGGCAGACCTCGTCCAATCAAATCAGCATTTAAGCGTCGATATGAGCTGCTTCGGGATTGACCCGTTCGCGAAGTTCTTTACCTGGCTTGAAGTGCGGCACGTACTTACCCGGCAAAGAAACCGGCTCTCCGGTCTTCGGGTTACGGCCAACTCGTGGGGCTCGATAATGCAACGAAAAGCTGCCGAACCCCCGAATTTCAATCCGCTCACCCCGAGCGAGCGCGTCGGACATATGATCCAGAATCATTTTAACGGCCAATTCCATATCCTTGGCAGTCAGCTGGCCCTGGGCAGCGGCCAGCTTTTCAATGAGTTCTGATTTCGTCATATCCTAACTATTCCGTGTCTGATGCGGCTCGATCCTGCTCTTGCTTGATTAGATCACCAAGCGTTGCAGGCGTCACTGCGGCCACTTCACGTTCACGATGCTCTTTCACAGCAGTCTGCTCATCTGCCATGTCCTTCGCTTTAATCGAAACGGTTAGGCCTCGGTTCTTGCGATCAACATTGATGATCTTCACTTCGATCTCATCGCCAACGCTCAGCACGGTCCTTGCATCGGCTACGTGATCCATCGACAAGTCGCCGGCCTTCAAAGTGGCTTCCACGTCATCCGCCATTTGCAGAATTGCTTGCTTGGCATCGACCTCTTTAACCACCCCTTTGACAATCGAATTCCTATCATTGATCGCCGTGTAATCGGAGAAAGGGTCCTGTTCCATCTGCTTCAAACCCAATGAAATTCTTTCGCGCTCCGGGTCAATCGCAAGAATTAAGGTTTCAATTTCATCACCCTTGGTGAATCGACGAACCGCTTGCTCACCCGGTTCATTCCAAGAGATATCAGAAAGATGAACCAACCCGTCGATTTCGCCTTCAAGACCAATAAAGATCCCGAAGTCAGTGATCGACTTGATGTAACCCTTAATCTTATCGCCTTTACTGTGCTGGCCCGAGAATTCTTCCCAAGGATTGCCTTTACACTGCTTAATCCCAAGCGAGATGCGACGACGCTCTTCGTCAATATCAAGCACCATGACTTCGACTTCATCACCAACCTGAACCACTTTCGAGGGGTGGATGTTTCGGTTCGTCCAATCCATTTCGGAGACATGGACCAGCCCTTCAACCCCTTCTTCCAACTCAGCAAAGCAACCGTAGTCGGTCAGGTTTGTAACCTTGGCAACGGTTCGAGCGCCTTCTGGATAACGCCGAGTAATCGCAACCCACGGATCTTCACCCAACTGCTTGAGACCCAAGGAAACGCGATTACGTTCCCGATCAAACTTGAGCACCTTCACATCAATTTCGTCGCCAACGGCAACAATTTCGCTCGGATGCTTGATGCGTTTCCAGGACATGTCGGTGATGTGCAGCAGGCCATCGATACCACCGAGGTCAACGAACGCGCCGTAATCGGTGAGGTTCTTAACGATCCCCTTAAGCTCATGGCCCTCTTGCAAGTTCTTGAGCAACTCATCTCGTTCAACACTATTTTCGGCTTCAAGTACCGCGCGGCGTGAAACAACGACGTTATTACGCTTTTGATCGAGCTTGATAACTTTAAACTCAAGCGTCTGACCTTCGAGTGTTTCGTTGTCACGAAGCGGACGCACATCAACCAAAGAACCCGGTAGAAAGGCTCGAATGTCTCGGATTTCAACCGTGAAGCCGCCTTTGACACGACCACTGATATACCCTTCTATTACTTCTTGATCTTCGTAGACCTTCTCTAATACTTCCCAAGACTCATTTCGCTTGGCTTTTTCTCTAGATAGCTTGGTTTCACCAAAGCCATCATCTACTGACTCCATCGCCACTCGGACGGCCGCGCCAATTTCAATTTCTAATTCGCCCTTTTCGTTCAAAAACTCGGATCTTTGGATGATCCCTTCGGATTTTAATCCTGCGTGAACGGTGACCCACTCTGAGTCAATATCGACCACCACACCGGTGATAATTGATCCAGACTTTAATTCAACGGTCTTTAGACTTTCTTCAAATAGTTCTGCAAAACTCTCGCTCATGTATTTTTCCTTGAGGTTCAACCCTCTCGCACCTTCCAACTTAGGCCCGTCCATTGATTAATCATCTTATCAGCGTTATTTGTTGGCACTGATTGAATGACTTTATTTACCACTTTAATTTACCACCTTACGTTACAACCTTGCTTTACAAGCTTAGGTTACAACTTTACTCACAACCGCCCAGATTGCTTCGTGGACCGCCTCCAACGGCATGCCCGAGCTATCAATCACTACGGCGTCCTCTGCGGGTTTCAGTGGCGCGACCGCTCGATTTGAATCTCTCGCATCTCGTGCCTGAATACTCTCCAGAAGGGCGGCAAGGCTAACATCCATATCCTTATTTTTCAACTGGTTATAGCGCCGCTCAGCCCGAATTTCAGCGCTGGCAGTCAAGAAAATTTTCACCAAAGCATCTTTAAAAACCACCGTTCCCATATCGCGCCCGTCGGCAATCAAGCCTGGGGCTTGTCGAAACGCTTGCTGGCGGTCCCCAAGGGCTGCGCGCACCATTGGCAGCGCAGCGACCGTCGAGGCATCAACACCCGCTTGATCCGTTCGAATCGAGTCGGTCACATCCACTCCTCGGAGCATCACCTCGAACGGCTCGTGGCCAGACTGAGCTGGGACAAAGCGCACGTTGAGCCCACGCGCAACCGCGGCAACCGATGGCGCATCAGACAATTCAAGACCATCAAGCCTTGCCGCAAACCCGGTCAATCGATACAGCGCGCCGCTATCGAGCACCTGAAACCCGGTCCGTTGCGCTAAATGCTGGGTAACGGCCCCCTTGCCGGCGCCGCTCGGTCCATCGATTGCGATAACAACCGGTTCTGTCATGCTCGTCCCTTATTTTTAAACGCTATTATCGTGTTCTGGCAGTCACCTTGCGGGCCTAAAAAAAACCGTTCTCGTTTATTGCCCCTTTTTAGCGGCTTGAACCTGCAAGTCGGCAAAGTAGTCTCGCGCACTTTTGGCTCTCGACAAGCGCTCGAGTAATGCCTCAGAGGCGTCTTGTTCAATGAGCGTCGCGGTGACCTCAAGGGCTTCTATCACCGTTCGGAGTCGATCCAATAACGGCCCTTTATTGGTTAAAAATATATCGTGCCACATCACGGGGTCACTGGCCGCAATTCGAGAAAAATCTCGAAATCCACCCGCGGCATATTCGAACACTTCTCGTTCATCCCCAAATCCCGCCAACACGTCAACCAAGGTATAGGCGAGCAAGTGCGGCAGATGGCTGGTTTGGGCCAAAATGTCATCATGATGCGCGACACTCATCACAACAACTTCGGCCCCCAAGGACTGCCACAGGTTGCTGACGAGTTCGACGGCGCTCCCCTGAACATCATCCCCGGGCGTCAAGATCACCTTATGCGCTTCAAACAAATCATGCCGAGCGGCTAGGACTGAATGTTGCTCCGAACCTGCGATGGGGTGTGCTGGAACCCAATTGGCGGGTAATTGACCCCACAACCCTTCAGCCAGCCGAACGATGGGACCTTTAACGCTGCCGACATCCGTGACCACTCCGGAGAAACCAGCGAGTCCAGGCATTAAGCTGGGTAACTGCTTGATCGGCACGCACAGACAAATCACGTCCGACATCTGCATCAGGTCATTGATCGTTGGCGCGATATCATCGATCAGGCCTTCTTTTAGGCCATACCTTAAAGCTTCGTCAGAGACGTCTAAGGCCGCAATCCGCGTTTCGGGCAAAACGCGCTTGAGACCCGCCGCGATTGAACCGCCAATCATCCCAAGTCCAATCAGGCCAAGGCATTTCATTACGGGTTCAAAACCCGACCCAAGGCCTCGAGAAAAATCCGGTTCTCCTCGAGCGTACCAATTGAAACCCGCAAATGCTGGGGCAAGCCGTACACGCCTACCGGCCTAACAATCACGCCCTGCATCAATAACGCCTGATAGATTGGCAAAGCGTCCTGCCCTAAATCAAAACAAACAAAATTACCGACCGACGGAATAACCGCAAGGGATAGATCTGCAAGCCCCGCGTTGAGATCCTGCAACCCTTGCCGGTTGACCGCAACACCCTGTGCCACATGCCCGGGGTCATCTAAAGCGATTAAACCAGCGGCAAGCGCCATGCTGTTCACATTAAAGGGTTGCCGAATTCGGTTCATAAGATCGGCCACATCCGGATGGCTGACGGCATACCCAAGCCTTAGCGCTGCGAGCCCATAGGCCTTGGAAAAAGTCCGGGTAACCACCAAATTCGAATAATGATCAAGCAACGCCAAACCGTTCGGATACGCCGGATCATCAACGTATTCCACATACGCCTCATCCAGTACCACAAGGGTTGTTGCTGGCACGGCCTTTAAAAATCGCTCTAGCGCGTCCCGACGAACCCAGGTCCCTGTTGGATTATTAGGGTTTGCAATAAAAACGATCCGCGTCTGATCATCGATCATTGCAAGCGTTGCGTCTAAATCCTGCTGATAATCCACACAAGGCACTTCTCTTAAAGTTGCCCCTAAGCTTTGCGTGACCAGGCCATAAACAACAAAAGCGTGTTGCGACACAACCGTATTGTGGCCCGGCTTTAAAAATACTCGAGCCAACAACTCTAAAACATCGTTTGAGCCATTGCCGACAGTCAGGCGGTCCGTTGCAACGCCTAATTGCTCAGACAGCTTCTGCTTCAGCTGAAAAGCACTGCCGTCGGGGTAGCGCGCACAATCTTTTAGCATCTCGCCTAAATGAACTTGCAGCTGCGGCGTTGGGCCGAGCGGATTTTCATTACTGGCCAGTTTTACGATCTGGTTCAGACCCAACTCTCGCTCCAGCTCTTCAACCGGCTTACCGGGTTGATACGGAGCCAGGTTCAAAACCCCAGTATTGGCTGACTTAAAAAAATCCATAGCTATAGCCTTAAAGCGCGGGGATAGCTCCCCAGTAATTTCACTTCCAACGCATCCTTGGAAACCTCATTCAGCACAGTCCGAATACTGGGATCGGTACTGTGCCCATCAAAGTCGATAAAGAACACGTACGACCACATCCCTTGCTTAGATGGCCGAGTTTCGATCGAGGTTAAAGAAATGCCATGACGAT
>Ga0315320_10003628_pt1 | contig 12647 bp, 10 predicted proteins | sample M140m21515metaG_FD_203458 | JGI IMG/M metagenome (GOLD analysis project Ga0315320, IMG submission 203458) | Ammonia-oxidizing marine archaeal communities from Monterey Bay, California, United States - M1 40m 21515 | ecosystem: Environmental > Aquatic > Marine > Coastal | place: USA: California...
TACTCCATCTGCCGCCACTGTGATAGCACCAGTGCCTGTGTCGACCACTGTGACATTTGAATTCAATTGGGCTATAGAATTTGTTGATACTGTGGCAAAACTTAGAGTGCCACTGCCATCAGTTTTAAGGAACTGATCAGCACTGCCGTCGCTGGTTGGAAACAACAATCCACTGATAGAAACTTTACCTGAACCGTTTGCATCTAATTCAAGATTGGCATTTGAAGCATTTGTTTTTACTGTGTTGTCTGTTACAGTAACACCATCCACAGCTAGACTTGTAAGGCCTGAAATAGCTGATGTTGTAATTGTTCCGTTTACGTGTAATGCTGTTGAGGGTTCTGAAGTACCAATACCTATACGTGAATTCGTGACATCGAGATACAGTAGGTTTGTTTCAAATGCCAGGTCTGTACCATTTCTAGTCAAATTTGACTTCAGTACCGACCCAGATATACGACCTATGGCCATACTAGGGTACTCCTTATAATAATGTTAGTGTGGCAAACGCCACCCACGGTCTCGTTATCATTGCCGACCGACAGCAGTGCTAGTATTTATGCTAGTTGAACGCCCATACCTGATCAGGCCATATTTTGGCTTGTCTGCTCATGCCCCAACTCTGTAGGAGGTCAGATATCTGTTTTTTGTGTATTCCGTATCGCTGGCCCGATTTGTTCATCTCTATTTGCAGTAAAGGTTTTTGTTGCATAATTGTTTGTTTGGCACCTTGGAGAACGGACATTTCATAACCTTCCACATCTATTTTTACCACATCAACTTCAGTGAAACTGTAGCTGTCTAGGGTGTCTATACCAATGTCTCCCTGTGATTCTGTAACGTGATTGGTGCCTGAATGCGTGGCATATCCCATGGACACTGTGCCCTTCTTATCTCCTAGTGCCGTTTTATGCAGTGTACAATTATTGTATGTTGAAATGTTGTGTTCCAGCATCGGCAGTATCTTCTTATTGGGTTCAAATATTTCTATCTTTTTGGCATGCGGTTGCCAATGCAGTGTCCAAGGACCCCACCACGCTCCTATATCTATTATTGTTCTTAACTTCCTACCTTTGACGTAGTCAGACAATAGGTCATAGTTGCCACTTGGGTCAGTGAAGTCTGTTTTTATAGTCATAAAAAAAAGGGCGATGTTGCCACCGCCCTTTGTGTTCTACTAAAAAGTATTCGTATTTACTAGTGGCTAACTCTTACTGCCGCTAATACTGATCCTTGACCAGCTTCAGTTTTGCTGTTTAAAGCTCTACCAATTACATTGAATGCTGTGCATTCTGCTTTTGTAGCCGCTCTAGCGTAACCTGGAACTGATGCAGATATAAGTCTGTCACCTTTGTTCACTGAACCGATAACTTTAACGTCAACTCTACCCGTCATTGCGATGTATGGGTGTGTGTCGTCGCTACCTGCCGCACCATTCATCATGAATGCCGCTTGGTCTGTGCTAGATACAACACCAAACACTTCGTCTGATGCTTCTTCGTTAACTTGTGTGATCTCTTGAGCGCCACCCAATGCAACAACTGTACCTGGTGTGTAAGTTGTGTCAGATGCAAAACGCTCAGCGACGTCAGAATACTGTGCCGCTGTTGCTGTTCCAGTTAGGTTGGCAACAAGTGTTCCAACTGCTACTGTAATACCACCTGATTTATCACCTGCTGTTGCAGTTGTTGTACCAAGTGTAAAGTTGTCTGCTGATTCATCCCAAAGGAAACATGCATTGTTACCTGTTGAACCTCTTTCAATGATGATACCTGCATCGTTGTTTGATGTTGATATACCTGAGTTCAACTCAATGATGTTGTCATCTACTGTCAAGTTGACTGAGTTGTTTGTTGTCGTTGTTCCGTTTACTGTCATGTCTCCAGATACAGTCAAAGCACCTGATACAGTTGTAAGTCCTGTTGCAGATAAGTTTAATGCACCAGTCGATGTTACAGTTAAATCTGTTCCGTCTGATTCGATTTTCTCACCGCCTGTTCCAAACAACAGACCAATGCTGTTAGGTAAAGCCACGTCTGCACCTGCTGTCAGGTTGATGTTGCCTGTTGCAGTGATAGTTGTAGCCGCTACCGCGATGTTTGCCACTTCTGTTGCATCTGCTGATATTGTGATTGCACCCGTACCTGAGTCAGTTACTGTTACGTTACTGTTACCTTGGTTGATTGCTGTTGTTGAAATAGCCGCGATTGAATCGTCAACGTATTTCTTGTTAGAGAATTGACCGTCAGCACTTGGTGCCGCCGTCGCTCCGCCTGTAATAGTATTGTTAGCCGCTGATATTACAATATCACCAACTGAAATACCATTGTGTACTCTAAAGTTTCTTGTTGTCATAGTTCCATATATCCCATATGAGTTAAGTTAATATAAGTTGAGTCGTAAAAAAAACGCCCCAACAGTAGTATTTACCATTGGGGCGTTTAGAATTATCTTTAAGGTTTTAGTTTTGCTTACACTGATAGTGAGTACTGTACCCTCGCCGCTGTCGTTCCGCCTGTACTTTGTGCTTTTACATTTACTGTGTTTGAACCATCATGCTCAGCAGTAATTGTAGCCAAGTCAGTTGATCCAGTATTTGTAATTCCATGTACTGTTATAAACGCAGTTGCACCATTGTGTACAACAACACCTTTCTGTGCCGAATACTCAGTGTTTCCAGCGTCGGTCAACGTAATGAACAACTCAGCACTTCTGTAAGTTGCCGCGTTAAAGCTCATTATTGTTGTAGCCGTCGATGTGAAGTTTACTGAACTCGTCTCTGATCTAGCAACACCACCTGTTACAAGTGAAGTACCGTCAGCACCTGTGATTGCAAATATTCTTGCCGCACTGTGTGGAGCAGAAGTAAATGTAATGTTAGTGCCTGATACTGTGTAGTTCTCAGTTGGTTCTTGGTATACGTTGTCGATGTAAACAAAAACGTTATTCACGTTTTCTGGAGCTTGACTGAAGAATCCAGCAAACGTTGTAGTCGATCCATCACCTGTTGTTGTTTCTTTGGTGAAAGTCGGTGCACCACCGGCAATCGCAAAGTTAACAAATGTTGATCCATCTTGACAACCTTCGTATATACCAGTCTGTGAGTTGAATCTAATGATACCAGCCGCCGCTGTTGGTCTCTGTGCTGTAGTACCTGACGGTAATCTGACAGCATCCGTTGATCCACCTAGGTCTAAGTCATAACCCGGAGCAGACGTTTTAATACCAACGTGATCCTCAGAACCATCTACGAACAATGCGTGTGCATGTCCATTTGATTCTATTCTGAAGTCAACCGCCGCTGAACTCTCGTTGAAGATGAAACCTGCACCGTCAACTTCGAAAGCAGTTGTAATCTTAACTGCACCTGTTGTGTCAGCGATCGTGATAGCCGCCGTTGCGTCATTGGCTTTAACTGTACCTGTTTGCATGTTGGCCGCAATCGCTGTTGTGAAAGTACCTGCCGCCGCAGTTGAACCACCGATGGTTACGTTGTCTGCTGTACCACCGTTGATGTCTGCAGTTGTTAAAACTGCCGATGCTATTGTGTGTACACCTGTTGAGTTTGCTATTGTTGAACTTGCTGTACCGTCTGCCGCTGATATAGATGCTGTTTCAACATCTGAAGCAGTTATTACACCTGCTTTGAATGCCGCATAGCTATCAACTGTTACGTTACCTGCTGTAGTTCCATCTTCTCCTGATGTAACTGCTACCGCAAATTGGTCTGCTGACTCGTCCCATAAGAATGAAACGTTAGCGTCAGATCCTCTGTTGAAGAATAGACCTTGGTCAAATGTGTTAGCTGATCCACCTGAGTTGTTCTTTGCTAATGTTAAAAGCGGATCTTCAATTGTTAATGTTGTACTGTCAATAGTTGTTGTTGTACCATTAACTGTCAAGTTACCTGTCACAGTAGCGTTACCGCCAACTGTTAAGTTTGAACTTGCCGCAATAGTTGTACCTGAGATCGCCGCCGCTGTGTTGGCTCCGATCACACAACCATCAATAGCACCGTCTCCACCGTCATCGATGTTAACGCCGCCACTAACGACTAGTGCCGTTGCCGCTGAAGTTGATCCGATCGTTACTGCATCTATGGCACCGCCATTGATGTCTGCTTTTCCAATAACAACACTACCTGTTCCGTTTGGAGTAAGTGTGATGTCACCGTTTGTAACCAAACCAGTGATTGTTGATGCTGTGTTATTAATGTTAGTTACACCTAGATCAGTTGTGGCTTCTCTGAAGATCGCCGTCTGTTTTCCACTTGTTGTTATGTGTACTTCATCTACATCTGAACTGTGTTCAACGTCAACTTTAGTGTTTCCGTTAGCATCTTCGATCGATGTACCAGAAGCCAAGTTGGCGTATGCGCCATTACTGTAACCCTCGATAGTTGCAGTAGTACTGTTGTACCTTATGTCACCGTTCGCTGGTGAACCTGGTCTCTGACCTGTTGTTCCTGATGGTAGTCTTAGTGCGTCTGTGGCAGATATGTGTAGTGTAGTAGCCGGCGAAGCCGTTCCAATACCTACTCTGCTGTTAGTTACATCTAAGGCTAATAAATTTGTCTCGAATGTTAAATCTGTACCAGACCTTGCTAGGTTGGCAGATAACATCTGTCCTGTTATTCGTCCTATTGCCATTGTTTTATCCCCTTATCGATAATGGTTTGTTTGCAAAACTGTAGGTATTTATTTAAAATAACGATATTGACGGTGTTAAATACCACATGCAAATGAAAAGTGCGTATATTACTGTGGTTGGCAATCTACCCGTTAGGTTTGATATAGATCAGGCCAAAAAATTAGGACCTGTGATAGCATCTGCAAACTCGAATAAGAACATGGAATTCGATTATGCCACAGTGAACACAGAGACTACCCTACAGGATATTCTTAATTCTGCTAACTTCCGTCAAACCGAACTTCTAGCACCTGAAAAGTTATTCAAAAAATATGTATTTTTCGATGGTGTCACATGTTTACCTGACTTCCCAGGGCTTAAGAGTTATGATATTGATCCTGAGAAGTGTTCAACACAGACATTGAGTCTGATGCTGGCAGTGTACCTGAGGCAGACCATAGTTTTCCTAGTGGGTTATGATATATCTAATCCTGTAGAACTAACGAGACTAAAAAGTATCATGTTAGCAAATCCTAACACCAAGTTCATGTACATCTGTGACCCACCTCGAACATACCAGTTAGATGATCTTGACAACGGATTCTGTGACAATTTTATAAAATTTCAGGAGTTGATCGACAATGCAAAGTAAAGCAGTATTTTACAAGTACAGTTTGAAGTTGATGTGGCCGGCGATGTGTCGTAATCGTAGCGTGGAGATATTAAAGGATAGACCGGATCTAGTTGATCAGATGAACAAATTTAGAATGAAGGTGGACAATGTGTTAAAGATTGTCTGTAGAAAACATTTCCAAGTTGACGCCACTTACATGATGTCTGGTGTAAGATTATGGTTTGAGTCAGGACAAGACTGTTATGATTTTATAATAAGGCAACCTGAATTTGAATGGGAGGTTCACCCAGAGCTTTCAGTAATGAATACCATTACCAGCCAATTACAAACGTTTGAGATAGTGTACACACCTACAGGTGTAACAATAGATTAGTCAGCGAATCCGTGTAACACAGATATTCTCGCACCAGCGTGTGCGGCCTCACCAAAGTCTATCGTGGTTCCTGATATAGTGTAGTTTTGAGTGGGCTCCTGCATGACACCATCTATGTACACCACTATATTTTCAACACCGGAAGGTGTAATACTCATTGTGAAAGTCTGTGTTGACCCGTCGCCGGCAAATATATCTTTAGTGATGCTGTCTTCATCATGATCTGTACGTAGATTAGTATAGGTTGAACCATCCTGTGATACTTCGTACTTGCCGGTGGTTGTGTTGAATCTTATAACACCTTCCTGTGCTGTCGGCCTCTGTGCTGTTGTACCTGTGGGCAGTACAAGACCAGTGTCTGCTGAGAATACATACTGACCCGTGCCTGCTGTGTCAAATTCCATGTTGGCATTGGACGAACCTGTAGATAGTTTATTTCCTGAGAATCCAAAGTCTCCTGTGTCGGTTGTGTTGTTGTGCAATCCCAGTGTACCTGTGTATCTTGCACCAGAAATGTAAACTGATTTGCCTGAGAAGTTTACACCATTGGGTAGATTTGCACCTATAAAATGTAGGACACCTGATTGATAGTCAAAGAACCATTCGTCATTGTTGCCCGACCCTGCCGCAAAAACTTGATTAGAAATAGTACCGGCGCTACCTGCATCTGACGACGTATGTATGTAAACTTTTACTCCGTATGTGGATCCGAATTCCGGTGGTATCCAGTCTGTTGTTCCAGTCTTCCAAGTTCTACTTGTGGTTGCTGTTCCGTCAGCTGTTGTCTCGACAGGTGCTGATGTGAGATAACATGTAACCACTCCTGAACTTGATCCTGGTTTTGTTGCTGGTATGCTGTTTGCTTGGTTCCATGTCTTATCACCCCTTAACAGTAATGGAGATGCAATGGCTTCGTTGGGTGCCGCCTTGTTGGCATTGGTGTCTGTCTTGGTCGCACCATACCCGATCTTCTTCCAAAGATAGTCTACTTTTTTTGCGTCAGTTATTGCCATACTATTCCGGTGTTCCTACTGATAAAGCAGTCACACTGTCTCCTGATTCTAATTTAATTCTAACAAGCACTACGTTGCCTGTTGCGTTGGCAGTACTTTCTGTTCCTAACGTGAACGTGAACTGTTCACTTGAATATGTTGTGTTGTCGATAACTCTGTCTCCGCCTGTCTTGGCACAACCATTTGATCCGTTACCACCGTTGCCTGCGTCACTTCCCGGCACACCTGCACCTGCGTATTGTGTTGAACAATCTAGCCAACCATTCAATCCTGATGCACTGTCAATGGCTGTTCCTGGCACAGCTATGAACATTCCCGAAACTTTTCCTGACATCGTGATTGAAAACTGAGATGCAGGTGTTCTTCTGAAAGCGAAATTGTAGTACTGTGCTTCACCACCGTCCCTTCCTGTTGTGAGATTAGGACCTACTGGTAGGTATCCTGAACTTAAATTAGTAGTGAAATGTTTTATTGTGCCAAATCTTGCTATTGCTTCATTGGTCCCTGCCACCGTGACTGCACCCGACCATGCGTGATCCGTGTAGTAGTTGGCATTTGAAGAATCGTTCAAGGACGGTGTGTCACCTGACAGGGATCCAAATCCACTTATTCTTACAGCGTCATCAATGTGTGTGCTTCCGTCGCCGAGAGAATCTGATACTGTTATACCTGATGCTTCATTGTCCAGTGCCAATAAAGAATTTGTGTATAACTGAATTTTTGTTGATGTTTCTGAGTAAGAAGAACTGGTACCATTACAGTTCCTTGCCTGCATCTTAATTGTTTGTATTGCACGTCTGTCTGCATTAGTACGAAGAGCTACTGTGAGTGTACCTAGTGTGTATGCGGAACCTACGCCGATATCGGTTTTTGGAATGCCACTATCCAGCATTGTTGTAGATCCATCCACTTGTGCATATGTGAAATCTGTATTGGCTATGATGTCTCCAGTTGTTGATTCTTGGTGAGTACCTGGGTCTATTTCAACTGGATTGGAGGCATCTTGGTAGGCCTGTCCTGTGAAGTTTGCAATGGTTGATCCTGTCACTGTGACTGTTGGAGAACCATCGTTGTAGTATGGAACACCAGAAATGTATCGTAAATTTCCTTGGGTACCTTGTGCCACTGTGCCTATTGTTGCTGTTGGCCTCGCGGTGACGTCGTCCTTCAACACGTGGACATATCCTGTGTTGCCACCTGCACTGCTTTCAATCCTTTGAGCACTCAATCCAACCGAATAGTCTGATAGTGCCTGGGTGATTTTAGCAGTGGCCACTAGGTATAATCTCTGTGGGTAGGCGCCATCAACCTCATCGTAGTCTCTGTGATTGGTTGTCACAAGTTTAGTGAATGTGGCGTTGTTTGATCCGCCCTCTGATGTGGTATATGTTCTCGCACCACTGGCACTGGCATTTATTGATGCCGTCACAGTCTGGTTCACTGTTGAACCTGTACCGTTTGAATTGTTTGTTAAGAAGTTTGTTACTGTGTTTGTATCAATAGTTGATGTACTTGTGTACCTTCTTGCTGTCGTTGATTCCAAAGAAGTTCCTGCGGAAATCGTTGTAGCAGTACTGGTATTGTCAGTGAACCCAGCCGTTAAATGTGGATTTGTTCCTTGTGCTGAATCGCTCAATGTTAAACTTTTACTTGATAGGTTTGCTGGTGCACTAGGTGTGGCTTTCATCACAAAAGTGATAGTTTCTTCATCGTCTTGGAAGAAAGTGTCTGGCTGGCCTGATGCTCTAAATCTAAAATTAATGTTACCTGCTGACGTGCCGGAGTAGTCTTTGTCCAGTGTTGCACCTATGCTTCCTGCATTAGATCCGTTTTCTACAACAGCAGTCAAAGAACTTGAATCGTCAAAGAAATCATACACATAATTGTCTGCATTCTGCGATGTGTTTGTGAATCTTGCTATGGCCCTGTCTGTGCCGTCAAGGTCTGTTAAGTCATACAAAGATAGACTGTTGTCTCCTGAACCGGTGTTCACTGTGACAGCCGTACCGGCAATGTTTGCTCTCACGTCAGGTTCAACTATTATGTTGAGACCAGCGGCGAATGGTGTGCTAGAGTGTCCTGTTGCCAGTGACAATGAAGTATTATACGTTACAGTCGTTCCTCCGCTCTGTTGTCCGCCACTTAGATTGAAAGTGTTGTTAATAGTTTGTCCAGTGTCTCCTGAACTTCCTGCACCAACGGCAACAACAGTGTTAGAGTCTCCCTCTCCGAAGTTCCAAGTGTATTGTTGTGTTGCAGAAAAACTTGAATTTGCTCCAGGATTTGTTGCTGTGTTGTTAGTGAATGTTACAGGAAATCCATTTGTTGCTTCCTCGTTGATTCCTCGTATAGTGGAATCTGCAACAGAGTATGCCGCCGTGTGTGTTGAATATACCTCAAAGTTGTTTGTGGCAGTCTGTGGGAACGTTGAAGAGTCTGCGGTTGGGTGTGTAAGCAATCTCAACTTGATTGCGTACTTGGTATCACCTGTGCCTGTACCTGCAACTGTTGAACCATCATCGCCAGCGGAGTTTGTGTATGTGTGTGCCAACCTTGCCCCACCTTGCCCACCAGCGGCGGTGTTGTTTGCTATAGTGTTTTCAGATCCGTCTCCCCAATCAACATCAAATGTGTTTGTCGCCGCCGTGTTTGTAGTATTATTTTGTAGATACACAGTGGCACCGGTGTCCGCTTTTGTGATTGGTGAACCGCCCGACGATCCCGCGTACATGGCAAATGACACTACTGGTGCCGCAGTGGCTATGGCAATATGATTTGCTTTTGTAGTAGTTGCTTCAGAACCTGCAGATCCCGAAACTGCCGCTGTGTTGTTGTATGCTCTGACTGTTACTGTCTGTAATCCTGTGTTGTTGTACTGGTGTGTTGGACTTGTCGTTGAAACAGTCTCAGTGTTGCCATCTCCCCAAGTGATGTCAAACCTAGTGGCATTGCCTACTGCTGTAATGTTTAATGTAATTGTTACCCCTGATGAAATTGTTTGATCACTCGCCGTGAAGTCAACACTTTTTACATATGTGTTGTTACGTATGTTTTCCATAGTTTCATTCAATGCATCAATGGCTTCTGTGACTTTTGTTGTCGATGTGAGTTGTGTGAACGATCCGTCACCAAATGTTGAGTCTGCTGGTGTACCTAGGTTTGTTGCCGTACCGTCGGAACTGGACACTGTTCCGACTTGATCATCAACATATTTCTTTGTTGATGCGTCTGAGTCCGCGGCAGGTTCGCCAACCTGTACTTTGGCCAAGGTCAAATTTGAAAAATCTGTGACTGTGGATCCATCCTGCGTAGTTGTACCAAATCTAAATTTGTCCACAGTTTCGTCCCAGATGAACAATGCGTTGTTTTCAGACGTCCTATTGATCATTATACCTGCATCTGTGGCTCCTGAAGCGTTTTCATTTATCGTGATTATGTTGTCTTCTACGACTAAATTCTGTGAGTCTATGGTTGTGGTTGTACCTTGGACAACAAGGTCACCTGTGATTGTTTGGTTTCCTGATATCCTTGTGTTTCCATTTACATCTAGCTTGAAATTACCAGGAGAAGAGGTGTTTATACCTATCCTACCGTTGGTAACGTCAAGATGTAGGAGGGTGTCGTTGAACGACAAATCCGTGCTACGGATTAGGTTCGATTCTAAGGTTTCGCCTGCTATCTTGTTTATTGCCATAATACTACTTCAATATTTACCAATCTGTCTTACGGTTGCAAACACACACTAAATAATCATTATATGGCACTATTACCTATCAATAAAACGGAAAAAGTTTCTAAATCTAGAATCGCTGTACAGCAAATTGACCTGCACAAAAATGCCTTAAGTGGTGACTACATTGACGGTGGGACCATAACAAATTTCCACTCATCCGGTATCAAGGACACGGCAGATTCTGTAAATTTAGTCATCAAGGAGGATGTAGTTGAAGTTGAAACTGACCTCAATGTCAAAGGCACTGTAAGGGTTGAAAATTTAGAATACGTTCAAGCCCAGGTTCCCAAATTGAATGTTACTGATGCAGTAATGGTTGATCACAACGAAGTTCTTTGGAAAGATAGACTGGGCAAAAGTGTCACCAAAAGTCACTTATCTGAACTTGGAATATTAAAAAATTTACAGGTAAGGAATACTTTCTATGTAGCAGATGGAAGGGTCGGTATCAACACCACGGCCCCTAGTGCAGACTTTTCTGTGAACTCGGGTGGCTATGAAATAATAACCACCATGCAGGAATCTAATGCCTATGTTGGTACACACACTCATGTCGCATTCGCAATAGGGACAGACAACACACCAAGACTTACGTGTAGGGCAAACGGTGATGTAGTTATAGGGACTGAGCTAGGTAAGCCGGTCAACATGAACGTGTATGGACAAGTAGGTATCAATGTGAAATATCCACAAGAAACTTTACATGTTGATGGAAATATCAAGTTTGCTGAAAGAACATTCGCGTCCGGCGAGCAGGCACCACGTGAAGGACGATGGGACACAGGTTCTGTTATTTGGAATACAAAGCCCGAGCTCAACAAGCCAGTAGGGTGGGTTTGTGTGAAAGGTGGCAAGCCAGGTGCTTGGAGATCTTTCGGTTTAATTTACTAAAAAAATTTAATTATTCGCCTAGCTTGGCAAGTCCGTGGACTATTGTTACTATGTGTCCACCTGTGGAACCGTCATTTGTTGGAGGGGCAGATCCAAAAGTTATCGTTGCAGAAGTTCCTGATCCTGAAACGGAGTAGTTTGTTGTCGGAACTTGGTAAACACCGCCAACGAACACCATGATATCTGTAGCCTCACTAACACCAACAGAGAACGTCGCCGCTGTTGAACCGTCTACTGTATTTCCCGCACCGTTTCCAAAAGTCACTGTGGTGCCGTCACCTTGGAATCTATCTATTGTGATAGTTTTTTGTCTTGATGCTTCTGATATGTTGTACCATGCTGAACCGTTGTATGCTTGGTATGTTGATGTTGTTGTGTTGAAAATTATTTGTCCATTAACACCTGCGGGTCTCTGTGCAGTTGTCACGTTAGGAATTTTGACAGCCGAAGCGTTGTCTCCTATCTCTGGGTTTTTTACAAATCTACCCATGATTATTATAATCCTATAGTTGATATAGTAGCGTTGAACTGTGCCGCCGAGTCGGGAGCCGCAATATATATTTTTGCTCCAGTCTCTAAAATCATTTTCTCTGTATCGATGATGTATGTGTCTCTAGCCTTGACTGTAAGTTGAGAATAAACTAAATGGTTAGCACTCACCGATGCACCGTTTGGTACAACATAAACGTCAACCGTTCCGTCGCCGTCCGTTTTGTTTGTGATGTATATCACTGTCACAGCCGTGTCTGCTGATGCCGTGAATGCGGCTGAACTTGTGTTTACCGCTACTTGAAAATTTGTTATCGCCATATTATTATCCTAGTGCAATCGCTAATGCAGTTGCCTTACTCTTACTTATCAGTTCGCCTACGGCACCAGAACCTATGTTTGAGTTCCTAAAGTACAAGCCTGTACCTCCACCGCCTGCTGTTTTGTTGTAAACTTTTGTTTGTGCTGTTGCTGTTGGATCAGTTGCCATTCCAGAAAACGTCAATATGTCATTGATCACAATGTCTCCTGTCCCGTTTGCTTTTAATTCTAAATTACCATTTGATGCATCACTGGTTATTGATGTGATACCTGATAGATCTCTGCCTAAACTTATAGTCAGTGTGTCTGGTTCTGCCGCCGCTGTTGTGATTCCACCTGTTCCTGCGAAATTCAAAACATTTGATGCTGTTGCGACTGTGATTACTGTTGAGTCATCACCAGCGATTGTGATCCCACCGACCTGTGTTGCAACGTATTCTTTTGTGGCCACGTGATTATCGTCAGTTGGTGTAGCCGCCATGATGGTTGCCAATGCTGTGTCTGTTACTGCTGTTGCAGTCTGTGATGCAGATGTCACTGCTTTGAAAGTGTCATCGCCTTCGT
>Ga0315320_10003629_pt1 | contig 12646 bp, 13 predicted proteins | sample M140m21515metaG_FD_203458 | JGI IMG/M metagenome (GOLD analysis project Ga0315320, IMG submission 203458) | Ammonia-oxidizing marine archaeal communities from Monterey Bay, California, United States - M1 40m 21515 | ecosystem: Environmental > Aquatic > Marine > Coastal | place: USA: California...
GGGACTCATACGCTGTCGTGGGTGGAGATGCTTCAATTATTCAGTTTAACACAAGAGCCAATCAAACCATGAAAATTGCATGGAATGTTTCCGTTAATGATACCATGTATGATGGTGTAGGTATTGGGACAAATGAAGATACAGGAATTTGGAGAGGATGTAAAATTGAAAATTCCCTTTCAATATATGTCAATGATAGACCAAGTGGAGGGGCTTACACTTACAACGATTACGAAATTGGTTGGCTTCCTAATGGACTCAACATTTGCACAGGTGATGGGAGAGCCGACACTACTACTGCTGTTGAATTTAATTATTATCCGAAACGACTTATGGGTGTGCAAGGCTATTCTTCTCAAACCACTAAGATTGGTGGAGTTTCATACAATGTTACAACACCTGCACAATTTTGCGGGGATGCTTGGGTTGGGACTGATAATCCCGCCGCACCAACACCAAATGCTAAATCATATCCGATGGTGATGGCGGCGGCTTGGAATCCAACACAAATTACTATGCTACCTTATGAAGAACCTCCTGTATCGGCTTGTGGTTCTATTCGGCAACCACCTTTCCTTCAAATGGGGGTGGCATATCCATCTTTCGTAGCGACGGCAGGTGGAGTATCAAATAATGCCGTTACAGTTCAAGTAAATAATGATACCGCCGTTCTTATCAAAACTACGGATGGGGCATTTACGGAAAATTACAATGGACTTCAAAATTCTTACTTTGCTTTTACTACTTTGCCTTATGAGGAAATTGGAAGTGATTATGATACAGGAGGTTTTAATCCATCGGAAAGGTCACCATTGAGGTATTTTTTCCTTAATAATCTCCCTACTCAAGATGGCACAACAGGTGCAGGTATTTTTACAAGCGAGGAAGACCCATTTAAGGATGGAGTTTCCGTTTCGGGATTTGTATTTACAGGCTCGGTTTCCAATAGGATTTCTAATACACCAATTCCAATTACGATGCCGAACAAATGGACATCCAAGTTCCAACAAACTCGCACATTTACTACTCAAGAAGAAGATTCCGCTAAAAGTTTATTAGAATTCCCTTCAACACAAGGTATTTCCGACGCTGAAAAATTAACTTTCAAAGTTTATAACTCCCGAAATGGTGAGGCCGTAGGTATTAAAAATAACTATCCTCGTTTGGGTATTGAGCCATTTAACCCCGAAGCATCTTACGACCCCACATTTAATAGTATTGCTCAACAAGGAAGTTTAACAAACGAAGCACAAGGGGCTGTTGGATGGAAATTGGTTAGCGATGTTGAAAATCCAACAGGGGCAGTTTTGACAACCTCTTTTAATACGGATTGCACCCCGATTAAGAGTGTAACAATTGGGATTTCTAATCAAATTTCACCACCTCCGCCCGCCCCCACATATTTTTTAGCGAGCGACCCCTCTTATCCTGTTGGGGGTTATCCTATGACTTTGAATATAATCCCTCCTTGTTCAAATAATCAAGCAGGTAAATTTGAGCCTACTGTCGTTGATGTTCCCGGAAGCACCGTTCCCATTCAAGCAGGTAATATCATAGATGGCGGAGATGGGTGGCAAGTCGGACAGCAAGGTGTCTTTATCACAGGGACTTCCTCAACGGGTGCAGGGGTAACCAATGGAAATATGCAACAATTTACTGTTAATGCTATTTATGACGGAGGGGTTGGATATACGATAGGAGGAAAGTCCACCACAACCTTAACAGGAAGTGGTTCGGGATTAACTATCAATGTTTCCGCCGTTTCAGCCGTTGGTGAAATTACGGCTTATAGCGTCATCAATGGCGGTTTGGGCTATAAGATAGGAGATACCATTCAAATCGTTGATGCAGGGGCTACTACGGTTGCTGTCTTGACGATTAGCACTATTGATAGAAACACATTGGGTGTTGAACCCGTAGTTTGCATTTTTGATTCGGGAGGCGGTTGGATAAAAGACCCTTCTTATGATGCCTCAAATCCAAATTATTCACTCACGACAAATTATTCTAATTCATTACAGAATCGGGGGGCGACATTTAATAGCAAGATTTTAACAGACCCTAATTCCACAAGCCGAATTGCGTTAGGTTGTTCATGGGATAATGACCGTGACCAATGGCTATTCCTTTTCGGGAATTATACGGCGGTTGTTTCCAATCAAGGAGTAAGTGTTGTATCAGCGACCTCCACATTTACTGATACAGCCCGATTCGGTTCTGCCTATCTTGACCAAAGTAAGAATTTTAATAATGTGGTTGCATTTTCTAATGCGGTGTGGCAATCATTCCCGATGACGAACAATCTTGACGGAGTGGTGTTTTTCGGTGCAACCACACCCGCAGGAACGGCATCATCGGCAGGGATTTTAGATTATTCAGTCACACCCGACCAACCACAAGGAATTTATGGTATTGTGCAAAGCACTTCCACACGCTCATTCCCTACTCAAAGGGTCGCTTGTGCCGAAGCGACAGACCCGACCACCATTTCCTACAATCTTTCAAGGATTAAGGTTTTCAATCTTGACGGTTCAACAGGAAGGCAAGCCTTCGTTTGGGTTGATTACATCCTCTTTGACGGTGCTGATGCGGTCATCGCTACGAAACTTCGTGAACGGGGAATGAAAGTTACCATTGACTCGGTTGAATGGTTCAAGCGAAAGATTATCAATAGAGGCGATTTGAATATCAAACAAGAGGAAATAGAAGATTGGATGCGCCAACAACAAGATGAATTCTCAATGATGATGCGAGATGCGGAAAGAATGGGTCGTGTTCGCAAAAGAAAGAAGCAAGTTTCGGCTTATGCTTTGGATGCTTTAGATTCACTTAATACTGACTTTGAAGACAAAGAGGTTCAAGAATTTATGAAAGATTATTTGCCTAAGTCCCGACCACCAACCCCCGAAGAAGAAATGATTCAAAGACAGCAAAAGGGCGGATATTCACCACAGGCTAAATCTTACTTTGACGAAGTGTTTGAAAATTGATAACGACAAATTGGGTTGCAGTAGTTCTGACCATCAGCCACCCATATTCCACATTTAGGCAATTTTGTGAGCATTATGGGTGAAAACTTAGATAGTATGAGAGAGAACTGTATATTAAATGCGGTGTGAAATTGAAACCGAGTTAGACCTGCCGATGTGCTTAGATGATGTTTGCACACCGATGAAGATTCCGATTTCGTCGGAATTTATGTTGCGAAACATTGAAATCAATGCTTCCGATAGCCCCTTATCTCACCTTTGCACTATTTCTATTTCGTTTGGAAGTGAAATTGTTTATGAAGGCCCGATTGGAGAGCATGGTTTCGTTATGCAAATCACGGAATTAGAGCCAAGAGGCGATTATGACCTCAAATTTGCCGCCAATTGTTCTCAATTACACTCATTGTTAAGTGAACCCATTGACCCTGTTAAACTTGTTATTAGAGGATATGAGGAAATTGAAGATGAATTGACTTTCGGACATAATTTTTCAATGGAATGGTCTTAATGCGTTTTTTGTTGTCCCTCTTTCGCAGGAAGCCAAAATGGAAATCGGTTTTTGAAGGGAAGGATTAGATACCCAACACCCCCATAGAATATCTATGCTAATTCTTTTTACAGGAAAAGGCGGCGTTGGAAAATCCACGATTTCAGCCACTACTGCTGTTCATCATGCTTCGCAAGGTAAGAAAACAATCCTCGTTTCTTCCGACCCTGCCCACTCAACAGATGATGTTATCGGACAGAAGATAGGATTTGCACCTACGGAGATTGCTGAAAATCTTTGGGGTCTTAATATCAACGCTGAAACACAGGCTAAAGAGTTCCTTGAACGCATGAATGCAGGGATGATGAAATTAACGGCTAATGTTCCGGGATTTGACCCCGAAATCTTGGGCGATATGGCAGGATTTCCGGGTATGGAAGAATACTTTGGCATGGAAATGATTTACACACTAATGAATGATACAAGTTATGATGTAGTGGTCTTTGATACTGCACCTACGGGACATACTTTGAAGATGCTAACTGCGCCCGATGCCATTCGTGGATTCATCCTTCGTATTTTACGAATGAAAGCCAAGATAGAAAATTTGAAAGGTTTCGTTTTCCGTAAGAAGTCGGAAACGGCTAAGGTGGTTAAAGAGTTAGAAGAGATTTGTGACCGAATTGAAACCTTTAAGAAAATGTTGAGAACGGATGATTGTTCTATTAACTTAGTTTCCATCGCATCCGAAGCAGGTTATCAAGAGTGTTTCCGCACCATAAAATTCTTAAACCAAATTGAATTACCCGTTAAACATATCCTTGTTAATCAAATCGTTCCCGATTTTGGAGAAGAGATTTGGGCTACGGTGGATGAGAACCCTGCCGCCGCCATGACACACAGGAGATTTCAAATTCAACAACCTTATCTTAACCGCTATCGTTCTCTTGCTTCCGATTATCAAGTTAGATTAGTGGGTATTACCCATGTTCCCTTTGAACCGATGGGATTACCTGCTTTGGCTAAACTCTCAACCCTTGTATGGGGTTCTAAGGGGATGAAATAATGGAAATCTTTACTTGGTGGATTTCTGTTCTAACGATTCTATTCATTATGGAGTCGGCATTGGTTTTATACTTTGTCCGTTGGATTTTGTGGCGATGGAATGGTTCAATTCAAGACTTGTTAGTAGCGCATTATTCAAATAGTGAGTCCGACAAGGAACAAGAATGATGCGATTGACATTTGATTGGGATGCCGTTTCTATTCAAGACCCCCTCGTTCAAGATGGATTAGCCAAGTTATCGCAAGATTTTCCTAATTATGATATTTATTATCGGATTTCGGCTTCGCTGACAGGAATCCACGCTATCATTTCCCCCAAAGAGATACAAACCCCTGCACCGATTGAGATGGATAGTGAGGATGCGTTAGATTACCGAAAACAAATGGTTGCTTTTGGATTAGAAGATGAATGGCGATTGAAAGGTGATGTTGTGAGAGTTAATCGTGGATTGCCCACTTCTCAATTGTGGGAATGGAAAGACGGAAACAAAGCGGGAGAGTGGATAAAATATGTTGAGTGAAAATGAGCAAAGAGAATTTGCTAAAATTCTTGAATTTCAAGCCATGAGTGAAAATACTGTTTGGATGGTGGAAGATGTGGGCGAAACGCTTGACGGAATGGAAGTCGTTAAAGCATTGATGAATGGTCGCAAAGTCTATTCTGTGCCTAAAGTGGAATGAAGGTTTAGATACAAGTTTCCACAATGATAAGTTATGCAAGCGGAAGAAATGCGATATTGGCCGAGATTAGGAATTTATGTTACCCGAATTGATGCGGAATCATATTGTTCTAAAGTAGGTGGGCGACATACTCATCTTGACGATGACCTTGAAGAATTCGTTCCCGTATCAACCCATGATGAATCCGCTATGAGGGCGGAAGTTAGTAATCTTTTTGACAATCCACCTGTGGAAGCACCTGCACTCTCCGAAGACATTGAAATTATGCTAAAGGCTATTCTATTTGAAGAGGGTCGTGTTGCTACTATCAAGAAATGGATTAAGGAAGATGGGATGTCAAAGCAAGATGCCAAAGACCGTTTCAAAGCCGAAATGGATTTGATGGTTCGTGATGCACTTGGACTCCCCGAAGAAACAGAATTAGAAAAAGAGTATCGTGAGAGGGCGGCGGAAATTCAAGCCGAAAACGAGGCTCGCAGGTTGGCGTTGGAAAATGGCGAAGAAGAATGAGGCAGGTCAAATGACCGCTTCACGCCCTCTTGATATGACCGAAACTTTGGTTTTTATCATTGTGGACTATATGCTTGACCATAATGGCTACGGCTATTCAACCCAAATATCGGAATATGTCGTTTCAAACTATCCACGAAGATACACAAGTCGTGAAGTCGTAGGGATTTTAAGAAATCGCCCGATGTTTTGTCATGCTCAATCAAATGAACGACGAGCAGGTAAGAAGTGGCGACTTGATTTGCTCGGATGGGATAGATACCTTAAAAATTCAAGAAACAAGGACTTGCCTTCCAAAGCGGAATCTTGGTCTTTACCCGAAAAGGTTATCAAACTCAAAATGGCTCAAATTGCGGCGACATTGACGGCTCTTGAAGGACTTAGCCCCGAAAGTGTGGATGATGTTTATGAAGCCATTTCTTCTGTATGGTCATAGAAAAGGCTAAATAGTAAAAAATGTGACGAATGGTTATGAGTAAGGTTGGCCGTAGCATTGTGGTTGAATATAGACCACAAAAGATGAGGGTTGGCGATTACAATTCAATTCAATTAAACCCTGTTTTAGAGCGAATTATTTCGTGGACAAATAAGGATGGAAAGATGTCGTGGAAGGAAATCAAATGCCCTCAAAGTAGTTTTGTCGGTATGAAGGGATATTATAACACGATGGGATTACCTGTTATGTTTTTCAATAAGGCTTCAAATGCTTGGTCAAAATCACCCCCTAATTGATGAACCTTTAGATAACAAGACCGACAATGAATGTTTATGTTCTTCGTAAGATGTTACCGCAAAGGTGCGGCTAAATCGGGAACGACTAATCTCGCTGAATGGGATGAATGTCCTAATCTTAATGAATTCGTAGGTCTTTGTGAATCCAACGGACATGGTAAATATATTTTGTTTCAAAGAGGAAAAGGCATTCGTGGTATGAAGAAAGTCAATGAATACATTGTGTCACAACAGGCTTCGGAAGGCCCTTCTGCACAACAAAATAGGACTAATAATGGGTCAATGTCCGATTTATTGGTATTTGCCGCCGAAGAAATTGGAATTGATGCCCCCACTTTTGCACTCAAAAAGAATGTCAAGGCTGACACATTAGATGATGGCGAATTGATTGATGTTATGGAGTCAATGGTTGATTCCAAAATTTCTAATGCCGAAGAGTTTGACTCATTTTCCAAAGACCTCAAAGCCATGCTATCCGAAATAAGAAAGCGTGGTATGTCCTCCGAAGGATATTCCGAAGCAGTAGCCAAGAATGCCGAAGGAGATTCGGTGGTTGGTAAGGGAATGGGTTTCGCCGCAGGTCTTGTCGTTGGTGGCTTAACAGGCGTAGGGGCTACTGCATTTCATTACCGAAAGAAAATCGCTGACATGGAAGAACGCTTTGGCGCACTTGAGGCATCAATGGCTGAAACCGAGAAGACTGTCAAGAAGCAAGCAAAAGATATGGAAAAAGAAAAGAAGGCCGCCGAAGCGGTTCGCCAATTTGATAACCGTTTGAATTTGGATGCCTCCTTCCTATCAAACTTCAACGGCAATAATGGGCCTAAGTATTGAAGTGATTAAAATGGATGAAACACTTGAACTTAATTCGGACATATTGGCTAATTTTAGACAAATGTTATCCAATAGCAAAGATAATCTCGCTCATACGCAATTTCAAGATTTCACAAGCCAAGTGGATGTTTCACCTACGAAGCGTTTAGAAAATTCATACAAAAGTTTGTTTAAGGCATTGGATAAATTTTCTCATGGCGACATAACAAAAATTGTCCAACATAGATTCCTTTTTGATGTCCTAAAGGCGAGTCCTAAGAAGCGAGAACGGGATTTAAGGCGAATTATTAACCATTATTGTGAGTTTATTCAATCAGCAGGAAGTGGAAATACAGTAGCCCATCGCTCTAATGTGTATCGGTTGGCAAAGACGATTCAAGATTCAGTTTTAGGCATGGAAGGCTTAGAACTTGATAAGAAAGATAATCAATTTCACACACTTTGGATTCAAGAATTGAGGGAACGATTAGATACTAAGGACAACAAGTGATTGTCATGGAAGATACGACAGATTTTCGTTCAAATTCTTTTGAAGACCACTTCCGACCCGATGCTCGTTCCGATTATTCGGACTTGATTCAAAGAGAGCCACTTCCTAAAGATGAGCCTAAGAAAGAGGAAAAAGCAAAGAAAGGTAAAAATATCGTGGAACTGCTTACGGGTGGAGAGGATATTGGCGACTTTGCACGGAAGTTAAATCTTGACCCCGAAATGGCTGAAAAGATGTTTGTCCCTTTGCTTTCATTACTTGATAAATATGGGTTTGGAGAAACTGTAACTGCATCCCCAAGAGTGGAACAGGCTACGAATGCTTTTGAAGTTATTCGTGATGTTGCCCCTGTTATCAAAGGTGCGGCGGAATTTATTTCGGGAAGACGAGCCGAATTAGAATCCACAGACCTTGAATTCCTTGAACGAATAAAAGAATCACAAGGCGTGTCCGACGCATCATTGTTTGACGATGATGACGATTTGTTTGTCGTCGGTGAATCCGTAGTGGAAGAACCTGTTGAACAAGCCCCTGTTGCGCCCCCTGCGCCCGCACTTGATTTGAATTCCTTTGACGCTAATGATTGGGGGAATTTCTTCGCATCCGAAGGCTCAATGAAGCCTACTGAAAAGAAATATGATATTGTAAATAATGAATTAACCGATACTTTGGATGCACAACATCTTGCGGTGGAGGCATGGGCTAAACAAGAGGGTATGGCTATTCGTGAAAAGGTAAATAAAACAACACAGGGCGCAAATTATGATTTGGGAGTCCGAACTGATTTTCATAATATGGAGTTAGGCAATCCCGATGCAGGAGTCCCTGCCACTTTTGCAGAAGTGAAAGGTATGAATGAAAATGCCTTCGCCATCGTTGATGTTTCGGACTTAGCACAAAGTCAAGGATTATCCATGAATGAGATTATGGAAGCGGATTCACAAAGAAAGATTAACAACCAAGCAAATGAAGAATGGGAAACTGAACCGATTGATATTTCCGAATTTATTCCCGAAGATAAACCAATGGAGTATTCCGAAATGGAAGTTCCCGAAGATGCCCTAAAATATGACCCGTTGGCAGTAAAAGGCTTTGATATGCCCGATTTTGACCTTTACGAAGTTAGTTTAGAGGGTGGAGATGATGACTAATCCTGTATGGCGACATTATGTTGCTGAAATGATACCTCAATGGCTAACTTGGTGTCGTAATGTTCACCTGCCATCGCACATTGATGTGATGAATCGTTTTATTGCTCTTAATCCCGGCTATATTCCCATAAGGGCTACAACCAATTCCGACATCGCTATTGTGCGAGATATGTTGTGGGATGAAAAATTTATTTTAGGATTGTCCGATAAAGGGTTAGCAGTATGGGCTAATGGGACTGTTGGTGAATTAGTGGATGTGATGCGACCTTATGGAATCAAGTTTAAGGAAATTTCCACGATTTGTAATTTTATTGACTCTAATTTGACATGGTTTGAACGAGTATATGCGTTTGGGCGGGCTGACATAATCGCATTTTTAAGAGATGAAGGCCGAAATATCTAAAAGATAGACGATTTAGAATCCAATATAGCCACTTTACAAAGAGCAGGTATTAGATAGTCGGTTAATCAATTGTATTCTATGGCTGATACGACCTCTATGTTTGCATCTTTGGAAGGATTGCCGACCACAATGGGTGGCGGAGAAACATACAAAAATATGAATCCTATCAGCAAGGGTGTTCACCTCCCTGCTACGAGTGATGACCGAGCATACAAAGTCAAGTATGACACCGATGACATTTCTGTAACTACTGATGGATTTACAGTTTTTATATCCCTTGAGGCTCACCCTGCGGGTAAAAATATGGTCAAAGACAAAAGCGGTAAGGGGTTTGAAACTCCACCGCAAACATTTTTCCGTTTTACAATAGGCAAGACACCAACCTATTCTTTTTACTTTGGAGAGGATGCCCCCTCTTATAATTTCATAGGGGAGTCCATTACAGTTAATAAAATCACCATAAATCGTAAGAAACAAACTTTGGAAGTTAATTTTTCGGATGGGGTTTCTTCGTTGATGGTGAAAAAGAATAAAATGTCTTGGAAATACGCTGACAAGGGTGCTACAAATGGTTATTTTTATGATGATAGCCTTCCCGCAGGTGTAGGGACTATTTTCATGGGTATTGCCCCCTATAATGCCCTTACTGCTACTCAATTTCGTGAAAATGTCAATGACTTGATAGGTATTATTGGAACTATGATTAGCGAAGGTAATGGTGTGTATTGTTGGAATGCCGATACTGCTAAAACACACTTTAGCCCTCAATCATTTACTTTTAATGACACTTTAGACAAAGAATTTTTGCGAAGTCCCAAATATGATTTTAATTCTTTGGAATCTCTTGATACCAAATCAGCATTCATTTCCTTCACCGTAGCCGTTGAAAATGCTCGCAAAAGGACAAATAACTACACAGGGCGCAATAGTGCCGATACTGACTACTTGGTTAATCTTCAATTTCCCGGTGATGAAGGATTGCTTGCACCAATGGGTGTCGGAGAGGATGGAACTACGGTGGCTTGTGGCATAGAATCACCCACAGGAAGGGTCTTGAAGTCTATAACTCCTGTTCTTAAAGAGGGGATGGTTGAGCAAGTCCGATTGGACTTCCGTGATGGTTCACATTACATATTCCCCGATGCTGAAACAGGAAACTTTGTAGCGACAGATAAAGAATTCCCCGACCAAATGCTTGAAGGGAAGGTTATGAATTTGATTGTTAGTGGAGGTAATTTCAAAGAGTCTTATGCTACTGAAAAGAAGACTCGTATTGAGAATGATATTGATACTTCCAAGACAGTTATGATTGAGGGTAAAATTGAAACTAAAGCAATTGCATGGAAATCTAATTCAGTTTTGAAAGTAATTGTTCCGAATCCCGATGGAAAAGGAAGTAAATTAGTTACTATTCCATTGAAAAAGGAGGCTTAAACATGAGCGAATACGATGATATTGATGGACTAACAGGTGGAAAGGCTATTGACCCTTCTCAAATTCCAAATAAAACTCTAAACCGAAGAATTAAACCTGCGAATAAACAAAAGTTTCAAGGAGGGAATTCTTTTAGCACGATTTCCGCCGACCCGCACAATCCCGAAGTAAAACTTATTATTGAATACTTGGAAAATGGAAATGTTGAGGGTGCAAAGAGTATTGCTGACGCATCTCCCGCCCCCGAATTTTTGAATGATTTTATTACTGAATATGTTAAGAATGGCGGTCAAGACGATAAAAATTGGATGTATGCTCGCCGTATTCATGCAGGTGCAAAGGGTAAAAACTCCCCTGTCACCGTTGAACTCTCCTATGATGCTGATGGCGATTTGAATGTCGTTTCAGTCCCGAAAAATATGATTTATGCGGTGGATATGCGGTCTTGGAAAAACTCTAATCTTTTACCAAAGCCAAGCGGCTCATCCACCCTTTCCACTCCCCCTAACCCTGCTGAAAGCGGAGATGGCCCGGAGTTAGCCCCACCACCTGCTAACGAGGTTTCTAACCCTTCTAACCCTATTGCCGATAAAGCACCCCCTGTTGATTATGACAATCCTCTCGCTAACCTCATTGGTGGGACAATGGTTGCAGGTTTGAAACAATTAGGACTTCTTGATGGTGTCAAGGTGGCCGACATTGACATGACTGATTTCAAAGTCATTAGTGGGCGAGATTCAACCCCTTTCAAAATCATCGGTTCAAACAAAGAAGCATTGAGCGTGAGTGGTGTTATTCCACTTTCAAGTTTCGGGCCGCAAGACCAAAAAGGCAATTTTACATCATTTAGTCCCGAAAATATGGGAGATGTTTTGTATCAAAGCATTATTCATTCGGTTGAGGAACTTGATAGTGAGTCAAGTGTTTCCGAAATGGTGGAACAATTAAGAACAATTCGTATGCACATGGATGCTCTTTCAAGAGTATTCGGTTTTGACGACCCTAAGCAATTAGAAGCCTTCTTTTGTGCTTGGCTGATGAAAGATTCAACCTGTCGTCTTTCGGGTATTCCCGGAACAGGTAAGACAACCGTAATCAATTCGGCGGCGACTTTGTTGGCGAACTCTTACGGTTTCAATGTAGCCCCACGATTTGTTGCTAAAAAGAATGCCCCTATGGGAACTCCCCATGATTACTACATCTTCCCAACAGGACAGGCTTATGCTGTTGATTATTCGGACAAAAATCAAGAATTGACTCGCCGTGAGTGGGAAGATTGGAGATTTAGCACATGGGGTGACAAGAATAACAAGTCGGGTGCATATCTTTATGATTTCAAATTCTTACAACGCAAATCGGACACAGGATATGCCAAACACCCTATGACCCCCGAACAATTCGCTAACCTACTTCTTGCATCACCAACAAGAGATGAAAATGGAATGTTATCCAACAAAATTATGTCCTCTCCAATTAAATATGCTGATTTGGTTACTCTCTTTGGTGAACATGGCGTAAAAGTTCCAAATGTTGTTTCACAAATGAATGGTAATGCACAAATTTTGGGAAGTCCACTATTCACCGATTCGGGAGGGAATGAAGGTTTTGTTTTCCGTGATTTCTTGATGGAACACTTTTATGATGAACGACTTGGCAGTAGTGCTGACAATAGCGGCGCAAAGTTTGGATTGATTTCGGCTGAAATGCTACATGAGTGTGGTATCGCTAAGATTGACTATGACAAGCGAGCCGAAGAAATTCTTTATGGTGTGGAAATCCGTCAAATTACTGAAAAGAATGAATTGACACAAAAGACTGTGGCTTCTTATTCTTTTGACCCGACACCACGACCTGTTGTTACCCAACCCG